>Ga0209098_1000145_pt1 | contig 77638 bp, 70 predicted proteins | sample AD_JPNHW1_MetaG_FD_184429 | JGI IMG/M metagenome (GOLD analysis project Ga0209098, IMG submission 184429) | Active sludge microbial communities of municipal wastewater-treating anaerobic digesters from Japan - AD_JPNHW1_MetaG (SPAdes) (version 2) | ecosystem: Engineered > Bioreactor > Anaerobic...
TTTTTTTTTTTGGAATTTTCCTAACTAGTATGATACTAGTATTTTTCTTATTCTAGTATTAATTCTTCTAGTATTTTACTGTTCTAGTATTTATTACTGTATTCTTAGGTACTAGTATATACTAGTTCTGGATACTGGGTCAGTAAAAAAATAAAGAAAATTTATGACATTATCAACAAAAAGTGAAAATAATTTTTGAAAAGTCAGTTTTTTTAAAAAAGGTATATTTATAATAAAGAAAATAAACACTAAAATTAAAAATTTTATCAAATGGCAGATTTACTAATGAAAATGCCGGTTCCTTACGAACCAAAAAGAGTTAACAGATTTATCGTTAGATTTCCTTCTTCTTTAGGTATCAACGAGTGGTATGTCACATCAGCCGCAAGACCAAGTGCAAAAATAAATTCAGTCCCAATTCCGTTTTTGAATACATCAACATATGTTGCTGGTAGATTTGAATGGAACGAATTAAGGGTGACATTTAGAGACCCAATCGGGCCTTCAGCTGCACAGGCATTGATGGAATGGTTCAGATTACACGCTGAATCTGTTACTGGTCGTATGGGTTACGCTGCCGGTTACAAGAAAGATATTGAGCTTGAAATGCTCGACCCAACTGGAGTGGTAGTTGAAAAATGGATTCTTCAAGGAACATTTATCACCGATCTTAACTTCAATGAATTGGATTATTCAAGAGACGATTTGGCAACTATCACCGCTTCATTGCGTATGGATAGATGTATCCAAGTTTATTGATTTGGTAATCAATTAATTATATTTTCTTTAAGAAAAATATATCTGTCCATTTATAGTTAACTTAAATTTCCATATATTTATTATAAAAAGTAAGTATATGGAAATTTTTGTTTGTAAGATATGTCAAAAAGAATGTAAAAGCATATTAAGCTTAAGAAGTCATTCAGCGTTAGCACACGGAATAAATTCTGAAACTATATATGTTGATTATGTATTAAACGGTAACAGACCGAAATGTGTTTGCGGGTGTGGACAAGAAACATCATTTATTTCGATAAGAAAAGGGTTTTCAAAATTTATTCAGTCACATCATAACCGAATTCCAGGAAAAAATAATTTTCATAAAAATCCAAACACACATAAGAAAGCAATTGCAACACAAAAAGAAAATTGGAAATTAGGAAAGTACAAGGGATGGTGGGAAAATGATAATGAAGAAACAAGGCAAAAAATAGAAGGAATAAAAGAAAAAATTAGAAATGATAAAGAAAGAGGAAATAAAATTTCGAAATCATTAACAGGGGTATTAAAAACAAAAAAATGTAAAGAGAAAATATCCAAAACACAGAAAGAAAGGTTTAAAAACAACCCACAAATAAAAGTTGAACTGTCCAAAAAAAGAATAAATTGGTTAAAAAGAAAACAAAAGAAAGATAAAACTGAATTAGAAAATAAATTCGAATCTATATTAGATTTACTTAACATTAGAAATGAATTTCAATATGAGTATAAACATAGATTGTTCGACTATTATTTAAACGATTATGATATAATTGTAGAAGTTGACGGTGATTTCTATCATTGTAATCCAGAAAAATATCCAATCCCAATATATGAAGTACAAAAAATAACATTAAAAAATGATAAATATAAAGATACTCTTTGTAAAAAACACAATAAAACTTTATTACGGTATTGGGAAAAGGATATAAATGAAAGACCTGAATGGATTATTGCAGATTTAAAAGAGAAGATAAACTTTACTTTGTGATAATTATTAATTAGAATTTCAAAAAAGAAAAATTATGGAACTTACAGCTTATTGTCTTAAAACTAAAACAAAAAATGTCCCGTTCAATGGAAAACCTGTTCTTGAGCAAACATCAAAAGGTGGTTATATCCTGAAAGGTGAAGATGAGAATGGAAATAAAATGAGCGCAATTATATCAAAGTCAACAGCCGAGGAAGCGATAAAACTTAAATTGGTTGTTGATAATACAAAATAAAATATGAATGGTGAAGAATTAAGAATCGACCCAACAATCGCGTATGATGTAGTCGAACTTCCAAGTAGGGGTATTCATTACGCGAATAAAAAGAAATCAGTAAAAGTTGCGTATCTAACCGCATCGGATGAAGATATTCTTAGCGCGCCTAATTTAGTTCAATCTAAATCAACAGTATCGGAGCTTTTAAAAAGAAAAATTTTAGACAGGGATTTACCGTTTGAAGAAATTGTTGAAGAAGATAAGGAAGCAATTTTAATTTTTCTACGAAATACCGCGTGGGGAACGCAATATAAAATGTATCTGTACGACCCAAAAATAAAAGAGGGTTATGAATATCTTGACAAAGAAGGTAAATTTGAATATATGGTTGATTTATCAACCGTAAAAATGAAAGATTTTAATTTAAAAGAAGATTCAAATGGGGAATATTCTTATTATTTAGATAAATCCAAAGTTAATATTACATTTAAATTTTTATCTAAACCACAAGAAATTGAGATTTCAAAAATTAAAGATAGTTGGAATGGAAATGGGGTGCCGCCATTAAAAACAAAGGAACTTGAAATGATGATAAAATCGGTTGGTGGAATTAGAGACCCAATGCAGATTAGATCCTTTATTGTGGATAAAATGCCAATTAAAGATTCACAAGATTTTAGAGCATTTGTTGAAGAAAATAAACCGGGGTTAGATTTAACCCAAAAAGTAATTGCCCCATCTGGAGAAGAAATTACCGCGTATATCGGTTTTGGGGTCGAATTTTTTCGCCCTTTCTACGGATTATAAAAAAATACAATTAGACGAAATTTTATTCCTTATAAAACGAGGATTTTCATATTCCGATATTCGATCTATGCCAATATATATTCGAAGATATTTCATTCAATATATACACGAGAGAGAAAATGAAGGATAATCTATTTATATAAAAACATAGATAACGATGGCTCTCAGTACGCTAGAAAAAGCAGCATTAAAAGGTATTAAAGAATTTGAAGAAGCATATCTTGATGAAGTGTTTGGTAAAACACCATTAACAGCATCAACTGCCGAACATAGTGCGGCTACCGCGGCATATTCTGGATATTTAGCGGCGGCAAAAAGTGGTGGGAAAGCTAGCGCAGGTAGTAGTGGGGGAAATGAAGGGCCGTTGGATTTACCAGCAATAATAAAAGATGCTATTAAAGGTCAAACAATTACTGGAAAAGGGAGTTATGACAAAGAATTTGTTGAAATTGAAGACCTATACAATATGGTTACTAATAAAGCAACTGGAAAGTTAAAGAGCGTTGCTGACATTGCCTTATCAATCATAGATCAGGGTCTTCGCGGTTTAGCCACATACTATACAGAACAAGCCAGTTTACAAAATATGATTAACGAAAAAACATCGTTAACTGGCGATATGTCAAAGGATTTCCGTGATAGTATAATGGAAGCCTCTGTATATGGTAATCGTTTAGGAATATCCTTTGATACGATTGCCGATGGTATGGTTCAATTAATTAAAGAATCAGGAAGATTTAAATTAATTAGTGAATCTACAATCAACAATATTTCATTACAAAGTAAAGTATTTTTTGACTCGTTTGCGGATGCAGTAACATCAATTGAACAATTTCAGAATGTTGCAAGAGGTGCTGATGATACAATGAGGGCAGTCGAAAAGGCTGGAAAATCAACATTAGAACTTGGATTAAATGCAAAAACAACCGTTAGCACACTTGTAACCAACATAGACAAATTAAATCAATTCGGATTTAAAAATGGAATCGAAGGATTGACTAGAATGGTTCAAAAGGCACAGGCGTTAAGAATGGATTTAAACTCAGCATTTAATTTGGCGGAAAAAGTTATGGATCCTACCAACGCATTATCATTGGCGGCAAATTTACAGGTAATTGGTGGTGCATTGGGTGATTTTAATGACCCTATAAAGATGATGTGGATGGCAACAAATAATGTCGAAGGATTACAGGACGCATTAGCACAAAGTGCTGAAAGTTTGGCAACATTTAATTCCGAATCGGGGGCATTTGAAGTCGTTGGCGCGGATTTAAGAAGGGCGAGAGCAATGGCTGACCAATTAGGAATGAGTTTGAAGGATGTAACCAATTTAGCGGTTCAATCGGCACAAAGAACATCAGCCGCCGCTGATTTAATGTCGAGCGGTATTGTAATGAAAGAAGAAGATAGGGAATTTTTAACCAATATTGCTCAAATGAAGGGTGGAAAAATGGTTATTGAAACTAAAGACCAAAACGGGCAAGCCGTTCAGGTTGCGTTGGATTCTTTAACACAAAAACAAGCAGATTATTTGTTGTCACAAAAGGAACAATTTAAAGAAATGTCCACAATGGATATAGCAAAACAACAAGTGAGTTTGATTGAAAATGTGAAAAGGGATGTATCATTCTTGGCTGCCGCCGCTAGAGTTCAATTAGGTAAAGGATTTACACAAGTATTTGAAGCAGGTGGATATGATCCAATCGTAGCAATGAAAGCAAATAAGGAATTGGCAGATGAAACACAAAAAGGAATGGCAGAATTTTTTGGTCAAGGAATCGATGAATTAAAAACTTTGGTTTCTGGTAAAGAAGAACCAAAATCACGAAGACCTGATTATTCAACACCACCAACTACAACAGGGAATATGAATTTTACATATACTTTTAAATCTGGCGGCCCAATGTTTGACGATTTTATGAGATATGCAATGAATAATCCAGAATTTAAGCAAGTATTTGAAACAAATCAAAGATCGTATTTGAATTCATTACAATGAAATATATCTATTTAATAAAAAATTCTGAAGACGACACCTATAAAATTGGTGTGGCAAAAAATCCTAGAAAACGAGTTGGACAACTTCAAACGGGTAATTCCTCGGAATTATTATTAATTGATACATACGAAACAGATAATGCTCATAAAATTGAAAAGATATTACACAGGCGTTACTCACATTTACGAAAACAAGGTGAATGGTTTTCTTTTTCTTTAATCGAACAATTTAATTTTCTTAATGATTGTAAAAAAATAGAAGAAACAATTACAATTTTACGAGAAAATGGGAATGTTTTTGCGTAAAATTCAGTATATACCTATTTATTTATAAAAGAAAATAATGCCAACCTATTTAGATTTTAATTCAACAAAGAATTTTAGGGATTTTATGATAGGTAAAACCTTGAATGTCCCAAATGGGCCTCAAACCTTTACCAGTCAAAACTATATCATTCAGGGCACAAATGACTATGCAAATGTTGACCCTGGCGATGTTACAACAAATAGGGATCAAGAATTATTACAAACACAAAATTCAAATATATTTAAACCTCTTGAGTATTGGGTAACAGAAAGTTTAAATACCCTGCCAAGACGAGCCAATTTGAATTTGTATCCATATTTCGTTCCGGGCGAATATTCATTGGTTAGTATTATGGCCACCGACAATTACGATACCGAATCGGTATTAATGCAATTTGCTGCATATAACATCAAAAACAATGAAAATGGGCCTGTTTTTGCAAGAATTCAACAAAATCTATACGCAGCAACGGTTGGTAGAGTAAGATTAATCGATGCAATTGAAGGTAATTTGGCAACCGCTCTGAATATTATTATGGGTAGGGAGCCTTTGATTGAATATAACACCAAAATCACTGTTGCAAAGACAACACTTGGTAAAGCGGTTGACTTTTTACAAACAGTTTCAGGTACAGAATGGCCGTTTAGTGAAATTCCGGGGGATTATTTATCAAATCCAATACACCCAATTGTAAACAGACCAGCAGCCGAAACAGAAGGTCAGGCGTTTATGCAAGACCTTACTGGCGCACTTGGTTCAATGATAGGTATTCAAAGAAGACCATTGGAAAGTAGAAAACCTTCTGATTTATTTATTGAGTATACAGGTTCAGGGCCAAGACAGGCATTATTTGATAGTTTATCATATTCAAAATATGCACCAAACTATACCACAACGGCAAGGTCACAAAATACATCAAAAGTATTCAATTTTATTGACAAGGTAGGCGCGAGCGTTAATAAACTTTTCGGTTTAGAAGCGCCAGCAGGCGTTGCATATATCGGTGATGATAGAGGGGAAGATGTGAAGTATGCAATGGGTGATTTTAATGATAATTTGATAAAAAGCCCGTGGTATGTAAGTTTAATGTTCGACCCTATCCAAACAAGACTATTTCAAGGTGAAAAGAATGTTGGTGAAGGTGGAGAACTTGGCGGTAGATTAGTATGGATTAGTAAAAATTCGAAAAATAAACTTGGAGCAAATAATGCGGAGTATTCGGATGAAGCACCTGATATTGAGAATGGGTTATCAACCAAATTTACATTTAGGGACGGGTCTATTTTACGAAAAACCCAAGATATTTTAAATACATTACCAACAAACGGTGGTGAATCCCGCTCACATGTGGCGAACGCAATAGACCAAACAAGTAGAGTATTCAGGGAAGGTGATATAATGTTGTCTAGGGGGTCTGCAATCAAGTATATCGACCAATTTACCGGGGAAGAAAGTGGTGTTGAGTATTGTAGGGTATGGACAAAAGATAGGTCATACTTCAATATGTCCGATTTAATGAAAAATACTGAATTAATCAGAAACCAAAACATTCCTGAAGCAAATGGTTCGGTATTAGATAGGTCATATAACTTAAACATATACCCAAATTCCAATGGAAATAAAGATTTTCAGGGGTCTACTAATATTGTTGAAGGAGCAAATGGTTTCTTTGCGAAGAAATATATGTTTTCAATTGAAAATCTGGCTTGGAGAACATCAAATGTCCCGGGGTTTACCTATGCGGATTTACCATATTGTGAAAGAGGCCCAAATGGTGGCCGTGTTATGTGGTTTCCACCATATGATTTGAAGGTAACAGAACAAAATAGTGCCAGATGGGAAGAAAATACCTTCTTGGGAAGACCCGAACCCGTTTATACATACCAAAATACAACAAGAAATGGTACGGTTTCATTTAAAGTTATCGTTGACCACCCAAGTATATTAAATTTACTAGTTCGTGACCATTTTAAAGATATGTCGGACGAGGAAGCCGATAATTACATCAATGCGTTTTTTGCTGGATGTGAAAATGTTGATTTTTATGATTTAATCAGAAGATATACAACCTTAACAAAGGATGATGTACAAAGAATACAAGCATATTTGAATGCTGGCAAGGATCCTAAAACAATTACAATGTATAAATCGGTTCTTGAACCTGTTAAAGATGATAATAAACCGGGAACGCAAAATCAAAGTGGGGGGAATACACCAGAAACGCCAACAAGTGGAACAGGATCACCAATTAAGGTATCATTATACTTTAAAAACGATTTTCCTGACCCCGGAACTAAATCAAAAACAAGTAGTGCCAATTATACATCATTATATAATGATTATTCATCAACAGAAGGTGAATTAGCATATACAAAAGACTTGGATGAAGGGTTGCACATATTATTCAATCACAGTTCAGGTACAGGAAAAACAAACGATATTTCTTTATTGTATGGTCAAACAACAATAGACCCATCAAAGATAAGTGCAGCAACTGGAACAACATCAATCCAAATATCAGATGCGTTTGATAAGTTAAGAGCAAATTATGCAATATATGATAGTAAATTAACTGAGATAAAAGGACAATTAGGGGAGAAAAAAGTAAAAGAAATAAAAGTAAAGTTGGAATCGTCCTGTTCTTCGGTTGCTGAAACGGATTATAATGTAAACTTATCATATAGAAGAAGCCACTCAATTATTAAAGACATATTAACTAAATTAGCGTCAGGGTCAACAATACCAACGGTTTCTTGGCCAGTAAATGGTACGCAAATTGACCCAATAACATTTAAAAGTCTTGGATATGACTTCGATGGACAAATTACATTTGAAAAAATCAATAATGTAGGTGAGACACTAACAGAAGGAAACACAATATTTCCTTCAACAGTACCGACAACATCAAATGGAAGTGGGTGTTTTAATAAAAATTTTTATACATCAAAAAACCTAAAAAGAACCGCCCCAATTACATTCTTTTGTCGCGAAACATCTGTTGAAATTACTCCGACAATAATAAGCACAAACGAAACCACATCCAATGTTGTTCCTAACACGACAACGAACATACCAAAGGTAATATTAACACCAGTTAATACAATACCGCCACCAAATAGGAAACCACCAATGGATGAGTTGAAAAGGATTATAATGAAAACCTTATCTGAGTGTTATTATTTTAAGAAATTCGAAGAAGATTCACCTGTGGCGTTCAATTCATTAAGGGAAAAATTTAGATATTTCCATCCAGCGTTTCACTCGATGACACCTGAAGGATTAAATGCTAGATTGACATTCCTAAATCAATGTATTAGACCGGGTGACACTATTCCAATCAAAGGAATAAGTGATGTAAACGATTTAAACGCAAGAAACACAACATTCGGCCCTCCGCCAATTTGTGTTATGAGAATTGGTGATTTTTATCATTCTAAAGTGGCAATCAGGGATGTTAATATATCATTTGAAGATAGTCCGTGGGATTTAAACCCCGAAGGAATCGGTATTCAACCAATGATTGCGAATGTAACATTACAAGTTAGTTTCATTGGGGGTCACGGGCTTGAAAAACCTGTTGAGTTATTACAAAATGCGTTGTCATCTAATTTCTATGCAAATACTGAAATGTATGATTATAGAGCAACCGCAACCGAAGACAGAAGTAAGTTCACCAAAGAGTTTTTGGAAGAATTGATGAAAGAAGCAAATAAAGTTCCAACGCCAGACCCAAACACCAATACTGCTAATAATAAAAAGACCGGTGAGTATATTGGTGTTAAAACAACAAATGATACAGGTGGAACATTAAACTACACAAAGTATGTGACAGATGTTTTTGAAAATACTAAAAAATATTTCAATACACATAGGGACGCATTGAGCGTTATTAGTGCAAACTATGGTGGTGTTGTTGCATCGATGTTCTTTTCATCAACATATAGAACCGTTAAGGACTATACCGTTCAAACTGGAGCAGGAACAGAAACTATTGAGATTTTAGGTGAGTATACTAAACAAAAAGATTTTGGTTCATTTATACAAAACTTCGAAGCAATAATGCTGGATAAGACAAGTAGTACAAATATCAGTACATTAATGAAATTGGATAAGGAATTAGGTACAGATTTACTTGCAAAATCAGAAACATATCTTAAAACTTTTGTTAGCGACACAATAACACAAATTAGCGACGCATTACTTGCAAATCAATCAATAAAAGATGTTGAAAGTGCAAGAAATAATCTGATATCCACATTGGACAGATTAAATTTTATAATCCAATGGGAACACGATGGAACATTAACAGACACAGGTTCAACTGGAGTTAATTTCACAGGGTACACATCATTTTATGACAAATATGATAATTGCATCGAATATATCAAAGACCATTATGATAAATTGACTAACGATCTTGATTTATCATTTGTGTTCACATCTAATGCGACAATGACAGACCAAATATTTTCTGATTTGTTATCAAACTTATTATTTCCGTTCTATCAACAAATTTTAGATTTGTATAAAAAAGATGCAGCGTTCAATAACTACATAACAAAAATAGAAAAAAGGGTGGATAAATTTCTTGTTGTGCCAGAGGAAATTGCGGCTGACCTTAAAAAATTCCCAACCCAAAAAGACACAAATGAAGTGGTGTTTACTATTCAAGATGAAAACTATACCTTTACAGCACAGGAATTAGAAGAATTCACGAAAATAATGTCTGCAAAAGTACCATTAGGTTCAACTTTAAATTTTTATAAACCATGAGCAATCAATATTTTGATAGATATCAATATTTCGAACAGGACGGGACATTTAAGATAGTTCCCGGGCTTGAGATACCCATTAAAGGAACTGATGAGTATTATCAATATAAGAAAGGTAAAGATAGACTTGATAAAATATCGGAAGATAAATACAATAGTCCATTCTTTGGATGGTTAATATTGCAGGCAAATCCATTAGCAGGAAGTATTGAATTTGAAATTCCGGATAATTTTATGTTAAGAATTCCAATGCCACTTATATCAACATTACAAGATTATAAGCGGGCTGTAGAAATGTATCAATTATATTATGGCCAGTAAAAAAACAACATCAAATGATATTTTAGTAAAAGTCGATCACAATAATCTTATTTATATCGACCCAAATACTGTTGTGTCCAACGGTATTATAGAACAAAGGCAAGTCGAACCTGAAAATCTGGTAATGTATGTTAATTTGGAAGCAGATTTGATTCCAAGAACAACACTTATTTCTGGAAAGGAAAGTAATACTCTTGTTTCTATTGCAAAGGGTACATTAAATTTTTTACAAAATCAAAACGGTAAAAATTATGATTCAACTTGGACAGATGCGTTTACTAATATAACGGAAAAAAAAGTTATTGATTTACATACATTACCAAATGATGTTGCTGGCCCGCCTCAACCGCCAACAGAAAAAGGAACAGGTGAATTTGGATATGATGGTTCGTCACAAACATTTGGAATTGATAACATAAGCATAAGAATTTCTGGAATGAATTTTATTCCACAAATATCAATAAAATTTATAGATGTTAGAGGAAAAACATTATTTGAATCTCCAGAAAACTCACCATATAAAGCGTTTTTCCATTTACCTTGGCCAATATTTTATCTAACAGTTAAAGGTTATTATGGTAAGGCTATAAAATATAGATTACATATGGTCAGTTTTAATTCTTCTTATAACTCGTCCAATGGTAATTTTGAAATTGATACAACATTTGTTGGTTCAACATACGCATATTTAAATGACATTCCGTTATCTGGTATTTTAAATGCCCCGTATATGTTCGGAATTGAACAAGCCCCCGAAACAAAATTTAACGAAAAAACGGGGTACTATGAAAAGACTTTAAAGAAAACGAGTTTGGGTTATGTAACCTTAAAATCAGTATATGACGAATACAAATCAAAAGGTTTGTTAGCAAAGGATTTTCCTGTTAAAACATTAAGGGAAATTGTGGTTATTGCTCGTAGATTAAATAAGATTTTGGAAAATGAAATCTTTCGTGAAATTGTTGACCCAAAAGTATTGGCGGGAGTAAAAGATTTCGAAGATTTGATTCAGGGATTGTATAAATCGGTGGATATATGGAAACAAAAACATCTTAGCGGAGGTTATACAACAATCATTGAGCCACCAAACACATCTGTTAGGTTATATAAGTTATCAGATAAAGAAAAAAATTCATATGCAAATATTACAGGTCAAACATCTGGAACGCTTGAAGAAATTATCACCAATTATACAAAACAGTTAAATGGTAATCAGGCATTTGGTAAAGACCGAGACGAAAAATTAATCAAAAAAGAGAAATTAGATATTAGAAAAATATCATTAAATAATCTTCAAACAATTAAGGATTTTTATACCGAAGTAGATGGTAAGGTTTTAATATACTATGATAAGTTAGTAACACGAATCGATGATATAAGAAGGGATTTTGTTGAACAAAGAACGAAACTGGAAGAAACCCTTCAAAAGAAAATGAACGAGATTGTAAAGAAGCCAGACACAGGATTTGGTTTTGAACCTACAATACGAAATATTATTGGGGTAGTGTTGGCAAATGCCGATACATACATCCGATTAATGAAAGATGTCCATTCCAAAGCGTTCAAAGCGGCTGAAAGTAGAAAAAAAATATTACAAGGAGTACCGACAGATAGTATTGGGGACGATAACATATATCCTTGGCCAGAAGTTAAGGAAAATGCGGCAGGAACTAAACAAAATATTTTAGTTTATCCGGGGGCCAGCGATATGGTTAAAAAATTACAATCAGATGACCGAACATTATGGCCAGAAGTTGCGTTCGTTGAGGAATATAATTCAGTATCAACCTATAAAGTTGACCCATTAACAGAAAAAGAAGGAACATCCGACATTGTTAGTTATATTTTCGAGTCGAATACGGATGTATTAAGTAAAAATGAATTAAGTACATTCACATATTTGACTGATATCGTACCTTATTATGATAAGGCGATGAGCAATATATTATATGAAATTTGGGAAAGAGCGAGATATATCACAGGATTGGACACATTCAACACCAATTCAGTAAAAGAGTTAGCTCTACTGGAATTTGAAAATCTACAAAGTCAAATTAAAGAGGATTATGAAACCCTTGAAATATTGAAAACGCAAGTTCCAAATACCATAGAATTAGAAAAATTGATGTACGGATATTCACCATTCGAAAGATGGCCATACTTTGAAAGTCAACTACCAACAGTATCATACATATCAAGTACATTGGGTAGTGATTTTGGGGTTGAAAAATTTGATGTAACATCAAAAACAATTGATTATGGGGACAAATATAAAGATTTAAGTCAAGAATTATCGGATTATGTATCAGAAACATATAGAAGAAACATATATCCATTTAATTCAACCACATACAAAACTTATTTATCTTCCAAAAAATTCGGAAAAGATGAATTACAATTATATGGAATATTGGGGTTAAGGACAAACGATGCTTTCATATCATCGCCAATAGATTCAAAACAATGGGTACAAGATGGGTTTACAACCAATATGTTTCTCAATACTATGTATATCAATAATACTGATAAACATATATTAAACACGCCATATTTCCATAGACAATTATACAGTGATTTCATAAACGCAAAGGTAAGTGGTAAGTATGCATCATCTGCCTATATTTTATTAAACTCATTACCATTTAAGGATTTGGATGACACGGTTACTTACAATGGAAAACAAGTATTAATGTCGTCAATTTTTAGGGAAATCGGGGCATCGCATTTTATTCCATATCATTTGATGTTAAAGTGGGGTGCAATATACCATAGATATAAAACATATATTTTGGACGGGGTTGATATTATTTCTGGAATAGAAACGCCAATCGATCCTGATATGTTATTCGATAATATGTTGGGTAGAACATATACCGTGGGAACTGTTAATGTTGATAGAGCAAGTAAAAACAACATTGGGTTATATCCATTTTATCAATCCATATTTCATCAGATTGTTCACGATTATACATTTTATGACCCGACAAACGCCAATGCTCCAGCATTATACAGCGCGGCGGTTACAGCGGGGAACATCAGAGACCTATCAAAAAATATTACAAACGGAATCGGGTGGACATCTTTCATCGATAACTCAAAATACGATTCAACACAAACAGGATATACATTTTTACCTTGTAATGGTGACTACAACTATTATGATATGGCCGACTATCTTGTATCGGAACAAGATAACCTTCGAATTCTATGGGATGTAAAGACACTTGGTAGTAAAATTATTAGTTATAGTGGGCAAACATTCCCGACATATGACCAATATTTTAAAAGTACGGGTAATACATATTCGTTAAGCGCGAATAATAAGAAAGTAATTGATTTGATTGCAACATTCAAACCAGATATTTTGGATGTATTCGAACAGGCGTTTTTAGAATTTGCGTCAGAGAATTTAAACGATGAAATTCCATATTCACCATATGGCGTTAATTACTCATCATTCCAAGATTTATTGAAAGAATTGGTATATGTTAAGAAAGAAAGTACCGACCCAACAGACACAGCGTTATTAATTAATACATTAACGCAAAAACAAAATCAAAATCTAGTAAACATAACGACAGGTATTTTGAACAATACCAATTTAATAAAACTTACATTATCGAACCCAAAAGAAATTGACCATTATAGTTTATATGGAATAACGGGGGTAAATAGTAAAAATTTCGATGTAGGTGAATTTTCAGCAGGACAAATAACACAAGATAATTTGGACTACATTAAACTATATCTTGGTGAAGATATGGAACAATATTATCTTGATTTCTTTGTATCGAATAATATTGCGTTAAATGAAGATAACATTAAGAATTTAAGGTTCTTAATTTATACATACGCGGGGGCGAAGGCGGCTGGTATTAGTTTTACTGGAACATCAACATATACAAAGTATTTGGTTGATAATGTTGTTACTCCAACAACAGATAGATTGAGCTTCTTTTTAAATACTTTAATCGGTAAATTTGCGGGGTTAAAACCAGTAGAAACAGAAAACACATTAACTATGAGTCGAGGTTATAATGATGACCCAATCAAACTTGAATTATATGATTATTTTAAATCATTCAATGATAAGTGGGTTGCTGGGAATTCATTAGGACAAAGAACATTAATGGAAGAATTTTTGTTTTTAGATAAGGCGAATAAGGATATTGGGGATCAGGTTTATTTAAGTATGGATAGATTGATGTCCCTTTTAGACCAAACAGATTTAAATAAGGTGACTTTATATTCCGCTATTAATCTTTTAATCAAAAATACTGGGTTTGATATTAGACCTTTACCAGCATATGTAAATTTCTATGGAACAAACTTCTCGAATACGAAAAAGATAGTTCCGTCAAAGAATGTTGCAAAGAATTTGTTTGGTACATTTTTAGAAGTTGATTATCAAGAATCATCGCCAAAAATTATATTACAATATATGGGGCCGGCATCAAAACACCTTGAAATGTCGGACATTGATAAAAGTTCGAAATATAAGAACGACTCATTTGATATGAGTAATGTCAATAATAACCCGCTCGTTGTTGCACCTGATGTTTTCAGAAATATAGACTTTGCTAAGTCGAATAAGGCGGTAGCATTTGAAGTTAGTTTCGGGGATCAAAATCAAGCAATATTCAAGGGATTGGAATTGAATCAAAACACAATAAAAAACACATCTGAATCATTTCAGGTGTTGGAAAGATTAGGTAATGCGGAAACCGGTTCAAGTACCGCCCAAATAGATATTGGGTTGTTCGATATATACAGAACAGCATCGTATAGTTGTACAGTCACATCAATGGGTGATATGATGATTCAACCAACGATGTATTTTTATTTGAAAAATGTTCCGTTATTTAGGGGGTCATATTGGATTACCGAAGTAAATCACACAATAAGAAATAATGGTATCGAAACATCATTTACAGGGAGTAGAATACCATTACAGTCATTACCTGACCCCAAAGATTCGTTCTTGGCAAGTTATCGTTCATTGTTCGACCAATTAACCAAGACTGCAATTGCTAAGGTACAACAATCTGTATTGACACCGACAGGAATAACGCAATATGAAGAAACAATATTGGATGAAAAGAAAAACAAGTTGTTCACAGTTAATATGGGGCCAAAGAAAATAGGTGGAGAAGAATTAATAAAAGAAAGTGGCATCAAAGAATATGGAATACCATATAATGGATATAACGATGAAAAATATATCCAATTTGTAAAATATCGAACAAAATATAATGATGAGTGGTTAAGAGCAACGGTTGTTGAAATGGGTGGGCCTCGTTATAGTGCAGCGTCAAGTCGTTTTAATGATGATACTCATATGGCGATAATCAGTTCGTATATAAATAACGATCAAAGTCAAACCAAAACAACTTGGGGAGAAATTAAAGATACCAGTAAAACTCAATCATTTTATTGTTCCAGATTTGATTTAGGAGTTGCAACGGCAAATAAAATTACCGATTATTTTGGAAAAACTGAATTTTATAACCCACAAAATAATAAACAGTTAATACTTAGTACAAATTTCAATAATACCACAAAGAAGTATAGCGGGCCTATTCATCGAGGGCCATCACTAGATGGTTTAGGTATGTCGAAGAAATTGATGTCAGAATTAGGACTAGTTGATGGTGATGTGGTTTATTTTCGTTTAACATCATAATATTTACATTTTTTTTGATATTTATATAACAAAATAGAATATGGAACAAAAAGTATCTCGAACTCTTGACGATTTTCTTGAAAAAGATAAACTCATCAAGAAGAAGACATCAGAAGATGGTAAAGAAGAAGAGGTTTGTGATTTAACCACAGGGGAGTGCTATATTATCCGTTCAAAAGATGGGATAGTCGAAAGAATAAATAAAAAATACATTACCGAAGACGGTAGACAATTATTAGAAGATTAATACTATGAACGACATCGAAAAGAAATTGCACGAAGAAGTTACTCGCTATAAGGAAATCAGCAAGTATGCTTTAAACTTAATGGAACAAGCAGAACCCGAACCAACACCATTAACACCACCACCGGGACAAGAAGCCCCACCAATGCCCGGAGCAGAAGCAGGTGTACCACCTGTACCGGGAGCTGAAGGTGAAGTTCCGCCAGTGCCGGGAGCAGAAGGTGAAACACCACCTGAAACAGAAGCAGGAGCGACAACACCGCCGGCAACAGATGATACAACAGAAGACATCGATGTTACCGAATTGGTTAATATGACAAAAAATATTAAACAAGAATTGGAAGCGTCTAAAACAGATAACTCTGGTGTAATCGAAAAAATGGACGGTGTATTCAATAAATTATCTGAATTGGAAGGTAAGTTAGCAGAAATGGATAACATCATTTCTAAAATTGATGAACTTGGTTCAAAGGTTGACCAAATGAAACCACCAACGCCTGTTGAAAAACTGGAAATGAGAAGTTTAGATTCATATCCGTTCAATCAAAAACCCGATGAATTTTTTGCTGAAAAACAGCAACAAATGAAACAAAGCGGTAAAAATGAATATGTGTTAACGAAAGATGATGTTCAAAATTACAACAAAGAGAACATAAAACAATCCTTTAATGACAGATTAGACGATGCAACTCAGTTCTAACATAAAGTTTCTTTTAGAAACACAAGTCCAATTTAAAATTTTACATTGGCAAACCAAAGCATTTGCAAGACATCTTGCATTTGGTGGAATCTATGATTCATTAGACGACCTTATTGACAAATATGTTGAAGTTGCTATGGGTAAGTACGGAAGACCCGTTTTAAAAGATGATGATAAGACCATTAAACTTATTAATCTTTCTGAAATGAAGTTAAATCCGTTTATGAAAGGAATTCAAACGGAATTGGCAAAATGGTCATCAGATTTGGATGAAAAGGATACAGACCTATTAAATATAAGGGATGAAATTTTAGCGGAGGTAAATAAATTATCCTATCTACTTACATTAGAATAACTTAAAAAATATTTTCAAAAAAGATGAGCCGGATTTCACTATTCGGCTTTTTTTGTTTATATTTTCAATACCAATAATAATTAACTTAAATTTTAAACACTATGAGTGACATTGCAAAATCAGTTCTTGCTCAGTATGAGAAGAACAAAGCCGCAAGCGGCAGTTCAGGTAAATTTTCCAGTTCAGAAGAAAGGATGAAGAAGTATTTTACCACGGTATTACCGAAAAATGTAACATCAGAAGAAAGACGAATTCGTATTCTTCCGACTAAAGACGGATCTTCACCGTTCAAAGAAGTAAAATTCCACGAAATTCAGGTGGATGGCGAATGGACAAAGTTGTATGACCCCGCACAAGAAGGTAAAAGATCCCCTCTTAATGAGGTAAAGGAAGCCTTGGAAGCCACGGGTAAAGAAGACGACAAAGAATTATCGAAGACTTATCGTTCTCGTAAATTCTATATCGTGAAAGTCATCGACAGAGACAAAGAACAAGACGGGCCAAAATTCTGGAGGTTCAAGCATAACTCAAAAGGGGAAGGGGTTATGGATAAAATTTTCCCAATCTTCCGTAACAAAGGTGATATCACCGATGTTGAAAAAGGTCGTGACCTTATTCTTAGCCTTTCATTGTCAAAATCTAACAATGGTAAGGATTACACAACAATCAGTTCAGTTATCCCTGAAGATGCAGGGCCACTACACGAAGACCCAGCGAAAGTTAAAGAATGGGTGGACGATGAATTAGTATGGAGCGATGTATATTCCAAGAAATCGGAAGAATATCTTGAAATGGTCGCCAATGGTGAAGTTCCACAATGGGACAAAGAAAATAAGAAATGGATTTCAAAGACCTCTGGTGAAGTAACTATCGGTGGCGGAAATTCCGAACATGTGGATGAACCAATTATTGAGGATCCACAAGCCGAAGTACAAGAGCCAGATGAGGATTTGCCCTTTTAAAATGGTAAACTTGTAAAAAAAATCTACCTTTTTAACTTTCCTAGATATTTATTATTATATTTAGGAAAGTTATGAAGGAGATAAAAGAAAAAAAATGTTTTAAATGTGAAAAAACATTACCTATAGAGGATTTTTATTTACATAAAAAAATGCTAGATGGCCACTTAAATAAGTGTATATCTTGTACTAAAAAGGATGTAAGAAAGAGAGAAACTGAATTAAAAAACGATAAGGATTGGTTGGAAAAAGAAAGAAAAAGATGCCGAGACAGATATTACAGGCTTGGGTACATAAACAAAAAACCAACTAAAGAAAAAAGACGAGAAATTATAAAACGGAATATACAAAAATATCCTGAAAAGTATATGGCAGCAAAATATACTGAGATATTTTTAACTAAGGTTCCGGGTATGAATTTACACCATTGGTCATATAATCAAGAGGATTGGTTAGATATCATAGAATTAACAATTAAAGATCACCATTTTTTGCATAGATTTCTGGATTATGATCAAAATTTTATGATGTTTAGGGATAAAAATGGAAATTTATTAAAAAATAAAGATGAACACATAAAATTATTAGAAAAATTGAAATTAGAAAATGAAAATTATAGACATTATATATGAATTAATATCAAATAAACTACCATCACAAAATAATCAACCACAAATACTTAATACTAAAAATGGCACGATTAATCTAAATACATTTAGTGATGATGTCATTTACGGGGAAGAATTAAGACTATTCAAAGATAAATTATTGGAATGTGATGAATTCAAGGATTGTGAAATGCTTGAATTTCTTCCATTACCAATTGTCCAAAATAAAGAAGGTAAACCAATATCTGCAGTATCTATATTACTTGGTGAAGGTAGGAAATTTAAGGGAAGATGTTTTTTATAATGCCCGTCAAAGAAAACAACTACATCTTTAGTGTAGTAGTAGTTCATTATCGTTAGCATTAACACCAACGATGTACGAACCCGTAAAAGAAAAGTTTTTGAAACGATTCGAGGGTAGGGCAATTATTTTGGAAGAAGAATTAAATAAATTTTTACAAGAAAACGGAGCAACAAATGGCAATTAAGAAAAAAGAAATTCCTGATTACAAGGAAAAATATTCATCAAAGACAAAGTATAAACCAATTAATTATTATTACTGCGGCGAAGCATTTGCAAACGCTTGCGGTTTACCCGGCCCTATTATGGGTGGGTTAAATATGTTTCTTGGTCACAGTGACACGGCAAAAACAAATGCAATGATTATTGCCGCAGCAGACGCACAAAAAAGAGGGGATTTACCTGTTTTTGTAATAACCGAAAAGAAATGGTCGTGGGAGCACGCGGTTGATTTAGGATTGCAAGCAGAAAAAAATGAAGATGGTGAATGGGTCGGTGATTTTATTTTTAACGATTCGTTTGATACAATTGAGCAGGCAACAGATTTCATTAATTTGATATTGGATGAACAAGAGAAAGGTAACATTCCACGAAATATACAATTCTGTTGGGATAGTATTGGTTCAATTCCTTGTCAAATGACATTTGAAGGTAAGGGTGGCCGTATGCATAATGCAGCGGTGCTGGCAGAAAGAATCGGAATGGGACTTCACTCAAGAATATCAAAGTCGAAAAAAGAAGATTATCCATATTACAATACTATGATAATTGTCAATCAACCGTGGGTTGATTTACCAGATAACCCATTTGGTCAACCTGAAATTAAACCTAAAGGTGGTGAAGCATTATGGTTAGCATCGTCATTGGTTTTCTTATTTGGTAATCAAAAGAAAGCTGGAATCAACAGGCTTGACGCAACAAAAAATGGCCGAAAAGTATTATATGGAATTAGAACAAAAATTTCCGTTTTGAAAAATCACATGACAGGTATAAGTTTTATGGACGGAAAAGTTATTGCAGTACCGCAAGGATTTATTATGGATACAAAAGAAGCCATTGAAGAATACAAGAAAAAATATTCCGAGTATTGGAATAAAATTCTTGGCGGAACTGGTGATTTTATTGTGACTGAATCCACGGTGAACGAGGATGATGATGACGATGAATAATTTTTCATCAAAAGTTTGGGTATATCCGAAAATTTCGGTATCTTTTAGAAAACAGATTGTGTAACCATTTAATAAATGAAAATTGAAAACAAATACTTTACTTGTTGATGGTGACAACTTATTAACTATCGGTTTTTTTGGGTTAAAGAATCATTTTTATAAGGGTCAACATATAGGTGGTATATATCACTTTCTGAATACTCTTAGAAGAACTTTCGATACATACTTTTTAGATAAAATTTGCGTTTTTTGGGACGGGGATGATTCTGGTTTTCAAAGGCGCAAATTTTACGCGCCATATAAACAGAACAGGAACAATAGGCTTAAAAGTGAAGAAGAAATAAATGCTTATAATAGGCAGAGAAACAGGATTAAACAATATCTCGAAGAAATATATGTTAGGCAGGGGGAATATGAGCATTGTGAAACGGATGACTGCATTGCATACTATGTACAAAACGCCCCCAATGAAAAGATTACCATATATTCATCCGATAGGGATTTAACCCAATTGGTCAGAGAAAATGTCTTTATTTATAGTCCGTCACATCAAAAGGTTTATGGCCCGGGTAGTGTTATGGAATATGACCACGAGGATATTTTAATCGAAAATGTGAAACTTGTTAAAATACTATGCGGCGACCAATCGGATAATATTCACGGAATTCGAAATATGGGAGTAAAAACCCTTATTAAGTTATACCCAGAAATACAAACGAATGTTTTAACACTTGAAGATATTATAGAAAAAACCAAATTATTATTTGAAGAAGACAAGAAAAGTGTAATCATCCAAAATCTATTGACGGGAGTTAGCAAATTAGGGGTGTTTGGTGACGAATTTTACGAGATAAATTATAAGTTGATAGATTTATCCACTCCGCTATTAACTGACGATGCAAGGTCAGGAATTAACGATTTAATACATGAAAATTTAGACACGGAAGGGAGGTCGTACAAAAACGCAATGAAATTAATGCAAGATGATGGTTTATTTCTTATATTACAACAACAACACATTGATTTCGTAAAATATTTCACACCATTTTTAAGGCTGACTCAAAAAGAAAAAAATAAACATTACCATAAAGCAAAAAAATAAAACTATGACAAACCAAGATTTAATAAAACTGGAATTCCTTTTAACACTTGAAGGGAATATCATTATTCAAAGGTTCTTCAATGTAAAGGACTTTAACCCGATGGCGGTATACTCAACCGAATTGTATGAGACCGTAAAAGAAATTTGTGATGAAATTTCATACGATTTGAAAATGAAAACCATCGATTATTTACTCGAAAATCAAAATTATTATTACGATTTCGAGAATGTGGAAAGCGAAACAGAAATTGCGGAAGAATACTTCCTGCTAGAAGTTAAGCTCGATAACCATATATTTATTTCCAGAATATTCCCAGCACATGTGTACCATCCAAAGGTTAGATATACAGTTGATATCCGCCCGAAAGTGCGTGGCATACTTGCAATGCTAACCGATGTGTTATCTTCTAGTGAACTGGAAACTACAGATATGGGGTACGAATTAAACATACAGAACAGGAAATAAAATATGGCAGAAGAGAAAAATTTTGGTTATTTGGGGACGAGTTTCCAACAATCATTGATTAAAATTATCATTGAGGATAAGAAGTTCGCCACCACCATTTTAGATGTCATTGACCCTCATTATTTTGAGGGAGCGTCATTTCGGTTCATCGTTCAAAATATCAAGGAACTTTATCAGCAATATAATGAAATTCCCGGGTATAAGAACATATCCTACAAGATAATGGAGGAGAACCAGAATGATACGATGTCTAAAATGCATATGGACACCTTAAAAGGTATTGAAGATTATGAATTAACAGGGGTAAATCAAATAAAAGACAAAGCCCTTAATTTTTGTAGACAACAAGTCCTTAAAAGGGAACTTAAAGTAGTACAATCGATTATTGACCAAGGCGATTTCGACTCGTATAAGAAAATTGAGGAAATTATTCAAAATGCGTTGCGTGTTGGTGCAAATACCAATGATGTAAAAGATGTATTTGAAAATGTACGAGCCGTTTTACAAGTAGATGCTCGAGTACCAATCCCAACGGGGATAGATGGTCTTGACAATATGTTAGACGGTGGACTTGGTATAGGTGAATTAGGTGTTGTACTAGCCCCAACAGGTGTTGGTAAAACAACAATGTTAACAATATTTGCAAATACTGCATATAATGTTGGATTTAAAGTTTTACAAATTGTTTTTGAGGACAATGTAAATTCAATATTAAGAAAGCATTATACTCGTTGGACTGGGGTTGCACCGAATGAATTACCAACCGAAGCAGATACTATCGTTGAGATGCTTGGTGAAATTGAAAAGAATTCTAAAGGTCAACTTAAAATTTGTAAATTACCAAGTGATTCAGTTACCGTATCCGAGCTTAAAGGAATGTTAAGAAAGCTTGCAATGGAAGGGTTTGTTCCCGACCTATTATTAATTGACTATGTTGATTGTATTATACCAGAAAAAGCAGCATATGGCGAAGAATGGAAAGGTGAAGGGTCAATTATGAGACATTTGGAAGCAATGACAAGTGAATTTAATATCGCGATATGGGCGGCTACACAAGGTAATCGTGAGTCGATAACAACAGAAATTGTAACATCTAATTTAATGGGTGGGTCAATTAAAAAGGCTCAAATAGCACATGTTGTTATATCGGCGGGTAAAACACTCGAACAAAAAGAACATAAATTAGCGACATTAACACTTTTGAAATCTAGAATTGGTCAGGATGGTATTGTTTGGCAAAATTGTCATTTCAATAATGAAATGTTACAAATCAATACGGAGGCACAGGAAACAATGCTTGGCCACGAGCAAAATGAGGAAAAAAGGAGAACACAACGAGCCATTGATGTATATAAAGAAAGAAAAAGAAAGGAATTGGAAGAACTTTCTGGTAAACTATCTTTTTCTGAACCACCATCCAGTGCAATAAAACCAAATACCTCGTTTGATACGCCAAAGGAAAAAGTAGTACATCAAACAACAATAACAGAAGCAAAGGAATTAGCAAAAGTTGATAAAAAACTTGAAAATCTCAAGAAAAACTTGGAACGAAATAAGAAAATCGCGGAAGAAAAACTTCGATTAAAACAAGAAAAAGTTCACGAAGAATCAACGATATCTACTTAACAATAATAAACTATATAGAGCGGGCAGGGTAATACTGTTCGCTCTATATTTATCTTTTTTTAATAATTATGGACAAAAATACACTAAAAACTTACACTAAACAAGAAGTAGAAAAAGCAACTCTCGAGTATTTTAATGGCGACACATTAGCCACCGATGTTTGGATAAAAAAATACTGTCTCAAAGACGAAACCCATTATTATGAATTAACGCCAGATGATATGCACAGAAGACTTGCAAAAGAACTGGCAAGAATCGAAAAAAAGTACCCTAACCCACTTTCAGAAGACGAAATTTACGAAACAATCAAAGATTTTAAACGAATTATTCCACAAGGATCCCCAATGTCGGGAATAGGGAATGATTTTCAGATTGTTTCCTTATCGAATTGTTTTGTTATCGGTAATGAAAGGGATTCAGATTCATATGGTGGAATATTAAAACTTGACCAAGAGATTGTTCAACTACAAAAAAGACGCGGCGGAGTTGGCCTTGATTTATCATTCATACGACCCAATGGGAGCCCCGTTAAAAATAGTGCAATTACAAGTACAGGTATCGTTCCTTTTATGGAAAGATATTCGAATACCACTAAAGAGGTTGCACAGGACGGAAGAAGGGGTGCGTTGATGCAAAGTATATCCATTCGTCATCCCGAATCAGAACATTTTATTGATGCAAAGTTGGAAGAAGGAAAAGTTACTGGAGCAAATGTATCAATAAAACTACACGATGATTTTATGGAAGCCGCAATGAGCGGAAACCAGTATATGCAAAAATTTCCAATTGATTCAACAACCCCCACATACACAAAAGAAGTGGATGCGTTGAAACTATGGAAAAAAATCATCCATAATGCTTGGAAATCAGCAGAACCGGGTATTTTGTTTTGGGATACTATCATAAAAGAAAGTATTCCAGATTGTTATATAAAATATGGGTTTAAAACCGTTAGTACCAACCCTTGCGGGGAAATTCCTTTGTGCCCGAATGATAGTTGTAGATTACTTGCAATAAACATATTCAGTTATGTCGTTAATCCATTTACAAAGGATGCTTATTTTGACTTCGAATTATTTAAAAGCGACGCTCAAAAGGCTCAAAGATATATGGACGATATTATTGATTTGGAAATCGAAAAAATTAATAATATATTAAAGAAAATCGAATCAGACCCAGAGGAAGAGTTGATTAAATTATATGAGATTAACTTATGGAACAAGATTAAAGAAAAAACCGAACAGGGTCGTAGAACGGGCCTTGGTGTAACGGGTGAAGGTGATATGTTAGCGGCGTTGGGCTTGATATATGGTACGGATGAGGCAACGGACTTTAGTGAAGAAGTTCATAGAACATTAAAACTAAATGCTTATCGTTCATCTGTAAATATGGCTAAAGAGCGTGGTGCGTTTCCAATTTACTCTGCCGAACTGGAAGATAAAAATCCATTTATTCTTCGAATTAAAAAAGAAGACAAGGTATTGTATGAAGAAATGCAAGAGTTTGGCCGTAGGAACATTGCATTGTTGACGATAGCCCCAACAGGCTCGGTATCTATTTTAACACAAACCACATCAGGTGTTGAACCAGCTTTTCTTCCCGTTTATATGAGAAGAAGAAAAATAAATCCCCAAGAAAAGGATGCAGTAATTGATTTTGTTGATAATGAGGGGATTGCTTGGACTGAATATCCTATTTTTCATCATAATTTCCAACTTTGGTTAGAGGTCAATGGATATAATATTGATGAAATCAAGAAAATGCACAAAGCCGAGCTGGATGAAATTGTTAAGTTATCGCCATATTACAAAGCCACATCGAATGATGTAGATTGGGTGAAAAAAGTCGAAATGCAGGGTCGTTTACAGAAACATGTTGACCATTCAATATCCGTAACGGTAAATTTACCGAAAGAAACCACCGAAGATATCGTATCAAAGGTATATGAAACAGGTTGGCGTAGCGGATGTAAAGGTATTACTGTATATCGTGACGGATCCCGTAGCGGCGTTCTTATTTCGGAGTCTGAAAAGAAAGATAAAGTGGGAAGTGAATTATATGAAAATCACGCGCCAAAAAGACCAAAAAGATTAAAGGGTGAAATTCATAGATTCCAAAACAATTCAGAGAAATGGATTGCAGTCGTTGGATTATTGAAGGGTCGTCCATATGAAATTTTCACAGGTAAACTCGAGAACGGATTAAGTAATTTACCATTATCGATAAAGGAGTGCGATGTTGTTCAAAATATGGTTGAAACCGAAGAATTAAATGATAAGGGTGAAAAGATAAAGAAGAAAAGGTACGATATTGAATATATTGATTCAGATGGGGAAAAACAAATTCATACCGGTTTAAATCACGCTTTTAATCCTGAATTTTGGAACTATGCTAAGTTGATATCTGGAATTTTAAGGCACGGGATGCCGATGATAAAGGTTTATGAACTAATACACTCATTAAATTTCAAGGAAGATTACATCAACACTTGGAAAAATGGTGTAGAAAGAACCATTAAGAAGTATATCAAAGATGGGGAAAAAGCAAGGGGTAGATGTCTTGAATGTGGTAGTGAAGAACTCGAATTCAAAGAGGGGTGTCTTATATGTTCTGCTTGTGGCCTTTCAAAGTGTCAATAAATATTTCCACAATTTTAACTTTTCAAACATCCTCTGATATTTATTATAATATCAGAGGATTTTTTATGATTAAATGTGAAATATGTGAACTTGAGTTTAAAAATAATCTCGGTGGAGATTTAACCAAGCATTTAAAATTGATACATCAGTTATCAATGGAAGATTATTATGTGAAAACAGTATTAAATAATATCGAGCCCAAATGTAAATGTGGATTATGCGATGAAAGGCCGTATTTTAATAGAGGAAAGTTTAGTAAATATGCGTTAGGTCACGAAAAATTTGAATGGCAAGAAATGATGTACATAGAATTATATGGTCATCCTAAATGCCAAAATCCTGAATGTGATGAAATCGTAAAATTTCACAGAGGAAAGCCAAATAAATATTGTTCATTTAAATGTCATCCGAATAATTGGAATCAGAATAAAGTAAAGAATACTGTTAATAAAAAATATAATGTAGATAATGTTTTTCAGTTACCCAATATAAAACAAAAATTGAAATTGTCTTTAATAAAAAAATATGGTGTCGAACACCCACTACAATCTAATATACTATTAAATAAAATGACTAGTAACAACATTATTAAATACGGTGTGGAATATCCCCAGATGTTACCAAATATAAGAGAAAAACAAAAAGCAACATTAATAAAGAGATACGGCGTCAATCATTACTCAAAAACCAAAGAATTTAGGGAACTTTCATCAAAAAATATGTGTAAATATAATCAAAATATTTTAACTAACCATACGATTAAACGATATAAAGATACAAAATTATATTATCAATCAAAATATGAATTAAAATTTTTAGAGTTTTGTGAAAAAAAGAATATATTAATGTATATCAGTAATTCACCAACATTTAAGTATATCAACAAAAATTATGGAAAATGGCATCTACCCGATTTTAAATTTAAAGATAAGTTTATTATCGAAATTAAGTCAACATATTGGATGAATAAACAGGGTGGGATTGATGTTATAAACGCTAAAAAAGAATCTGTTGAAATAAAAGGATACAACTATATTTTTCTTCTTGATGAAGACTTTGATGATTTCATAAAAATTATTTAATATATTTATTAGTATGGCAACTTATGGTATTGAATTTCCATTTCGTGATAGTGCGATTGGTAATTATTTAAAAATGACATCTACCCCTGAACGAGAAGTTAGGGCAAATTTAATTCATTTACTGTTAACTAGAAAAGGTAGTAGATATTATTTACCCGATTTCGGAACACGATTATATGAATATATTTTTGAAATGAATGATAATGTTTCATATGGACATATTGAAGAAGAAATAAGGGACGCAGTTAAGAAATATATCCCGAATTTGGACATCAATAGTATTGAAATTGTATCAGCAGAGAATGATCCTGATAGGGTTAGGACAATTAGTGATGATGAAGACGAAAGATTGTTTAGATATACATCAGAGCCAGCAAGACCATACACCGCAGTCGTTAAAATTGACTACACAGTAAATAACGGAGCGTTTTCAACATCCGACTTTATAATTATTAACATATAATATGGGAAAATCAGTTTCATACGCAGTAAGAGACTTTGCAAGTTTAAGGGACGAATTGGTCAATATGACCAAACAATATTACCCTGATTTAATTTCAAATTTCAATGATGCTTCAATCTATTCAGTATTGTTGGATATGAACGCGGCAATTTCGGACAATTTACATTTTCATATCGACAGGGTATGGCAGGAAACGATGTTGGATTTTGCGCAACAAAGACAATCGTTATTTCATATAGCAAAAACATATGGATTACGAATTCCGGGGTTAAGACCATCAATTGCATTGTGTGATTTTAGTATTAATGTACCAGTAAGAGGGGATAAAGACGATGAAAGATATGAAGGATTATTAAGGTCGGGAGCGCAGGTATCTGGTGGCGGTCAAATTTTTGAAACTATTGATGATATTGATTTTTCTAGTCCATTTAATAAAAAAGGTGAACCAAATAGATTAAAAATTCCAAATTTTGATAATAACAATAAATTAATTTCTTACACGATTACAAAGAGAGAAGCGGTTGTTAATGGTGTTACTAAAATATACAGAAGAGTTATTACCGAATTAGACCAGAAACCATTTTTGAAACTTTATTTACCTGAAAAAAATATTTTAGGGGTAACAGCGATAATACATAAAGACGGAACAAATTATGGTTCAAATCCAACCTATGCTGAGTTTTTAGACCCAACGAATAAGTGGTATGAAGTAAAATCGTTAATTGAGGATAAGGTTTTTGTTGACGACCCGACAGCAATTTCTGATGATGATAATTTCATCGCGGGGAATTACCTACCAGTAACGAATAAATTTATCACCGAATATTCACCTGAAGGGTATTTTTCGGTTACATTTGGCTCGGGTAATGTTGACCCAATGGATAATTTGGACAATTATATGACAGGAACAATGAAAGTTAATCTTGCAACATTCCTGAATAATATGTCATTAGGTAATGTGCCTAAAGCAAACACAACATTATTCATCAAATATAGGATTGGTGGTGGTAAAGATTCTAATACGGGGGTAAATGTAATTACATCTGTGGATTCAATTGATTTTGCAATAAATGGCCCGAACACGGCAGTTAATGATAAAGTATATCAATCATTAACAGTTACAAATATTACACCCGCAATCGGTGGAGCAAATGCCCCATCCATTGAAGAAATCAGGAATATGATTACTTACAATTTTGCAGCACAAAACAGAGCGGTAACTTTGAATGATTATAAATCACTTATCGAAAATATGCCATCGACATACGGAGCACCTGCAAAGGTTAATGTAATGGAAGAAGATAACAAAGTTAGAATTAAACTTGTGTCATATGACGCAGAGGGGAATCTAACAGATTTGGTATCTAATACATTAAAGTCCAATATATTAAACTATCTTGCAAAATACAGGATGTTGAATGACTATATTGACATTGTAGCGGGGGAAGTTGTGGACTTGGCGGTTGAAGTTGATGTAATTATCAATAAGAATGAAAGTCAAACTGATATTGCGAAGCAAGCAATTACAACAATTACCGACTTTTTTGACATTTCAAAAAGAAAAATGGGGGATCCATTATTTGTTGGTGACTTAAAAAGAGAAATTGGTAATGTTGCTGGCGTTGTTAATGTCGTAGATGTTCGTCTTTTCAACTTAATAGGTGGAAAATATTCGTCAGCAGAAGTTGCTCAACCATATGTCGATGATACAACAAAAGAGATATCACAAACTGATATGACTATCTATATGAAGTCAAATCAAATATTCCAAGTAAGGTATCCATCGTCAGATATTAGAATTAGAGTTAAAACACTCGCATCCACTACATATTAATTTGTTTTTTCTTTATCTTATACAAAAAAATAGATTGGTTTCTATTTATTGTAGATGGAACAAAAACAAAGAATCAGAACAGAAATTGGTAAAGACCACAAAATAAATGTTCAACTCAAACAAGAGTTTGGATTATTAGAAATTTTATCATTAAAATTATCGCAACAAGATATATACACATCATTATGTGCTGATTATGGCGTTGTATGTGGAAGAGTTACCGTCAATAATGGATATGGTGTACCAAACGCCAGAGTGTCCATTTTTATTCCTCAATTAACAGAACACGAAGAAGACCCGGTTATTTCTGCGTTATATCCGTATAAATCATATGGGGATAAAACAGAAGAAGGGTTTAGATATAATCTATTACCCGCTCGAAGACAACATAGCGGGCACGCAGCAACTGGAACATTTCCAGACCAAAATGATATACTATCAAGGGAAGATATACTTGAAGTGTATGAAAATTACTACAAATACACTGTAAAAACAAACGATGCTGGCGACTTTATGATTTGGGGTGTTCCATTAGGTGAACAACTAATTCATGTTGACTTAGATGTATCAGATATGGGTTGTTTTTCATTAAGGCCAGACGATTTCATAAGAAAGGGGTTTGGAATTGATGATTTTAAATCCGCATATGAGTTTAAAACAAGTGAAGACCTTGATTCATTACCACAAATTATAACATTTGATAAAGGAATAGAAGTTTATCCATTCTGGGGTAGTGAAGATTTGTGTGAAATCGGAATTACAAGGGTGGATTTTGACTTATCTGAAAGAGGATTAAAAGTTGAGCCAAGCGCAATGGTAATTGGTGGAACATTTACCGATGACGGAAAGAATTCAATAAATAAAAACTGTAAACCACGAAAGAATATGAGTAAAAAATGTTCTTTTGTGACAAATGCGGGAAATATTGATGCAATTCGATTTAGTGATAACTATGATATACATAATCTACCAGTATTGGAAGAATATACGGTTACGGATGAAATTAATGACGATGGTTCATTCGCAATCAGGCTTCCAATGAATAGGGATTTTTTATACACCACAGAATTTGGTGAAAATGACTATACGAATGACCCAAATAAAGGTATTCCAACATCTTCGTGCTATCGATTACGATTTACCTTAACCGATGAAGGACTTGAAAGAGTAAGGGCAAGGGCGTCGTATCTCGTTCCAAACATACGAGAATTTGAGGGGGATGAAGATAGATCATATGCGTGGTCATTACAATTTTCTGGTTATCCACAAGATGCTCAAGGAATGATATTAAATAATGTGGATGGTGATTACTACCCGCAAGACTATTTTTATAGATTTCAATATGGTAAAGTTTATACCGTATCGTCATTTCAAAGTATGTTATTTGATTCCCCAAAAAGAATGTTGGGAATAAATGATATTGTACCATCAGAAGATAAGGATTGTAGTAGTAGTGTGGTAACATTTCCAACAAATATGGGAATTAAGAACACATCATTTAATTTTCAATTATTATTGTCATTGGTATTAGCATTTTTGCAATTTGTGTTCTCATCAATATCATTAATTGCATACGAATTTATAGGTTCAATTTTAAAAACAATTAGCAATGTTATTAATATCGATATTTTTGGATGGAAACCATTCGAAACATTATCTGAACAAATATTAGATGCAGCGTTTAATGTTCAAGCAGCGGGACAAATAGAATTACCATTAACAATATATGATACTTGTGATTTATGTTCAAATGATGATGAAACAGTTACACAAGGATTTGACCCAAATGCGTTTTGTAAAATTGCTGAACTTGGAATTGATGTCGTTGGCGTAACAGGCGCAACGGGATACACATACTTTATATTACCAACAAATGTGGGGGCAACGGGTATTAATGAATCAACAGACCCCGGAACATCAATATATAATCCATCGGGTGGCGCAAGGGATTGTGATGGAAATTCAGAGTGTTGTGGATCATATAAAATATCAACAAGCGGATATTTGGCAATGAATTCATTATCAACACCTAATTCTTATGGTACAATTTATCCAAGATTTTATATCTATATGGGTGGTCATACAGGTGCTCCAATTGGTTCAACCGACTTTTATATTACAGGCACCACTGTTGATTTCTCACGATACCCAATAGGAACTTATACGGTTAATGCAACGCCAATTACAGGATTTTGTTTTACAGATACACAAGTAAAATCATTATTTGGTATTGAAAGCGGCTCAACATATTTTCAAAATAATCAAATAACAAGTGGATATTATGGTTATATAATTGATAGAGAATTTCCAAAAATTCCTGTTGGTTCGTATACCGGTATAACCGTTGAAGAAGGTTGTGAAATGTATGATACCGTATATAATGAAAAACATATCAAGCAGTCATATTTGTGGATAAGCGGTACAACGAAGTATGAAAATCCAGAATTACCAGATATTTCACAACGATTGAATAATAGTATTACACCCGGAATCGAAGAATCGACAACAAAGCCGACATTCGGAAGTGAGTGGTCAATAGGTGCAACTGTTTTCTATAAACCCGGACAAGGAAGATTACCCCGTTATTACGAATTTAGTAATATATCTGACCAAAGATATAATAGAAAAACAAAAACCGGATATTCCGAATTTAGGGACGGTGTATTTTTAATAGTTCCATCAATTGATGGTCACTGTAGACAAAACGCATTTGCATTAAGGGAATGGTATAGAAGAAAAGTTATTGGATTGAATTTTTGTGGTGGTGTTGTTAATTTTGCATTTATAGATAATTGGTTATCTGGAGCATTATATTTCTTCCAATTTAAGGCGAAAATTAAAGATAAAAAAGATGGCCAGAAAGTAAAAGCTTGTCAAACTGTTGTTAGATATTCAGCAGAAGACGAAAGGTTTTATTACAGGTCTTGCCCATACCGTTATGATTTGAATCCAAATGCTGAGGTTTGGGGTACGGATAACGAAAAAGGTAATTTAAAATACATTGCGCATCCAACAACATTTGTTGATTTAGGGCCAAGGGATGAATTTATTAAAGAAATATGTTTTGATCCATCGTTAGATCCAAATTGTTCCGTTTCTCGCTCAATCGGGCCAACATCATTTAAAACATTTGGCGAGTTAGTGGCATTTGCTGTTAACTATAAAATGGATGTTAAAGATTCGGATATGCAAATTAGGGATTTCTTCAAAAATGATGGATTTTATGCACAGTCAAGTAATGGCTTTAGAGGAAAAATATTTAATGGCGATATTTCACAATTAATTTCAGTAAATAGTGAAGTGGGAATAGATGGATTTGATTTACAAAATCAAAAATATGCTGGATATAGTATATCAACATTAGATCCGGAAGCGCCAGGAGATATTGATGTGTTTCAAAATTTTACAGGAACATATGGGCCAACACCCATAACATTAAAATATGAAGATGATGGTGTGCGAATAAGACAATGTTTAAATGCTCCGGGATTTCTTACCGAATGTTCACAAAAAGTGCCATTTTATCTATGGGATAAAAAAGGTACAGGATTTGGCCCTCACGATATAACTCAATTAGATGACCAATGTTGGGATTATAGTCGTATACATACATCATTTTTACAGGGTATGACATATAACTATAAATGGAATCAATTTATACCAAACGGATTAACTGATCCTGATGACCCATACTTATTACCACCAATGAGTTATGATTTTCCAGGTTATTTAGTAACAGGAATAACAGCAAGCGCCCCCGGAGCAGAAGAATTTGATGTTGTTGTTTTAACTTCAGATCCAAATTATAGTTCAGATGCTAACACAAAACAAGTTTATCAAAGTATGAATCACGGATTTACACTTTTGATTGCGACGGGTGGTACTATAATGGATCCAACAGGTGGTAGATTATATATTAGATTGGGTGAGGGTGGAGATTGGTCAAATGCATTTAATGTGACATCAGATTGGACGCCAGATCGATCATATAGTATAATGGCAAGTCGTGATCCGTATATTGATAATAAACAAATTCTATCAACGCCATTTATGTTTTATTTTGGGTTAAGGCCAGGTAAAACAGGTTTGGATTTATTAATACAACGATTTGGCCCTAAAGGGGCATTTAAACCTATTGAATAATGGAACAGAAAAGAATTTTACATCCCGAAAAAAGATACGAAAAGGCACCAAGCGAAGAAATGTCAATTTCTGTAACGCTTCAGGGTAATAGAAAATTATTAACCAACGATGACAGGGATGTTGTATTGAATGTTGCTGAATTATTTAATACAGAAAGACAAGAAAGTAAAAATTATAAGATATATGGAAAAATAAAAATGGTTTTTCGTAATATGTACAGCGGAGGCACTCAATATGATTATTTACTTCAAAGGCTTGCTCTTGTTGGTGATGGATCTAATGGAAATTTCGAAGGATATTTACCATATAACGAATTTGCATTTTTAAGGCAAGATGTTCTTCGTGAAACTATACCAACGCCAAAAGTAGATGATTATTATGCCTTTACAGGATTTACAACAACAATAACAGGAACAACAGGGTCTACCTTACACAATACAATTACGCCGATAAACGCCCCATATTTCAATTGGAATTTACATCTATCATATGTTTATACTCACGACGCTAATTTTCCAATGATGTACACGCTTAGTGGTCACACAGGATTAACTTGTAACGGTGTTCAATGTATATCTTTTGTTAGTGGTGATGGAATACCATTTAGAGTAACTGAAAATGGTAGTACATATAAATTAACTAGTCCTGTTGAACACGGAATGAATCAGGGGGAATATATTATTCTTGATAATTTTCCATATTATATTAACTATGTTGCAGACGAAACATACAATTCAGACAAATATGTTATAAACATAATGAAAAGTCAAATACCATCTGGTGTAACGACATTTTCAAATCTAATAGTAATAGGAAAAAGATGTTTGGATAAGGAAAATATAACAGGAACAACATCCCAATATTATGTTCATAAAATGAAAACATTAAGGGGTGTTGATGATTATATTTTGGATAAAGCGGGATTTGAGTCACCAATTTGGAGGGATGAAAAAAAGATATTATTTGAAAACAGCGAAGGTACAAATGATGTACTTGTTGAAAGAAATCGAATGGAGAGTGTTCTATTTGATATTAAAGAACCGTTTATTTTAAGTGGATTAACAAATAATTTAGGTTATCTTCCAACGGAAGTTTATATATCCGTAGTATTAAGAAACGGAAACGGATATTTTGTGTATCCACCGAAAGTTGGGTTTAAATTCAATTTTCATAATTATTGGATTGATGAACATTTTAGTGGAACGGATTCATTAGAAAGCGCATTAACGGGAACACCATTTAGCCGAAATGGTAATGGAGAATCGTTTTTATTTACTAGTGGAAATACCATACCAACAGGAACAATATTAACAGGGGCATTCATTGAGTATGTTCCAACGGAAATGAAAGAAAGAGTTATTTCGGAGTCGTTATATAAATTTTATTGTGATCCTAATAATTTCAATTATGGGCAAACAGGGCAAACCGCAACATTTTCTGGGGCAACCATAGATAATCCTTTTGGATATTTCTATCAACCACATTATAGAATAAAATTAAGGGAATTATCACCATATGTGGAGACAACCGATGTTTTAAACATAGAAAACTTACCACAAAACGCAAAATATTTTAGTAATGAAAATCTATGGAAATGGCGAGATTTATATGACCACGGATACATCGATGATTTAGGATACGGCACAGATTATCCATTCATCAATAATATTCATTATGTTAAGTCTGACATTAATTTTTATTTAAAGAATGAGGAATTATATACAAATAAAGCGGACGGACTATACAGTTTCAATGCAACAACCAATAACGGACAAGATAAAATAAATTGTTAATGAAAATTGTAACACAAGATAGTGATTTATCTTTGAATTTGAATATTCAAAACGACTTCAAACTTGATTTGGGACGAGAAGATAACCTGAAAGATTTCGAATCCGAAACGCTTAGGAATATTATTAACCCAATTGAAAACTATGAAACATCCAGATTCATTCATAAACCATATTCCGGAATAACAGCCAATCCAAATGATTTACAATCGGATATTTGGTTTGAATTCTATTTTTATAACAATTTAAACACGCCAACACATTTAGGCGGGATGAATTACGAATTTGTGGGAATCAGTAAATCCGAAAATATGAAGATGTTGAAACAAGCAACCGAAAGTTTCTTCAGATTAGAGTTTTACAAAGTTCCGAGTGGGCAAAAACCCGAAAAGACAAATAGAAGGTTGGTTTTTGCAAGAAATTTAGCTCTACCATTAGGTGAAAGAATACTTGGAAGAATAGATAACCAATATCAATCGATAGAAGATTGGGACTATCTTTTTGTTCCTGTTTTTGTTGGGTCAAACTACAAAAATAAAGAAAATATGTACATATTTTGGTTTCAAGATGATAGTTCATTCGATGCAGAGCCAATTTTGACAGGAAATACATTTTATATGACGGCAAGATTCTTTAATGCGGATGACGGAACGATACTGAATTTTTCAAATAAGGATAAAGCAATAACAGATAATATAAATGAAAATGATGATATGTATTTTGAGGTTGAAATAGATAAAACTGATTATTCGTATCAAGTTTTCAGATATGACGGAGCAAAAGGAGTAAGAATAGGCCAGAGTGGAAACCCAATAAGATTTTATGAAATAGCCGGCGGAGCATAAAATGGAAGATAATAGATATAGAATAGTAAAACCGCTAACAGGGTCAACTATATTCGATTTACCCGTGTTTCTGACGAGCTTTGCAGAGCAGTTAGGGGTAATGGTCGGTTTTGATGGAAATGTCGCCCAAGTTGAGGAAACTTCGAATTTCACTTATAGTGGTAATTCTAATACAATAACAATATTCAATACGGTTAATACAAATAAGTTATCATTTTTGGTAGAGTCTATTTTTACAATTTATTGGGGTGATGGATCATCAAGTGTTTTACCAATGACAGGTATAAATGATTTAAATCTATCGTCAATATCACACACATACACGGTAACAGGAGAAACAATAATAAGGGTTACTATTGAATCACCGTGGACGGTAAATGAACTTCAAAAAACCGTTCAAATCCCATTTGTACCATTTGATTTTCCAACAGATTTAGGAACATTAACCTTCACGGTTCCATATAGCGACCCACCTGTGACTACATCACAAACATATTTGGTTGACTATAAAACACAAACAGGACAAACGCTCGAAACTGTGATAGGATTTCAGGCTGTTGGAAAAAGTAGAGTAGATGAATTCAGACTATATGGAACAGGAAACCAATATTCGGGGATTACAATCGTTTCTGGGTACACAGGTTACACGATTGATGGTTTAACATACATTGATACCCCTGACGGGGATACTATCATTACAGGGTCTACAGCTCAATATTATGATGATGAGGTGTATAATGGAATGATAACAAGAAATGAACATTTTATTGGATTTGTGGAAGAACCTGACATATATTCCGATGTTTTTGTCGAAAGAGGAAAAATGGGAGTGATGGAAAAGAATCTTCGTTTAACTGAAATTGATAATACCGGGGAATTAGAAATCTACGGTAATGGATATTTCAATGTACGAAAACAATAAAAATTATATTTATAAAAAAATACCCGATAAAGAATAAAATTAATTAAATAACAATAAAATGAGTGTTGGTGCATACGGATTAATCAGGCCAGCGGATGTTTCACCCGCCGATGTTGATATTATTTTTCACTATGTTGCAAATAGAACAGCAAATTCTCCCGTTACATTGAAGAAATTGACATCAACAGATGTGCTTACCCCTGTATTCCACAATGCGGATACCGGTGGAAATGCTGATGTTGAGCTTTTAGGTGGAATGTATAATTTAAAGTTAGATTCTGGGGACTTTTCAGACCTCGGAATTTACACATTATATATGAGGCCCAAAGAAATAAGAACAGTAATTACAGATTGCGGTGTTTTATCATCTTTACCATCGGTAAGAGGGTTGGTTATAGATTTAGCCAATGTATCAAGCGATGATAGAAATAAATTTACACCACAAGGATTAGTTGGGTATCGAATTGAATATTTGGATTCAACAACCAACGAAAAAGTACCAAACATATATAGAATTGTAACATCATCATTTTATTGCGAACCAATTACATCCAATTTATCCAACACAACACAAAAAGCGTTAAGATATAGGTATTCTGATGTAGCAACGAACTTAATGTTTTTGACATTAACACCAACATCTGCCCCATCATCAAGGCCGAATGTTGTTCCATTTATAGGACAACCTAATCAAAAAATTATAATGACAAACACATATTTTAATCCAACAACGATTGAAATAGAATTAGTTGAACACGACTTTACTACATTATCTTACGCATTGTACAGTAATCAAAGTAAGGCAGTTGCCAGCGGTGTTTACACAGTATATGACAATAATAACAATATCTACAAACAATGGAACTTGTACGAAATTAAAGACGAGTTTAATGAAACTCTATATGAAATTAGAGAAAAGAAGACAGATATTGATGAATCATTAAATTTTGACCTTATTACAGAATAATGGCAACTACAAAAACACCTAATCAATACGCGAGTGGCGCCGAAACATTTAGTGACAACCTAGTTGGGTTTCAAGTAGTCGATGGTGTAAGTCAAATGACTAACACATCATTTAACATTGATAGAATTATACCAGAAAAGGATAGTAAAACATTTCAAACACAACCTTTTTCTGATTTTTTGACATTGGACACTATTAATCAAGAAGAAAGCCAGCAAGATACCACTAACACAACGACATCATCATCCACAAAAACATCGGATAAGATAAAATTCTACGATGCAAAAGATGATGGGTCAAAATCGTTGTTTGGGTCGCTTAGCCGTAGATTAAATGTTGCTGTAAATAATATAATTACAAAATTTCCAGCCGCTTTATATGTTGACATTGATTCACCGATTAAAACAACAAATTTAAGCGCGGAATCGGTTGTTTATGATTTAAAAACAAAACAAACCACATTTCAAGTACAAAATAGTCTTATTTTTAATCCGTTAGATATTCTTCTTGTTGAACCAAAAAGTAATACTAAACCAACAACAACAAATACCATAAGAAATTTTTATTCTTCTTATACAAAATATGTTATTGAAATAAGCGGGGCAACTTACAATATTGTAAATTATACCGAAGTTGATACTACGAATAAAATAACATTACAGGTTAATGGTGATTGTTTTTCAGGTCAAACAGGGTACACAGCAAGTTATTTAATCAGGCCGAATAATGGTATTGTTGAAGAATTTTATAGTAATCTTGATGAATTAGAAATAATCTTGATGAACAGGGAAACTATTCCAATGTATCAAGCACCGTTCAAAGTCCCAAGAGATTTAAATGGCGGATCATCAACAGAACTTGTGACTGAAATAGTAACATGGCCGACAACAAAAGACGGGTGGAATCCTCAAATTATGGGGATTGATTTTGATTATTATTTGGAGTCATTAGTATCCATTGGGCAAGATATTGACACATATAAATCAAATTTAGTTGTAAGGTTTTTAACAGCACCGCAATTATTTGAATTTGATACGCCAGAAAACAAGGCCGAAGCAATATTCCAAATATACGGACAAAGTTTCGACCAAGTAAAGAAATTTATTGATAATATTGCGTTTATGCGTAATGTTACCTATGATAAAATCAATAATGTACCTGATTTATTGTTAAAGAATTTAGCAACAACATTAGGTTTGTCAACTATTGGATTATTCGATGAAAAATCATTACAAGATTCTTTATATACAAGAACTGACACGCAATACATCGGATTAAACATTGGAAAGAATTTAGTTGAAAGTGAATATGAATTTTACAGAAGAATACTTGTAAATCTGGCTCAATTATTCAAATCAAAGGGAACAAGAATGGCGATTGAATTTTTCTTAAAATTCATCGGCGCACCCGAACCAATGATAAGATTTGACGAATACATTTATAGGATAGACGGGCCGCTTCCAAAATCAACATTTGAGGATGATATTAGGGCCGCAATTCAAGGAAACTATGTATCATATAGTGCATTATACACAGGAGCAACGCCTACTGGAAATGTAATTTATGCTCCATTACAAGTTTCTCCACCATTACCACTAGTTGCCCCAAAATATGTTCTTACAGGAACAACAGGGTCAACAACATTAACAAGGGATGAGTATCCAGTTGACCCAAATACTGGATTACCAAGAGGAATGCAGTCATCAGATGGATCTGTATTTTTTGAATTAGGTGCAGGGTGGTATAGAAAAACCATAGACCATAGGTCACACGATATTTTAGATACCGATAATTCAATTCTTACAGGTAGAACAAAAACTATTAAAACGATGTCTAAACCATTCACATATGGTGAAGATTATTTTGATTATTACCGAAAACTACCCGGATTAGATTATGGTTATGATTTAACTGCCGAGATTGATAATTCGAAGACAGAAATAATCAATACTGAAGCAGAATCACGATACATCTTAAACAGAAAAAATATTAATGTATTTTTATCTTCGGATAGGGTGGTTGATTTTGACATTTATACAAAAAGTAGAAATCTTTTATTAACATTTGGAACTATGACCCCGCCAACGGGAATGACATTTGCAGAATTTTTATCCGATTCGATAAGTGATGTCATTAAAAATAGTAACACGATAAAATATAAGAGATACTATCAATTTTTGGATGAGATATATAACGATTATAAGAATAGTAGTGGATTTACACCATATAACTATATCAAAGTAAACGAATTTATTGAAAGAATGAGTCCATATTGGACTGAAATCATCGACCAATTTGTACCAGCAACAACACTTTGGTTAGGTGGTAATTTAATTGAAAACGGAACATATAATAGGTCTAAATTCTGGTATCGAAAACCTTGTACTCCAATTGAACTTTCAGAAACACTATATCCCGATTTTAATGCGGTTATAGAAGAAGATTTGGAAACAATATTAGGTGGTGGAACAACCAAAGGAATAGATACAGCCGAAGCCAATTTAAGGGGTTTATTTACCTTTAGTGGTTTAACCTATGTATTATATATCGATGTAAATGGACATATTTTTAGTGGTACAACAGACCCTATCACAACCGATTTGTTTACTGGGTTTACTCCAACAGCAGATTGTACATCATTAACAAGTTCAACCGAATCAATACCATTGATTTGTGATTATAAAGATTTAATTGAACCAAATATTCCGGGGATAAAAACAATGTGGATAGCTGGAATACAAGATTTAGTAAATGAAATAAATCTTCAATCAAATGAAACGGGAGTATCAGTACAAGTGATATTCTTTACCGATGAAAATGGTATTGAGAAAGTCAAATTCATTTTGATGAATGAAGAATGTAAAGAGGGTGAAAATGTTGATTTCTATTTTGAACCTGTTTATAATGTTCCGAAAAGAACTTGTGATTTAAGAGTTGAAATAAGAACGCCAAATGTAAAATACACAGGAGATATTGATGCTTGTAAACTAAAAAGTGATGTTTTTATTACTGTTGTTGATGAAAACTATGATGGGCGTGGTGGGTTTGTTACAGGTATTGAAGATGGTAATCCTTTAAACTTACCTGTTAATATCTATGTGACTAGTGGAACAACTTGTTCAGGTGCAACATTATGCGCTGATTGTGGAACAGGATATACACCATATGATGAAAATACTTGTTATAAAATTAATATAACAGGGGCAACGGCGCCTGTATCACCTATTAACTTAACGGGTACAACATATCAATATTGGAGTCAATTCGGAACAAGAATATTTGACAAAATATATGTTGATGGCGGATACTTTGGGACGCCACCAATACAAATTCTATCAACGCCTTACTTGTGGCAATGCACGACAATTGCCCCATACCTAGATAATGGCCCGCTAAATAGATGTGGGGTTTGGACGGCTGGTAGTAATTTACCGTATAACACTTGGATTGGATTTGGTAAATGTTTAACAGGAATTACAGAAACAAAAACATATTATATTGGTCTTGGTGCTGATAATCATTTTAGATTGGTATTGGATGGTACTGAAATTCTTAACACAAAAGTTGCATCACATTCGGAAAATATAGACCGACATTTTAAATATTGGAACATGTACCCACTTGAAATTGGGGCTGGCGACCATGTTATTGAAGTTTATGGATTAAATGAAGTCTCAGCGGCGGGATTTGGTTGTGAAATATATAATGCAACACTTGCCGAATTAACGGGAGCAACAACATATAATGATATTGCAAGTAAAGTAATATTCACAACAAGTGGTCAGACACAAGCAACGATTGTACAAGATTTAAATGGAACATACATAAGTTCTGGTTATACTTGTCCAACTGGATATGTATATTCAGAATGTAGTGGAAATTGCGTTGAATATGTGTTCTGTGAAACAACAGCAGTAACAGGTGAAACAGCGGGTATTTGTACAAACTGTGGTTTTGCTGAATTAGATATAACACCAATAGAAGCAACAGCGTCTGGTTGTACATATTTGATTTCAGGAATGACAGAAACCGACATATATGACATTATTATTTCGGATGCGGCAAACTGTGAGCAAAAATTTAGAATAGAAGGATTAGAACCAAAAATTGAAAATATTAATGGGGTTAGTGGATATACGATATATCCAAAAGTTCAATATAAAACGACACACAATTTCGGAATAAAACAAGGGACAGTGGTTTATAAAGAAGTAAATTATGTTCCATTGATTGTATGGGAAGATTTAGATAATGCACTAACTAACGGTGATTATGTTGATGTTGCAATTGAAGATGTTAAAGTTGGTGATATTTTATTGTCAATTACCCCAAAAAGTTTGTCACAAATTTCAATATCACAATTACAATATGCGTTTCAAAATAACGATAGTTTTGATTTTACATTTGATTACAACCGAATAACAGTAACTAATGTTGAATGTTTAAGCTCGATAAAAAGAAGTATTGTTAATGATGAATTTGTAATTTTACCAACAACAAAATTGTATGTATATTCAAGTATGAATGAGAACTTGGATAAAGTTCCCCGTCATTTCACATACAAATATCCAGAGGATTTATTTATCAAATCAGCAAATCAACCTGATCCTTGTTGTGGGTATCCATTAGGATATTATGAAGAAAGTGATTATTTAGTTGACCAATATGGTTTCCTTATTGAAGTAACTAGTGTAAATTTAAATTATTGTGATGGTGGTATCTATTATCAAATTGATTTTGTAGAGACGCCAACACCCGGGCCATTATTTTCCATACCTCCAACACCAATAGCGTCAACGAGGGTGGTATTGTTTAATGGTTCATTAACAGGTACTACAAGAATAATTGTGGGATACAAGTATCAACATTTTGAATGTTTGGATATGAAAACACAACAATATTTCATTAATAGTATTTGTACAGATGTGCCAACAGTTGAGGAATTGGAAAGAACACCTTGCGATAATCCTGATTGTTCACAAACAGATTGTTATTTTGATGCAGAGTTTAATAATTACACTACTATGGAATGTTTATCAGATATACAAATAATTGCAATTTATGATACCGCTGAGGTTGATTCGATTGGTGGACATAAATGTGATACTGCTAAATTCATAGTAACCGCAAACGACATCACAATTGGAACAATTAATTTGAATAATACGGGTGTTGATGATTACTTTAATTATCCTCCGGGCGAAGATGCTGATACATATTATCCAGAACCTAACTACAATAGATATTCTGTAATTACAATGTCATCAGACCAAGCAAAAACAATATCAGACGCAGCGTTAGATGGAATAGTTGAACTCCAATTAAATTGTGCATACGCAGAAGGATGTCACGAAACGATAACTCATATTCAAATTGTAAGAAATAATGAGGTTATATATGATGGATATCCAGTTGGTGGAATATTAAGAATGAATCCTTGTTCGGGACAAATATTTGAATAAATTAAAATTATATAAAGAAACATGTCACAATATTATTATGTAAAAATAACATCAGGAACAGCCCCCGGCCCATATAGTGTTTACTATGATTTAGTAGATACTTCTCATTATGCAACTCGTGTATCAACATCATTACCAGCCACGGGTGTTACATATGCCGATTTAACAACCGGGGATGGGGTACTAGTAAGTATTCCAGATAGTGCGTTGATTGTTATTTTACATAACGAAACTTGTGATGATAATGACTCATCAAATCCACCCGTTCCTTGTGAAAATTGCGACCCAAATTATGAATGGTTGCCATATAATCAATACGAGTGTTATAGAGTTGTTTTAACTGGTGCAACCGCGCCAGCATCCCCACTTAATTTAACGGGAACAACAGGATATACAAGATATAGCGATCTTGGAACGCGCATTTTTAGTACATTTAATGTTGATGGTACGGGTACAGTATCTAATACCTTAACAACAAATGATGTATGGAGAAATGTTGGTAGTCCGTATCAATTAGTAAGTGGCCCATTAAATAGAAGTGGGTTATGGACAACATTACCTAATGTTGGAGCAGATATGCAACCAACAGAAGAGTGGGTTGGATTTAGTGTATGTTTAACAGGGATAACGACAGGTAAAACCTATTATGTGGGGATTGCCGCTGACAATGATTATAGATTGGTACTTGATGGTGTTCAGATACTTAATACCAGAACAAGGCCATTAGATAGTAATAATCATAGATATTGGAACATTTATCCCATCTACATAAGTGGTGGTGAACATATTTTAGAGTTATTCGGTTTAAATCGATATCATATAGCAGCGTTCGGTTGCGAAATCTATGGTAATACATTATTAGAATTAATTTCCGCAACATCTTATAGTCAGTTAGATGTTATATTCACATCAAACGGGCAAACAGAGGCGCCTATTATTCAAACAACAGGTGGAACATATTTGTCATCGGGATATACCTGCCCAGATGGTTATGTATATTCAGAATGTAGTGGATCCTGCGTTGAATACATTTTTTGTACAGAATTTGAAATATCACCAACACCGACCCAAACGGTTACACCAACACCCACTCATACACCTACGCCAACACAAACGCCTACACAAACACCGACGCAAACTAATACGCCGACTCCGAGTGAAACGCCAACAAACACCCCAACGGTAAGTGAGACACCTACAAATACGCCTACACCAACCAATACATCAACAAACACACCTACTCCGAGTCATACTCCGACAAACACGCCGGTTCCGTCATCGACGCCGACACAAACCCCAACACCAACGGTAACACCGTCAAATAGTCAAACGCCGAGCGAAACACCAACACAAACCCCAACGCCAACAAACACGCCGACACAAACAGCGACTCCAACTCAAACGCCTACTAATACACCGACTCCAAGTCAGACGGCTACTAACACGCCTACACCAACAAAAACGCCTACGAATACTCCAACAAACACTCGCACACCGTCGCCAACACCGACACAAACTCGTACGCCAACTCAAACACCGACAATTAGTTTGACACCATCACTTACACCAACTAATACGCCAACAATTAGTCAAACTCCGACTAATACACCTACAATAAGTGAAACGCCAACTAATACACCTACGCCAACACAGACACCAACTATAAGCGAAACACCAACGCAAACACCAACTGAAACACCTACCAATACGCCAACTCCAACGATAAGCGAAACACCAACACAAACGCCAACTGAAACCCCTACAAATACACCTACTCCAAGTGTAACGCCAAGCGAAACGCCAACGCAAACACCCACACCAACCAATACACCTACTGTAAGTGAAACACCAACACAAACGCCAACTAATACACCTACTCCGACACAAACACCAACATCAACGGAAACACCGTTATTGTGTATGGGATTATTATATAACTGGTACGCCGCAACCCAAACAGGAACAACATCAATTGCAAATACTGGTTGGCATTTAGCAACTAAAGCAGAATGGTTAGCATTAGAAACTTATCTTGGTGGTGCATCCGTTGCGGGTGGTAAGTTAAAAGAAACAGGATATACATATTGGAATGCTCCAAATACAGGTGCGTCAAATTTAATTGGATATGCCGCTCGTGGCGCTGGTACAAGAAGAGCGGATGGTACATTCCAAAATATAAAACAGGATCTTAAATTATGGATTGATGACCCAAATGTAATCATATCGGTCAATGGATCAGAACAACAAATTGATTATCATACCGAGGCAACCGCTCTTGCATATGCAACAAAATGGTTCGGTCAGTCCGTTAGATTAGTAAAAGACACTCCAAGTGTTAGTCCTAGTGGATATACGGGTAACGATGGTCGTACTTATGCAACAATTGTTGTAGGATCGGTTGAAATGATGGCAGAGAATCTTGCCGAAACATTATACAGAGATTTAACACCAATACCAGAAGTTACAAGTAATAGTGCTTGGACAGGGTTAACAACCGGCGCTTTATGTGCATATGAAAATGATTGGTCATCTAATTGTCCAACACCAACACCATTGCCAGGATTAACGCCAACCCCTACGCCAACTATAAGTGATACACCAACACAAACACCTACGCCAACGAACACGCCAACGCCAAGTATAACTCCAAGCTCAACAACACCAGTAATTGGGTCATATGGTGTATTATTTAATGTGGCAGTTCCAAGCGCAGAAGCGTATTATTATGACCCTGTAACAACAAATTCGCAATTATTAACAATTCCAAATAACATAAGTAGTCCTGATATTGCACATACGGAAAACAAACTTTGGTTATATGATGAAAATGTAATGATAGAATGGGACATCACTTTAGTTCCATTTACAGCAACATTTAATAAAAAAATATCTGTACCTGTTACATTATCAGCAGGGCTAACTGCAATAAATGATACAACAGTTGTTGGTGCGTATGAAACATTTGGAACAACAACGATTATTGAAATTGATGTTAGAAATATGCTAGCAACATATATCAATAAATTTTATATAATCGGTAGAACAATTGTTGGTGATATGGTGTTAACAACAACGGGTAAATTAATTGTTTCTTTATACGATGGCTCATCATATTATTTAACACAATATGATTATGATACAGGAGATTTGGAAGTTGATATTCCATTAACACAAAATAATGTATACGGAATATATGAGTATAACAACGAAATATATTTTGTTAATCAAAATTCAATAACCGAAAGCGAAATATTCCACATTGATAAAACATATCCATATGCAATAACATCAGTAGATGTATTACCATATATGGTTATGGGCGCGTCACAAATACCAAGTCAATCAACATCACATTTCGGTTTTTCGGTTACACCAACACCCACTCCAACAAATACAGTTACTCCAAGTAATACTCCAACGAACACACCTACAATAAGTGAAACACCTACTAATACACCCACGCCAACTCAAACACCTACAATAAGTGAAACACCTACTAATACACCTACTCCAACTATAAGTGAAACACCCACAAACACACCTACGATAAGCGAGACGCCGACAAATACTCCAACCCCAACTAATACGCCAACACCGGGATTAGCACCGAGTTCAACGCCTACGCCAACTCCAACCAATACACCTACGATAAGTGAGACGCCGACAAATACACCGACGCCAACGAATACCCCTACAATAAGTGAAACACCGACAAACACGCCTACACCAACTCAAACACCAACGATAAGCGAAACGCCAACTAACACACCTACGCCAACTCAAACGCCAACAATAAGTGAAACACCTACTAATACACCGACTCCAACTATAAGTGAAACACCAACACAAACACCTACGCCAACTAATTTACCGAGCGGAACATATGCGTATATAGTATCAAAAACAATATCTGTGTCAGCATCTGCCGCCTGTAGTCAAACAATGGATACTGTACCATTATATTTGTGGTCAAATTATCCAATGGCAACATTAGCAACACATAATTTATATACAAACATTAAATTAACCAACATTTATCAACCAGAAAGCAGTGGATATCACAAAATAATACAAAATGGGACTGTTGATTATTACTCAGCAGGTATTGCTATTAATGGTACTGTTAATCCAGTTGCTATATGTCATTAATAAACGGTTTATAATTTGAAAAAAAATTGTTATAATATTTATAATTTACAATGACTAACATACAACCGCCACCAGTAGCGAAAACAGGAGTAGTATTAAGATTATATGGAATCGTATCCCCACATAATTTTAGGGTTTCAATCAAACAGGGTGAAACTGCATATCCATTGGCTAGTGGTTATGTAAACTATAATGGAATATATTCTGGTGGGACAACACAAATTGAAATAACGGGAAGAACATTTAATTTTAATACGCAGTATTGGGTTAAATTAACGGATGTTGTTACAGGTCGATATATTATTGAAAATGTATACATTAATGATAAAATTGCGTGGGCAGATTGTAATTGTACCGCTCCGTTGATATTATCGGTTGAATGTTATACAGACGAGTTGGATTGCGGCTTATCGTTGTCTGCAGTATTTGTAAGTGGGCCGCCAGTTACGCCAAGCCCAACGCCAACACATACGCCAACGCCAACACCAACACGAGGGGCAAGTCCAAATCCTACTCCCACCCCAACACCAACACCGATTTATTATGATTTAACATATGAATGGGAAAAGATATGTCCGGGTAATAACCTTTGTTCTCGAACATATGGTAATATTAAAGTAAATGGGGTAACAATTTATTCTTGGACAATATCGGCACCTAATGGTCGGGAAACAGATACCTTATCATTCCCATCAGGGTCAACTATAACTGTTACAGCAGGAACATATGAGCCAGCTGGTTCTGGATGCGTTGATTATGGTTGTAGTTGTAGCGTTAATATAGAAGATGAAAATTATAGTGATGTGGCAATATCACCGCCAGATTTTGATACAATAACATATACATATACATTAACACAAGATACAGTAATTCAAATAATGTCGGATTGTTCGTCAATTGCATAATATAAATAAGATATGGGATATATTTCAGTAACAATAACATTAACAGTAGTTGGAACAGACCTCGGCCCGTTTAATTTATATACGGATGCCGATAATTTTGTTACACCAATTGTACAAGGATTGAGCGTGGCACAATTAACAGCTGGATATACCTGTACTGTTGTTCCTGATACGGCGACAATCATAAGGGTGAAATCTATGGGCATTTGTGATAATTATATTGATTTACCTATAAGTGGATTACCACAACCAACACCTACGCCAACGCCAACACAAACATCTGCACCAATACCATTAGCACCATCACCAAGTGCAACGCCAACGCCGACACCAACGAAAGCACCGGGGGTTTATACGGTTTATTTTGACCCAATAATAGTTGAACAAGGATATTATCCGGATTCATCACAACATTATAAGTTAAAGATTAAATCATATGTATATACATCGCCAGCATTACCAGCTGGACATAGTTTCAAGATTCATTTCCAGAATAACGCAAATGTAAGTGCAAGTGAAGCACTGGCACATCCAATATCAGCAACGGCAGAAAGAAAAGTTGAAGGAAATTCAAATAGTTTTGATAAGGCATATGCCTCATTAGGTTGGGGTGATACTGGAGCAGATAGTGATGTAAAAACAGGATATATTGTAATTACCGACTCAACTTCAGGTAACGGGTCAGGAAATAGAATATATTTCAACATTGAATCAATTGGACACTTAACAAATGATCCTGAACAATATGGTATATTTAGTGGTGTACAAATAACTAGTGTAGAAGAAGTAACGGGTGGAGGTACTTATATACTTGATTCAAATGATTATTTAATCGAGTCTTATGTTCCTTAATAAATAAAATAGAATATGGTAGTATTATTAACAATAACAGCAGGATTAGACACGGGGCCATTTGATATATACTCAAATGCAACGGGCACATTTGTAATAGTTGAAACAGGAATATCTAAAGCGCAATTGGTTGCTGGATATACTTGTTCAATTATGCCTGATGGTACAACTGTAGTACGAGTTAAATCAGTTGGTACTTGTACTAATTTTGTTGATGCTACAATTACATACCCAACTCCGACACCAACACCATCACAAACGCCTAATTCAACGCCATCACCAACGCCAACCAGAACGCCAACGCCAACGCCTAATCCATCATCACATATGCATCTTGGAACGGCTAATAATTATCCAACAGTGTTACAGGCTTGTGGTCAAGCATCAAGTAGACCATATTATTCGATAACGCCGGCATTTTATAATGGAATCAGAGTATATGACGATGTTGGTTGTACCATACCATTTGTGGGTGCAGGGTTAGGTCATTATTATTTTATTCAAGTACAAGAAAGTGGAAGCACATATAGAGCATATGAAATCGGCGCGACAGGATATATATTAACAACGACAGATTGTCCATAAAAATAAAAAAAAAACAGAAATAAACAATGGCAGTAATAGTAATGACATGGACACCAACAATAACATCTACGGTTTCGTATGAGGTTAGATACGCTGTTGCATCACCAAATCCATTCTATACATATTTTTCAACAACATTAACATCAATAACCATTCCCGGGTTAGTGAATGGTGAGACATATGTGGTTGGAGTAAGAAGTATATGTGATGGTGGATTATATAGTGAATGGTCGCAACAAATAGTGGTGGTTTGTGACGGAGTTGGCCCATATCATATGGAAGGTACTGCAATATACAATAATCAAAATATTGTTGTTTATGGACAATTATATAACTGGTATGCTGGTAATGATGTAAGAATTGCTCAAGCTGGATGGCATATGCCAACAAACGCCGAATGGAACGCATTAGCAGTTTCGTTAGGTGGGACGGTTCATAACTATCCGACAGCAAATCCGCCGACAGAAAAAGTACAAGGCCCCGCAGCTGTTGCAATGAAGGGAACAACATTATGGTCGCCGCCGGGTGGGGCTTGTGCTGGAACAAACTCATCTGGTATGAATATACCTCCAAGTGGTGTTATTACATCGGCAGGGGTGGCTAATCAAAGATTTACTTATGGTAATTTCTGGTGTGCTGACCAACAAACAGCAACATTAGGTAGATATAAGAATTTTGGCGCAACTAGTTGTGAAATATATAGGTCATTGGTAAATTATGATAAACATTATGGATTTTGCATACGATTAGTTAAAGATAGTGCTGTCGGATGGGTTAATGGAACAAAATATACGGATTATGACGGGAATGAATATACTGCAAAATTAATGCCAGACGGTAAAGTTTGGATGACAGAAAATTTAAGAGTATCGAGATTCAATGATGGTGCAGTAATTCCGGTTGATCCGCCAGATTGGTCAACAACAATATATGGGGCAATGCACACATATAACGGATAATAAAAAAGTAAAAGGACTATTTATAGAATATGGCATTTTTTAACAACACAGAATCAGAAAATTTATCCGCAAGGATTACCAACAAAGGAAGACAAAAAATTGCGGAAGGTAACTTCAATATTGTTTATTTTCAAATTGGAGATTCCGAGTTTGATTATACCTTTCCACAATTAAATGGAACAGATAGGGTTGGAAATCCACCGCAAAAAGTATTTTATCCATTGGATAGGGACGCTATTGTTAAATATCCATATAAATTGTCCGAATCAGAAATTACAGGAACAACATTTGGAAACCCAATTCAATCTGCCGAAACAACCATATTGACAAACAATATGGGGGCGGCAGGATTTGTAAGCGAATATTCATCAACCGGGGCAACTGTAGGTTGTGATTATGTAGAAATAGATATTACCAAAATAAGTGGGACGACTACTTTGATTCTTCCAACGGGGGTCACATTCTATGGATGTGAATACATTACAATTGCATACCATCAATTAACAGGTACAGACCCAGACAATCCGATTATTTCAACATCAGCAAACAGTTTAGTATATAGGGTTGTAACAGGGGTTACGGGTGCCAGTTTTAACACGCTAACATTGGATAGGAAAATGCCGGATTTATCCGGATTTTCGGGATATGCAACTGTTATGTGTAATAAATGTAACCCATTTTTTAGAGGAACAAATGTCCCTACGCCTGATTGTGTAATAGTAACACAAGACCCTGAAGATAGACAGGATCCGTGGACAATGAATATTGTATGGGGTAAAAAACCTGCGGGTATGGATGTTCCATATGTTATAGATGAAGAATTATCAGGATATACAAGTAATGTTTTTGTTTCAACTAAAGAATATTTCGGGTACAACTCAATATTAGGTCAACTTACAAATACGGGGACGACAATTGTTAATTCATTAGGGGATGTAATTGTAGTTCCGCCAGATGAACAACACTCATTAGCAATTGTTCATTATGCTGAAGTAAATAATTCATTAGAACCCGAGAAGTTTTTCAAATATGAAGATTATATTGCACATACAGATAGTGATGACATAACATATTTCGAAGTTTACATACCATATATCCTTTATCATAGAAATACAGGGACAACCATCGGTGCAAGATTCTTTATGGATACCGTTGATTATTATGTTAATTCCGCGGCACAAGATACCAAATTGGATAAAATAAAATACCGTTACTTAAAAGATGAAAATGGGTTTAATGTGGGAAAAGTTTTTGTTAACCATAAAACCATTATATTTGACGACCAAGAAATTGTTGCGGCGTTAGATTATAAATCAAACAGAAAATATACATTACCTATTCCAAGAGTATCACAGATACCTACCGACTTAAAATGTTCAACAAATACTGTCGGTTCAGCGACGCCATTAATGGCAGGAAATACAGGTGAAACTATGTTTATTAGTTATCTATTTGTGATGACGGGGAACACAGGAATGACAGGAATGCATTGTAATTATTATTCGAAAGTTACGGGTACATCTTTGAACGCAGATGTCGCTATTAATTTCTCGACAACCGATTTTGTTTTTATGACCAATAATCTTTCAACATATAAAACAAAATACATAGCAAATAAATTCTTTGTTTTGGCTCAAATGGTAAATACGGGCGAACAACCATTACCTGATGGTTGGAAAATAATTGATTTTACCGCAGAAATACCTAATCATACTGTTGGTACATACATTAATCCTGTTAATATGCGTGGGGCAAGATTTATTCTTACATATGATGATTATGACAACGCAAGTAAGTATGATATTGAAGATTATTTAGGATTATTCCCAGATGAACCATCAACCGCGCCAGAATTCGGTGATACACAACCATTCCCGGGTAGTATAAAGTTTGTTAGAGCAACCGATATACATACAATGAGATTTTTGATTAATTTACCATCAAGTCAATTTATAACAACACAAAATCCTACATATGTTGCAGGAACATCAAAATGGATAACAGAAGTGGCGTTATTAAATGAAAATAAAGATGTTATGGTAATAGCAAAAACATCAAAACCGGTAAAAAGAACTGGAACGCAAGTTATTGGTGTAAAAATCGACCTGTAACTATTTACAAAACAGGAAAATTTACTTATCAATTAATTTATGGAAAATAATTTAAAAAATTCCCCAAAGATATTGGGGCTGGATATATCAACTAAAACTATTGGATGGTCGTTGTTTGATATTAATGGTTCTAAATTATTAGAACTAACTCACTTTTCACCAAAGATAAAACCTGAACCCGAAAATAAGATTGAGGTTTTGATAAAAAAAGCCGATGCGTTCGAAAAACACCTTTTGAAATATAAAGATGTAGGAATAACCAAAGTTATTATAGAAGAGCCACTACTTAACTCGAACAACATTTATACTGTTCAGACGCTTCTTCGATATAACACGATGATTATGAAATTGTGTTATGATATTTTGGGGGTTGTTCCAAATTTCATTTCAACATACAATGCCAGAAGGTATGCTTTTCCTGATTTAGTTGGCGACAATGGTAAAGGAAAGAAAGTATTATTTGGCGGATATCCAAAAGAAATTGACAAGAAACATATTATATGGGAACATGTCAATGCGGTTTGCCCTAAAGTTGACTGGTTATATGACAAGAAGGGTAAACTAAGAAAAGAATGTTATGATATGGCAGATAGTGTTACCTGTGTTATCGGGTACATCAATATGATTAAACAAGAAAAATAAATAATTTCGAGTATTTATTATTGATGAAAATAATAATTACTGAAGGTCAATTGGGACAACTTATAGTTGAATTACATAGCGATGCTGTATTATTACGAAAAATGGCTCGTAAGTCTAAATTTAATACAGGTAAATATGATGGGGTAACAGTTCAAGAACTTATAAACGCAAATAAACAACCATATTTGCGATGGGTTTATTATAATATGTCTATGATAACATTTATGGACGATATATTAGATGAACTTAATATTTGGCCAGATGAAAGAATAGAAAAACCAGGAAAAAACCCGGAGTTAGGTGAAGAAATTAGTGCAAGAGTAGCATCGAAATTACCACCACACAAAAAACGACGCAGGAAATCAATTGAGGATAAATATAAAAATTTACAACTACTAAAAACATACGGAGAACCATTTAGTTTAGAAAAACTAGCATTACAGAATCAGGGGCACTCCATTAGTCTATATCCAAAAAAGAAATACTAAAATTTTGTATTAACATTTTTTTTCGTTATACTTAACGACATGGTAGACGAACACGAAGTTATTTACGATTATGCATCGATTGTGCGTATTCTAAATGAAATTTTAGGGAAACCTAGAAATCATAATGAATACAGCGGTCAGGTTTCATATGATTGCCCCGTTTGTTCTTACGAAATCAAAGGGTTAGACCATCCTGACGGGAAAGGAAACCTTGAAATTAACTATAAATTAGAAGTTTTTAAGTGTTGGGCTTGTGGCGAATCACACGGTACACGAGGAGGATTGCGTTATTTCATAAAGAAACACGGAACAAAGAAACACCTTAAAAAATATGACCTTTTACGGCCTGAAGACTCGTCAATTACCAAGAAAAGGTATAACCCTGTCAGATTACCAAAAGAATTTATCTTATTTTACACCGCTAGCCCGGGGTTAAAAATGACCCATTATTATAAGCGAGCAATGTCATATCTGAAAAGTAGGAATGTTACCGATGAACTAATCAAGAAATATAATATGGGGTTCTGTTATTCTGGCGAATACGCGGATAGAATTATTATACCATCTTATGACGAAGAATTTAATTTAAATTATTTTATCGCAAGATCATACGATACAAGAACAAAACTAAAATATAAAAATCCGGAAGCGGAGAAAGAAGCCATTATATGGAATGAACATTTAATTGATTGGGACGACACGATATATCTGGTTGAAGGCCCATTTGATTCTATTTTTGTTCCAAATTCAATTCCAATGTTAGGAAAGGTATTAAGTGAGAAATTATTTTCACAAATATACGAGAAAGCAAAGAAAATTGTTATAATTTTGGACGGCGATGCTTGGGATGACGCTGAGAAACTATACCACAAACTTAATGGTGGTAGACTATTCGGAAAGATTTGGATAGTCAAATTACCCGTAGATAAAGATATCGCGGATTTACAAGGAAACTTGGATAATTTTGAAATAAAACAACTTGACTAATGGATTTAAAACAAATTGCAAAAGAAATAAATGAAGCTCTTGAGAATCGAAGAAAGGAACTGGCGTTAACATTCGTAGAATCGAAGCATACATACTTTATGAGGGATGAGACTGGAAAAATAAGAGCAAATTTTCCATCTGTTTCCAAATTAGTAAAAAATTTCCACCCATATTTTGATGCCGATAAGAAGGCATTGGAAATGTGTAATGGTGATGTTAATAAAGCAAAGAAATTATTGGCAGAATGGAAACTATCAGGTGAAATTTCAACAAATCTTGGTAGTCGCTCCCACTTTCTGTTGGAACAGGATTTAGTGGGTAGATATGACAATTATAAAGAAGTCAGACAACCTATTTTCAAATGTGATGCCGACCAAATAAGAAAAAGTGACCAAATGGTAATTGCTGGAAAGCAATATTTGGATTTGATGCACGAAAGGGGCGCGGTTTTAATTGATACAGAAGCCATTTTAGGGGATCCTGAATTGGGATATACAGGACAACCCGATAAGACTTGGTTAATGGAAAATAGAACCAAAACTGGGTTAGGTATCGTAATTACAGACTGGAAAACTAATCAACCTAAAAACTTTGAATCACAATATTATACGAAGAAACTATTCCCGCCATTCGAAAAACACGATGATACGGCACTTGGACATTATTTTATTCAAATCCCATTATATGGGAGACTAATCATCAAAATGTTACAGGGTACAAAATTTTCGGATGTAAAAATGTTGGGCGGGGTTATTGTTTTATTGAAAGAAGATGCTACCTTTGTGGAATATAAAGTTCCTTCGGACATAACTAACACAATTTTAACAATGGATTTAACCAAATATACAAAAAAATGATTAAAAAAATAATACACATTTCTGATATTCACATCAGGACATTACAATTGCACGATTTATATCGGGTTCAGTTACAGAAATTTATAGATGATGTAAAGGAAAAAACCGATGAATACGACCACGATGAAATAAGGATTGTTATAACGGGCGATATATTCGACCAGAAAATTAACATTTCCAACGAGCAGACTATTTTAACATCTTGGTTCTTCAGGGAATTGGCGGATATTGGAATAGTAATTATTATTCCCGGTAATCACGATTTTCTTGAAAACAATCAGGAAAGGGTTGATAGTATAACGCCAATTGTGGATTTATTAAGAAATGATGATATCAGGTATTATAAAAATTCGGGGGTGTATGAAGACGGAAATGTAAATTGGGTAGTCTACTCATTATATCAAAGCAATCAAAGACCCGAGTTTAAAAGAGGGAATGGTTTGTATGTTGGGTTATTCCACGGGCAGGTACAGGGAATGGCAACCGATTTGGGATATAAGTTCGAGGATGGATATGATAAGTTGAATTTTTTGGATTTAGATTTGTTACTTTGTGGTGATATTCACAAAAGACAGGCGTTTGAATTACCAAATAAAAAGAAGGGGTATATGATTGGCTCATATATCCAACAGGAATACGGGGAAACAATAAATCATCACGGATATGGAATATATGATGTTGATGATGACGAATATATGTTTGTTGACATTAAAAGTGAACAACCGTTTATGCATTTCGAAATTAACGACATAAAAGACATTGAAAATGAAGCAGAAACCCTCGTTAATCTTGGATGATGACTTTCTTCAATATTGCCGATTAAATAATGTTGAAGATATAGAAAAACTGGCAAAAGAAACATTTAAGAAAGGGTTTGATATCCTAAAATACGGAATTGTACCCGCGAAAGTTACTATGGTTGCAAATGAAATATTACCAGTTATACCCACAAGTCCGCCAAATGGGCTTGAAACGCTCGGGTATAAACCCCAAAAAGAAGATGTTACGGATACGCAGACGGAGAATAAGGTAGTTACACCAACTAAGTCCAAAAGTGTTCAGGAAACAAAAAAAAGGGACTTATATGATGAATAATTGAAATAAGTGACTTTTTATTTTTTTTGTCAATAAAAATGCGTACCTTTACCACAAAAATCAATATAATATGATGGAAACAATTTTCTTATGGGCTTTTATTGGATATGGAATAACATCCATAATTGTATGGGGAGCCATTTTTGAAAAACCGCGAAATTGGATTATTAATCACTCGAACTTTTTTGGAGAACTGATAACCTGTGTTCTGTGTACCGGAACATGGGTTGGGTTTTTTATGTCAATTTGTTTGGGTGGGTTAGCCAACAAATTTTTTCCGATTGGATGGTTGCCTTCCATATTTTTCGATGGTGTATTCACCGCTGGAATAGTATGGGCAATAAACTCTGTACTCGAGTTCTTCGAGGAGAGTAGAATTAATATGAATATTAATGGGACACCGAAAAACGAAAAACATTGATTATGACGATAAACCATCAAGGACATTTATAAAAAACATTTTCGAACACAAGTTCGGAATAAAATTGAAGGACGGAAAGCACAAGAAAATCGATTTAGTTGGAATTGAAGACGATTTACTTGGTGTTGAAGTGGAACACGGGCATTGGGAAGGCGATTTATGGACAAATGACCAATATTCGTGGCTCGCGAAACTAGATTTTAGAACTGTTAACATACCAATAAGAAAGGCACCCTATTGGGAAGATTATGTTGACGGTAAACCAAATTTAAGTGCCAAGTATAACATATTTGTTAGGACAAATATGGACTTTACGCAGTTTATAATCATCAGACCTGAAACGATTAGAGACCCGAAAAAAGTTCATAAGACACGATTCCTAGCAAATAATAACGATGTTGAAGAGGATTGGTTAAGTTTCAAAAAAATAGATGTGGAAACATATAATTTACAACCAAACGGAGAATTTATACTAGAAAACATATAATATGACAGGGCCATTTATAAAAGTTGAGTGGAAAGATACGCCAGAAAATATAACCCAAGAAAGGATAAAAAGGGTTAAAACATATTTTCAGAACAAGTATAACACTAAAAATGTAAAAATAAAAACAGTATACATTTCCAATGATTCAACTACCAAATTGAAATCATTGGAAGCGAGTGATAGTATATTAGACCACCAGTATCAGAAAAAACTGGTTAAAGAATTTATGGATGAAAACGGGATAACCGTTAAATGGGACTTAATTAACAGGCTTGATGATAAGGTAAATGCCGAGATAAATAAAGCGGCCCAAAATGCCATCAGGTATAATAAATGGTATATCAAAAGGATTGAATTTTCAAATTTTTTATCATTTGGGGAAGATAATTTCATCGATTTCACAAAATTGGATGGAATAACTGTTGTTGAATCTAATCCAAAGAACTTTGGCGGTAAAACCATTGCCACCATTGATTTATTGATGTTCTTATTTTTCAATACAACGACCAAATCAAAGGTCAATGCTGATATTTTTAACCAATTTACCGATGTTAACGAAGTAAAGGTAAAAGGTTATGTAAACATTGATGGGGATGATTACATAATATCGAGATTAATTACCAGAAAAAAATCAAAATCAGGTGATTATACGGTTAAAAATGACTTGGAGTTCTATAAGAGGGATGAAAGTGGTGAAATGATAAATTTGTCGGGTGAACAAAGAAGAGAGACAGAAACAATTATCACATCTGCGATTGGCACGCAGGAAGACTTTTTATCAACAATTTTAACCACAGGAAATAACCTTGAAGAATTAATCGAGTCGAAACCAACGGCTCGTGGTCAAATCTTAACCCGGTTTTTGGGGTTGGAAGCCCTTAAACAAAAGGAAGAGATTTGTAAAACAATGTACAGTGAATGGTCTAAAAAATTGATTTCGAATACATACAATGTGGCACAGCTCGAAATTGATAACGAGACCTATCAAGGTAGTATTAATACATCGAATGAAGAGATTGGCAAGCTTGAAATTCAATTAACAACCCTTGATAAACAATTAAAAACACTTGAAGGTAAACGAGATAAGTTACTTTCGTCTATGAATAACGATATAGATGAAGAACTTATTAAAACAAATCCTGATGTAGTGAAAAAAGATGTGATAACTTTAACGGCAAAAAGAGACGAAATCAAAGTATCCCGGGATGCGGTTGAAGTTAAAGAACCATCTGAATATTATTTGGAGGAAGACCACGAAAAACTAAAGAAACAAATTGCTGATTTACAATTAGAAAAGGGGTTAAATACAGATGCCATTCTAAGAAATAAAAGATTAATCGAGCAGTTTGAAAAAGGAACGATTTGCCCGACTTGTAAAAGACCGTTGGATGAAGCGGATCATACCGAAGAAATCAATAACATTAAGTCGGAAAATGAAAAACTTGAAAAAACAAGTAAGTCAGTTGATGAAAAACTTGAAAAATTAAATGGGGACGAAAAAAAGTTTGCAATCCTGAAGAAAGAATATGACGAATACGAGAAAAACAAACTTCGTAAGTCAAAATTCGAACTTGAATACGAACAGAAGGATTTGGAGATAAATGCAAAGAACCATTTGCTCGAAAGGTATGAAAGTTGTAAGAAAAAACTGGAAGAAAACAAGAAAATCGAAGCCGAAGCAATTACTTTAAAGGTTCAAATCGAAAGTACCAATGGTGACATAAAACTTACCAACACGGCAATCGACAAACATAAGAATAACATCACAAATATGACCGAGAAAATCGGGATTAACAAGGAATTAATCAAGAAAATCAAGGCGGAAGAGGAATATGTGGTGATATTCAAAACCTATCTTACAATATATGGTAAGAATGGTATATCAAAGGTCATTATGAAGAATATGATACCTTTATTGAATCAGGAACTACAAAGAATTTTAGCGGATAGTTGTTACTTTTCGCTTGAATTCAGTATAAATGATAAGAACGAACTTGAATTCTTGATGATTGATAATGAAACAAGGGTGGTTAAATCCGTATCAAGTGGTTCTGGCTACGAGAAAACAATATCGTCATTGGCTCTTCGAAGCATTTTAACCAAAGTATCGTCATTACCAAAACCGAATATCGTTGTTATGGATGAAGTATTCGGTAAGATTGCCGATGATAACCTACCATTGGTCGGGGAATTCTTCAAGAAGATAAAGAATTATTTCGAACACATATTTGTAATATCACATAATCCTTTAATTAGGAACTGGTCGGACAATATAATAATGATAAAAAAGGAAGACAATGTTTCGTCTATCGATTATACGAACACAAAAATGTCTTAAACAAATAATCTATATATTTATATAAACTAAAAAAATGGCAACAATAAATTTTAGCTGGAAAAAGTTGATACCTTATGTGGTAATACTTTTATTATGTATAGTCATAGCGATTTTATACAACAGGCAAGAAAATTTTAAAGATAAGTTCCAAGCAGAGGAAAAGTTAAAAATCGCACTGTTGGATACTATTAGAACCTACAAAAATAGTAGGAATGAATTGGTTAGTGAAAAGTTAACCCTACAGGCGAGTGTTAAGGAATTGACCAAAATGAATGACTATTTAACTGCATCCCAAAGGGAGTTAATGTCAAGGGTAAAAGAAATCGAGAAGTCGAATAAGATTATTGCGGCGGCTCTAATCCAGACCAATGTAAAGATTGATTCGCTTCGTAAGGGGACAATTACCGTGGATACAACTGCAGGTAAAATCAATGTAAGTGATAGTCTGCCCGAGATTCAGTATAGTTTTGATTTCTATAAAGTTAAACCTAAATTTACGAATCAAGAGCCGATATTCAAAATAAATTACTTATATTTGCCGAATACACAATTTGTAGAATTCCACTGGAAAGATAACAGGAAGGAAGGCTATCCTGTTGCTTTTAGTGTTTCAAATAGTAACAAGTATTTTAAAACCGCGAATATAGATAGTTATGTAATACCGGAGATTCAAAAAGATAAAATCAAACCCAATTTCTGGCAAAAAACTTGGAAGGGGATTAAAACCGCTGGCCCATATATAATAGGAGGGGCCGTTGGCGCGGGTACGGTATTCCTATTAATGCAGTAAAACAACGAAATATAAACGAAAACTAAACATATGAAAAATCACATCATTATTAATTCTGAAGAACTTCAGTATTATCTAAAGGATTTGAGAAAGATTCCTGTAATAACACACGAAAGACAGGATGAAATCTTCGCCTTACTTAAAGATGCAACAACATCTGAAGCCCATAAGAAGAAGTTGAAAACAGAACTTGTTCTTGGGAATTTAAGGTTTGTTATTACAATCGCAAAAGTTTATCAGAATCAGGGGTTAGACCTAATGGATTTAATATCCGAAGGAAACATAGGTCTACTAAAGGCAATGGAAAGGTTTGACCACACATCAGGTGTGAAATTCATATCATACGCTGTATGGTGGGTTAAACAATCAATTATGGCGGGGTTGAATGAATACGCAAGAACAATTCGTATTCCAAGTAATCTAGTTCAGGAAGCGCAAAAGCAAAAAAAGGATGATAACTGCGTGGACAAGCATCTGAATTTTGACCCAAACGAATCCGGGGAAAGTCTTCCATTTTGTATCAGTTTATCCGATGATGTTAATGATGAGGGAGACCAATTGATTGACATTATTAGGGATCCTAACGAAACCAGTCCAGAAATTCTTCTTAATTCAAAAGAGGAAATCAAAAAAAGAGTTGATAAAGTTTTAAGTATTTTGGATGAACGCGAAAAAATTATCATCGAGAAATATTTTGGATTGAATGGTGTTGAAAGTAACTTGGATGACCTTGGCGAAGAGTTCGATTGTACAAAGGAACGAATCAGGCAACTAAAGGATAAGGCCATTAAAAAGTTAAGGAATGAAAGTTATTTCCTCCTAAACTATTTATAAATTACGAAAAAAACCGTATAATATAGTATGAAAAAATTTATAACAGAAAATTTCACAATAATTGTTTTTGTCTTGTTATTATTAGCTGGATTTAAAAGTTGTAATGACAATAGAAAAATCACTAAAATGTCTAACGAAATTAAAACTTTAGAAACATATATGCGTGATAGTTTAGTTAATAAAACGGATTTAATCATCAATGGATTAGAAACGGAAAAACGGATGATTCAAGCGACTGATAGAAAAATTTTGGATGTAAATAGACAAAATGAAATTGAAAATGAAATAAAGAGATTAAAAGGTAATAAGTAATGAACTGGATTAGAAAACACTTTAAACAAATAATTTATATATCATTTTTGTTTCCTATCTTATTGGTGGCATTTGTGTCTATTTCACATGTCACCGCCTGGTATGGAATTGCAAATCCGTTGAGTTGGGCAATTTATTTGTCCGTAGCCGTTGAAGTGGCCGCCTTGTCATCCTTGGCGGCCATTGTCGCTAAGATGGGTAAAAAAGTGTTTTTCCCATTCGGGATTGTTACATTAATTCAATTCATAGGAAACATTTTCTTTTCCTATCAATATATTGATATCAATAGTCAAATGTTTAAAGACTGGGTTGATTTAGTGAGCCCATTAGTAACATTTATGGGTATTGAGCCAACAGATATGATTGGCCATAAAAGATTATTATCATTTTTAACAGGTGGTATGTTACCAATTATATCATTAACATTTTTAGGGTTATTAGTTAGATTCGAAGAAGAAGACTGGGATAAAAAAGATGATGTTCCAACACCAAAAGACGAACCAAATCCTGAACAAGTGATAGACGCTAAAGATTTAATGAGTGAGGTCACAAGAATTCATCCTTCAGAAGATGAATTAAGTAAGCTGGAAGAAGTATTAAAGAATAAAACATATCGTCCACCATCAATTGCTAATGAACCTGGTGAAATACCAGAAAACTCAAAAGAGCCAGATGAAATACCAGAAAATCCAAAAGAGATAGAAATAATCGAAGATAAAGACGCGGTTCAAAAAGAATGGGTGCCTGCATTGGGTGATGAAGAAATTAGAGAAATGGTTTTGGATGAATATGATCGTAAATACGATATGAAAGATGATGATTATGATTTATTGGTAAATACCGAATCAGTTGCAGAAGAACCGGTAGCTGAGGAAACATCGCCAGAACCAATTCCATTACCCGTTACGCCAACGCCAGAACCAATTGAAGAAAATAAGATTACACCACAAGATGATATTCCTTTTATTCCTGAAGTTACCGATTATATTCCACCTCAGCAAGACGAGGTAAAAAAAAAATAGTGAACACACCCGAAACAGAATCGGAAACTATTTCTTCATTGATTACTAATAAAGAACAACAAAATAAGGAAAAAGTTCCGAAGGTTGGTTTGATAGATTCTGGGAAGAAGATAATAAATCTACCAGTTAAAACATTTATAAGAAATGTTAACAATTCAAGGCGCCAACATTCTTAATAAGAATGATTTGAACATCGTAAAAAATCGAAGTAAAAAAACTCAGATATTTTTATACGATACACAAAGAAGATTCGATGAATTTATTATGAAGTTGAAATATCGTCAGAACGGAAAGTATGACGATATTCCGCATTTTATAGTGCTTAAGAATGGTGACATTTACCAAATATTTGATACCAAATTCAGTTCCAACACTTTTAATGAACCAGATATTGATAAAAAAATGATAAAAATTGCCCTTGAAAATTTGGGGTGGTTAAATAAAAATACGATAACTGGAGTATTAAATAATTGGATAAACGATAAATTTCGTTCCAATCCATATGTTAAAAAATGGAGAGGATATTACTTTTGGGATCCGTATACCGAAGACCAAATGAAATCCCTTGTTAGTCTATGCAGGGAGCTATGTGAAAAAAATAAAATACCATATCAGTCAGTACCGTCACACGGATATATTGAAAGCGTCGCAAAATTTAAGGGAATAGTATGTAAATCCAATTTTCTAAATATTTATACAGATATAAACCCATCATTCGACTTTAATATATTTTACGATGACAGATACACCAAGAAATGAATATGATGAAACGAAGGCGTTTTTGAATAAGATTCGAAAACTAACCAAGACATCAGCACAGGACATAAGAGAGCAGTTGGATACCAGAAGATTTGCAACAACCGAGTATCCACCGACCACATCCGCGACACAAAAACCGGAACCTCTTACACAACCAACCGCCCCACAAACATCCCAATCAACCGAGAAGAACGATTTTGCCGTTATTAATAATGTCGAGGTTGTTATAAATTCAACCGATAGGGACGATTTAAAACTAGGGGACGAAGAAAAAGGTAAGATATCCCAACTAATAGATGATTTTCGTTCTGAAGTATCAGAAATTGCTGAATTCGGTAAATTAAACATTTACGATGATAGCGCTAAGTTGGATGGAAATATTAAGGAAGTGAATTTGGGATTTACAATTTCAGCTGGTGATGATAATGGTGTGTTTTTATCTAATGCAGCGATGTTACAAATAAATGATAATAGTATGGCATATATCGATAAACTAAAGAAATTTCAACTAAAGTTTAACGATACAATGGGTACAATAATTGCAACAAGACAACAGAACTAATGGCACTTAATAGTCAAGATAAAAAGGAAATTGAAAATATTGCCCGAAAAGAGATTAAAACTTTTTTGGATACAACACAGGCGCATACTATGGTTTTGAAAGCAATTCAGAAAGAATTGGGAAACAAAAAAATAGACGATGCTATGGTTGATATTGCAACAAAAGTTGTTGTGGAATTGTTCAAAACATTGTGGCAAAGAAAGTCGTTCTGGGAGAGCGCATTAAAGAATGTTAGACCTTAAAGATATGGATACACAAACCCCCGATAAAATCGATAAAGTAGTAATGGATGTACCATTATTCATCCGTATGCTTGAATTTGCCAAAGAGGACGCAAAAACAGATATGGATTTACATTCAGCCACCGAAAAGATATTGGCAACCTTAAAGGAAAAGGGTGAATTATCAATGGATGATTATAATACTATTGTTGGTAAAAAAGAAGAAGCGACTGAACAAAGTTCTGACGCATCTGGAGCGTTTGAAGCGCCAATGGGTATGCCAGTTATGAAAAGGCCGATACAGGAACAAGGTATAATGGATAGTGGCCAATATGATGTTCCGTTTCCAAGACAGGGTAGAAAAGACCCGTTAAGTATTGAAGGGGTAAAAAGTATTGCAAATTCAAGAGCAGTAAAGGATAAGAACTTTCCGAAATGGGGCGGCCCCGGTGGCGTTTTCATAAAGATAAAGGATAAATGTAAGAAGTTTCCATATTGTAATCAGGGTGATATCGATGCTATTGAAATTTTAAGGGAATCGATTGATAAAGTATCCAAAAAATACGGAATACCGACCACAGAAGTCGAGAAAATCGTGTTAAAAGAGATTAAAGATATATTTATCTGATATGAAACTACAAGAAATTAACAATATAATTGAAGAGACCATTTCCAGCGAAATAAAGTCTCGAATCCTGAAAGAACAGGAAATGGGTATCGGTAATTTGGAATCGGTTCAAACATTGGATGCCTTAGCACCATTTGATGGTAAAATTACAAATGTCGAAAACTTAGACAATGACGGAGTAAAGTTTATCATTCAAGGATTATCAGAGCAAGAACTTATGAGTTGTTGCAACGCGGGCTCATTAGAAGATTCTATTAAAATATTAAATAGAAACATTCATAATGATTTATCGAAAAAAGGTATGGGTGAAAACTCTGATGTTGATATTGATATGAATACAGATGGGTCATTAATAAATCTAGAAATAAAAATAATGCCTAGTGAAGAATTAGGGTCTGAAATAACAGAAGATATGGAAAACACAACACAAAATGAATTTCTTGAATGTCTATTAAGGGCAAAAGAAAATAACGAAGAAACCTTTAATGTTCAGGGCCAAGAGTATAATGTAATGGAATATTACAATATGCTTGAAGAAGAATTAGATGGTGCCTGTGATGAATGTGATAAAACACCAATGGAAGAAGGTGAAGGCGGAGTATGTGAGTGTGGAAGAACATTAGCCCCAATGGAAGAAATGTGTGAATGTGGTAAAGTAAATCCATATTTTGTGACACAGGAAGAAGTTGAACCTTGTGAAGACTGCGAAGAACAGGTAGAAGAACAAGAGTTTACCCCTGCATCTAAAGATACTGGTAAAGGAAAATACGGCACAGAAGAAAACAAAATGAGTGATGTGTTTAATGAACAAGAAGAAGACCCGGGACAAGAATATTTCAATAAGGTAATATCCAAAGTTAAGGGTCAAGAGCCAGTTGAAAGTGAATTATCCGGAGTAAATAAACCAAATGAATATGGTCATAGCGACCAAGAAGCAGAAGGACTAATGGAAACAAAAAACAAAAAAGTAGTAAGGTTAACCGAAGATAAATTTATGCAAATGATAAGTAAAATTGTATCTGAAGCAATAAAACCTAAAGTAGTTGGCGAAATGCCGAAAGTTACAACAAAAACAAAACCATTTAAAGACGCAAAGAAATCAGAAATGAAAGAAACTGGTATTGTAGATGGGTCGGCAAAGACCGTTCCCGGGTTACAAGCAGTAAAGAGTGCACACGAAGGCGATTCAAAGGAAGAAAAAGAATATTTGAGTTCAGTCGATAAAAAAATGAAAGATTATTTAAATTTCGATGGTAACGATAATCCAGAATTTCCACATCAAATTGGTGGGGATAAAGTTGCACACAGAAATACAACAGACGAGGAAGAATATATTGAAACATATAGGGGTGGAAAACCAACCGATTTAGGTTATGACACACCACCATCCAAAGAGTTTACCGATAGAGTTAGAAAGGCTCTTTCTGGCGATTCGACAATGGGTAATAAACAAGATGACGATACAGCAAATGTTATACCAAGTAAAGTTGGTGAAAAAGCGTTCAAAGCAATCAAAACAAAAAGGGAAACTGTAAAGAAAGACCCAATGTATGTTAAGGATCCACAACCAACCAATACGGTAGAAAAAACCAATAAAGCAATGGGTGGTGATATGAGATTTGTTGCGGCCGAAGACAAGGAAAAACAAAAAGTCATCGAAGAAGAAATCCAAAGGATGAAAGAAATTTCATCATATAGTAAGAAAACCCAGTAAATAGTTCTTTTTGTTTTCTTTTATCGTTATATTTTGCATTATGATATGGAAAACAATAAAGGATATATTGAATTTTTAACATCGGAGAGTCAAAAAAATCAAATTGACACTTGGTACAAAGCATATAATATTGTGTACGAAAAGACGCAGTTATACCGTGACTTTCTTATTTCCCTGCTCGATTTATTAGATTCGACTTATCTTGGTAATGATGCCCTAATCGAAGAAGACGACATCAAAAAACATTTCCTGTGGTGTTTTAATGAAATTGTGAGTAACTTTGAAAAGGAAAAGATTTATTTTCGAAGGGATGGGTTTTACATTGAATATCTATGGACATTTTTCCATAAAACATTTTATCTAAGCGAAAGCGAAGACAAGTTAAAACGAATAAGACAATATTTGTATAATCTGTTTGTATTCAATTATGGAAAAACAAAAACGGATTTAGAAATGTTAACAGAATTTTACACTATTTTAAATCAAAACTTGAAAAAATAAATAAAATTCTGTATATTGCTATCAAAACCAAAAAATATGGAAACATTAAGAAAAATGAAAGACCTTATGGAGAAGATGTCAGCCGACACTTACAAGGTATATGAAAAGGGTAATCATAGCGCATCGATTCGTGCCAGAAAATATGCACAAGAGATAAAAGAAATGATTATTGACTTTAGAAAAGAAATTTTGGTCGAAATTAAAAAGCACGATGAAACGAGGGACAAATCCCACAAGAAATCCAGACATAATTCATACCTAAATTTAAAGAAAAACAAATAATATGGCAAAACTTGCATTATTTCTATTTGTACTTGCATTGGTATATGCTGCTAAGTTTTTGATACAGTTTATTCTTGTTGTAAAACAGGATAACCCGCCGCCAATGAAAATTGAGCCAATTGAGCAAGGACTTTTATATGTCTCAATTGCGTATGTTTTCACATACATAATAGGGTCGATAATATGATAATATGATTTACGAAAGCATAAAAACATTAAGGCCGTACTTTTATTCTTTGCGTGAGATTGAAGACACCGTTAGTCTTGATATGAAATTTCCCATTAAGTGGAAAACAGAATATCAGGATGAATCGGTTAAGGTCATAATTCAAGATAAGAATGAAAAGGTTAATTTAGTTTCATTCATAACGCCAGCAACAAAAGATGGGTATGAAACTGTTGTTAGTATTGTTCAAGCCATAATCAAATTTAATTTGGAAGAAGAAGAGAAGGAAAAACTTTTCCAACAGAAGATTAATGAATTGAAGGAGTTATTTGCCAGCGAATCTTTGGATAGATTAAAGGAAATTACATTTAAAGAAAATGGAGAGACCAAAGATAATACAGGGACTTGAGTGGTTGGATAAAGAAATTAAAAAAGACCAAAAGGAGATTGAAGACCAAAAACAAAAGATGATAAATGAAATCAAATCAATCGATAGGTCAAAAATCGGTGCGCCGAAGAAAAAATTAACATTAGGTCAAAAAATTCAAAAGATGTTTGGGTATGGAAAAAAAGGGTAATGTTTTAAATCAACTTGCAATCATATCTGATTTATTGGAAAATGTAAATATGGAAGTGGCCGAGATATCGGTTACTTTTAATGTTAATAAGGAAGAATTCAATAGAATGTATAACACGGTTTATTTAAAGGCAAAGGATAAGAATGTAAAACCGCCAAAAAATACATTTCAAGTTAAAATCGGGAATATCACAATGATATTTAATACGAATAATGTCTAAACAATTCAGTTCGTTTATATCCCTTACTTTCTAATAAATCATACAATAAAACCCTTTGATGGGTTGTAATATCTTTGACAAAGATAAAGTTCTTTTTATCTTTCCTCAATAATTCATTTCGTATTATATCAAATAACCGGGTGGCATCATCAATATTCTTATTGCCATACATCTTGATATCATTTTCAACCTGAACAAATACTTTATTATTCAGGGTAAATATTTGGGCAATTTCCTGAATCGAATTTATATAACGCATCATCTGGTGGTAACGAATTCTTTCCTTGGCATCAAAATCATATATTAATTCTTCTTCCCAGTATGGTATGATATATTTGATTCGTTGCTTATCGTTATCCAATTTCAGTTCAACATTTCTGCCAAGACTATCCCTTGCATATGTTTTTGTTGCCCATCGGTTGTTTGGGAATATCAGGGCAAGTTCGAATTTCATTTCGGTTCGCTTCTTTCCCGAGTTGGTTTTAACATATGCAGGTTTTTTCTGGGTTTTATACTCATTCCATACGGCCATAATAGTCGAACGCTTAGCCGATTTGTGCATTATTTTCCGTTTCTTTTTGTTACAGAATAATATGATGAAATATTTGTAATTTATCATAATAACTTAATAATCAATGAATATATACCATAGGCAGCAAGGCCAATTAAGATAATTGCACCAGTAACCGCAATGCCTGTGACTTTATCCACCTTTTTTGCGTAATCTTTGTATGTTTTCTTTTTACATCCTGAACATCCCATAGTTAAAATATAACTATTTTTCAGGGAAAAATCAAACACATTTCTTTTTATGAAAAATTTTGCGTATCTTTGTACCAAAGAAGCCGATTTTTACTTTTCGTTGCACTTTTACTACTTTAATGATATTTATATATGATGGGTCGTCCTAGAAAAAATGTAAATGAACATAGGGTCAAATTTGGGATATCTATAGATCCAAAATTATTCGATTTAATCAAAGAAGAACATAAGAATAAATCGAAATTCATTGAAAAGTTGATAAGGGAATATTATGAAAAGAATAGAATACGATGAAAACTATTTTGCTACAATAGATACTGAGGATAAGGCATATTTTTTGGGATTACTGGCGTCGGACGGTTGCGTCATTAACAACACAACGACACATAGATTTCAAGTAACATTAAAACTTCACACTAAAGACTCGCATATATTAGAAGATTTCATAAAAGTAATAAAAAGTTGTGGTTGTGTTTGAAAACATAAACAAAGAGAAATGTGCGAAGTTAAATTTTCTGGTAAAAAAATCATAAATGATTTAAAAAGATTAGGTGTAGTACAAAATAAAACACTAATTTTAAAATACCCAGATATTGATGAAAGCATTGAACGACATTTTTTAAGAGGGTATTTCGATGGGGATGGATGTATTCGTATTAATAAAGACAAAAGAGATGGGTCTGAACGAGGGGATTTAAGATTTGTTAGTGGGTCTATTGAAATGCTAGAAAAAATAAATGATAGAATGAACTATCTTTTTAATACTAATAAAAATAAATTATATGGGCCAAATGGTTCACACGCAAAATATATCGGTTGGTGTGGGATGAAAGATATCGAAAATATATATTTTGGATTTTATAATGAATCTACTTTCTTTTTAAAAAGAAAAAAAGATATATTTGATATGGTAATAAATAAGATTAAAAACAAAGAAAAATATAGGAAAAAATAATGTGTATCAGTTATATTGGTGGTAAAGCGAGAATTGGTAAATGGATTGTACCATTTATCCCTAAAGACATTGAAACATACATTGAACCATTCTCTGGAATGTTTTGGGTATTTTTTAATATGGACTTGGAAAATTATCCAAATCTAAAAACAGTGGTATATAACGATTTTAATAAATTAAACGCTAATTTATTTCGTTGCGCGTTGCAATATGACAAGTTATGGGAAGAGTTGAACAAATATCCTTGCCAGCAATTGGGCGTGGTGGATACCCCGCCAGAATATGGTGAATTATTTAGGGCTTGTCAAAAGGAAGTTTTTGACCCCAATTTTGAAGTGGGTGATGAACCTAATTTCGACGCGGCGGGAAAATATGTTTATGTTTTGACACAAGTATTTTCTGGCTCGAAGCCCGAGACATCAACATACACCGATTATAAAGGAAAATATCGTTGCAAGGTTCTTATTTTTATGGATAAATTAAGACATCCAGAATATAGGAAACATTTCGATAAAATTACCTTTGTTGAAAATATGGATTTTGAAGATGCAATTAAGAAATATGATTCACCAACGACATATTTTTACTTGGATCCTCCATATTGGAAGACTGAAAATTATTATTCAAATCACGATTTTGATGCGAATGACCATAAACGATTGGCCGACAGGTTAAATAATATAACGGGTAAATTTTCGTTATCATATTATGACTTTCCAAAATTGTCGGAATGGTTTCCAGATAATAGATTTGTATGGGAACAAAAAAACTTTAAGAAAGCCGCCGCGGCTAAGAAAGATGGTACTCAAAATGAGGGTACTGAACTTCTAATAATGAACTATGTAAGTAATCATCACACAGAAGAATCGGTAAAGAAAGTAAAACAGATAATTTTACCTGAACCTAAAGAAATAATTGAAAAGGTCGAACCGGTAATTTTATCTGAATCTAGCGATGTTGTTGATGATTTATTTAATAGTTTCTATTTATAAACTAAAAATATTATGTCATATTGGTATGTGGTAAAAGTTTTACCCGGAAAGGAACGCCAAATAGAAGACCACTTTAACAAAGAAATTTCTAACGGAGAACTAAAAAATATTAAAAGGTTCGTATGTCCAACCGAGAAAAACACAATCATTGTAAAAAACAAAAAAACAACACGAGATTCCGTAATTTATACGGGATATCTTTATTTTGAAACGGAAGAAAAATTAACGGATGCAGAACTAAAATTTATTGGATCTAATAACCTAATAATGGGTATTCTTGGGGATAGAAAGCCAGTGCTTTTGAGTAAGAGTGATGTTGAAAAAATATTGAAAGATGAAACCCTCGAAAATCATATTGAAAGTAAAAAACTAGTTTTCGTTCCGGGCAATGAGGTTAAAATTACCGATGGGGCCTTCAACGGGTTCGCAGGAACGATTTTAGAGGTAAAGGGGGAGGTAGTTCAGGTTGAAGTAAAAATCTTCGGTGTAGGGTCTAAAATTCAGTTAAAAACAAGTGAAATAACCAAAGTATGAAAGAGCACATTGATGTAACGATTTATGTTAGTAACATCAGAGCGTTTTTGGATAAAAATACTGATGCTGCTAAGTATTTTTTTGGAAATATGGGTCAGGATCTTTTTTATGAAGTGGTAACAATATTTGCGACCCAAAATTATGAGGAACGCGGCGACCCGGCATTAACTATGGAGCAGTTCGAAGAAATCAGACACGCAATTATTGCCAAATTTGGCGTTGCAAGTATATCAAATAAAGAATACCCATTTCCATTTTCATTAAACTAAAAACACAAAATATGAATATAGATATATCAGGAAATGCCCCACTTTTTGAAATGTCATATGGTGACGATTTTCCCGCCGACCAATATTATGTCATTGCTTTTAAACGAATATCATCTAGATTTGAGAATCGAGAATTTTACGATCCAACTGTATTAAAATTTTTCTATGATAATGGGTTCACTGTTATCAATAAGTATGATATTGAAAGAAAATTACACAAGCAAAATCATAAATCATCGGTATTAATCAATGAGGAAAAAAAGATTCTTATTCTTGTTGATATGTGTAATGAGAAAAACGAAGATTTAGTTTCGTTATCATATCTATATGATTGTACTATTGCGCCATTTAAGGAACAACTAAATTTTGATGAAATTATAAAATATAAAAAGGAAAGAAAAAAGTCAAATATAAATTTGGTTATGAGTGATCACGGGCTCCTAGATACTGAAGAATATGATATTGCTGTACCTGAAATGAATTTGGAGTTAAATTATGGTTCGGAGTTTCTAAAAGTTCACGAAAAGATAATTAAAAGGTTAAATACCGATAAAGATAAGGGAATTATTTTGTTACACGGAGACCCGGGAACAGGTAAAACATCATATCTGAAATATTTAACCAAATTTATCAAAAATAAGGACATTTTATTTATTCCACCATCAATGGCAGAAATGTTGGCCGAGCCATCAATCATTCCATTTTTAATGGATAAACGAAATAATATTTTACTTATCGAAGATGCAGAAAAAGTAATTTCCGATAGAAAAAATAGTGGGTCATCAGCAACTGGCGTTTCAAATCTTTTGAATTTAACCGATGGAATTTTAGGCGATTGTTTGAACATTCAGGTTATTGCAACATTTAATATGAAAAGAGAAAAAATTGATGATGCATTACTTCGTAAAGGAAGATTAATCGCGGAACATAAATTTGAAAAACTTTCGGTGAATGATACCAATCGTTTATTAAAACATTTGAATAAAAATCATACATCAAGTGTTGGACTAACATTGGCCGACATCTACAATATTGATGAAGATGAAATAAGGGTTTCAACCGAAACTAAAAAAATAGGATTTGGAAACTAAAATGACAAATAGTGTTTTTATCTTTACAATGAATGGTTGTCCATATTGTTTGGAATTGAAAAATGCTTTGACGGAGTTAAATATACCCTATCGCGAGTTTAAAATTCACGAGAATAAACATATATGGGAACAGGTGGTTAAACAAACAGGATTTAGGAATTTACCAACCATATATATCAAAGAAGGCGACTCGGATATTGGCCCAGTTTATATACCGGGCAGGGATTTTGACACTAAAGAACAAATCATAGAAATAATTAAAGGGTATATGTAAACTACACAAGTCATTGGTTAAAGGGGGATTCATCCCCCTTTTTTTATGCTTTTTTTCATCTAATATACTTGTTTCTCGTAAAAGAAATGAAATAAAAGTATTTATTTGATAAGACGATAAAATGGCAGACTTTAGAAGAATAAATTGGGCGCAAATTGACCCGCTCTTATTTACCGGAACCACAACGGGGAATTGTATAACCGCCGCTCTCACATATTTCGAATACCAATTTAGATATGAGGGATTAAGTGCATATTTGAAAGTTAATTCCGATCCTGTTGTTGAGTATTGGTTTAAGGGTGGAATCGAAGATTATCATTTCGTAGTCAAAACTATGGGTGGTGGTGGCGGTAGCAATGTAAACTTTATTCCACATACAGGTCTTGAATATACAGGGTCAAGTTTTGACGCTAGGACGATTTATAACACATCATTAGACCCAACATTAGCCACACCTGAAAAGGTTGGAGGAATCACGGGAGGAACAACTGTTGCAAGTTTAACGGGTAAAACTTTGGTGGGTATAATTGATGATTTATTATTTCCAACGGTTTTACCCACATATACAATACCAACGATTGCAATATCATCACCGATTAGTACCGTACAAGAAGTCGGTTCAAGTATAAGTCCAGTATTAACATTGGATGGGGTAAAAAACGATGCGGCGGCATACACATTATTAAATATTTTAAGGGGGGCAACAACAATTTCTACAACATTATCCCCAACAATTTTATCTGCAACAAATGTCCCTGATCAATTTGGATATACCAATCCAAATAATCCAAATTATAGATATCGATTGATATATACGGATACTGGTTATGTAATACCAGCAACAGTATCAACATCACCAAGTTCAACACAATATAAAGGTAACGGTACATATGGCGCGGGGTTGGCAAAACAAAATAATAAAAATGTTACAGATACAAGAACGCCATTAATTAGAAATATAAATGTGCCTCAAAGTGGAGACGCTGGGTTTACATCGAATATCATAACAATTAGTGGTTATTATCCATATTTTTACGGTAATACCGCAGGGGTGGCAACACCCACAGATATAGTTAATATAATACAATCTGGAAGTGGATTTGTTAAAGTTGTGGCGGATGGAGGAAGTACATTATCAATGGCGTTTAATGCTGTTGGAGAATGGCCTTGGTTTGTCATATTTAACCCATATCCAACTAAAACGAAATGGGAAGACGCAAACAATCCATTGAATAATGGAAATATTGGATTAAATCTTACTGATTTATTTTCTGCCCCAACAACATTAACCATAAACTCGCCGGATGGTTATTGGAACGGCATTAGTTTTAAAATATATGTTGCTCAAAAGGTAACAACATTAGGTACTTGTTTAATTAAAGTATCATAAAATATGAAATATGACGATATAAAATGGCTATAAATTTAAGTGACAATATATTAGCAAAAACCACATTACCAGCGGACGCAAAGTACGGCCCGTATTCAGGTGCCACTTTGGCCGCTTGTAAAAATGCGGTATATACCTATTTAGATCCGTCATATCGTTATATAGGATTGACAGTCGGTATAATTGTTAATACAGATCCTATTGTTGAATATTGGTTTTATAGTGGTATAACTGATCCTGATTTAGTAATAAAACAAGCGGCGGGTACAAGTGGAACAGCTGGTACTGCTGGCACATCGGGAACTGCGGGTAGTAGTGGATCATCAGGTAGTAGTGGAAGTACTGGCACAAGTGGTAGTTCTGGCTCTAGCGGCTCAACGGGTTCGAGCGGTTCATCGGGAAGCACGGGAACATCTGGTTCTAGCGGCTCAACGGGTTCTAGCGGTTCATCGGGAAGCACGGGAACATCTGGCTCAAGTGGATCATCGGGAAGCTCAGGTTCGTCTGGAAGTTCTGGCTCAACAGGTACATCTGGCTCAGGCGGCTCATCTGGAAGTAGTGGAAGCACAGGGTCTTCTGGTAGTACAGGTACATCGGGAAGTAGTGGGAGCACAGGAACATCCGGTTCAAGCGGAAGTTCAGGAAGTAGCGGAAGTACTGGTACAAGTGGTAGTTCTGGCTCATCAGGAAGTAGTGGAAGTACAGGTTCAAGTGGGTCATCGGGTAGTAGTGGAAGTACAGGAACAAGTGGAACATCTGGAACAAGAGGTTCAAGTGGGTCTTCTGGTTCGAGCGGTTCATCAGGAACATCAGGTAGTAGTGGTTCAAGTGGGTCATCTGGATCTACTGGTACATCAGGATCAAGCGGAACATCTGGAACACGCGGATCAAGCGGTAGTTCAGGATCATCAGGTAGCACTGGAACTAGCGGGTCTTCAGGTACAACAGGTTCTAGTGGAAGCACAGGTTCTTCGGGATCAACAGGTTCTTCGGGATCAACAGGTTCTTCAGGTTCAAGTGGCTCATCTGGAAGTAGTGGAAGTACAGGAACATCAGGTAGTTCTGGTTCAACTGGGTCTTCAGGATCATCAGGAAGCACAGGAACATCTGGCTCAAGCGGAAGTACTGGAACATCGGGGTCGTCAGGAACAAGTGGTAGTGGAGGAACATCGGGATCAAGTGGGTCATCTGGTTCAAGTGGTAGTACAGGAACTAGCGGTAGTTCTGGAACAAGTGGAAGCACAGGTTCGTCTGGCTCGAGCGGTAGTACTGGAACTAGTGGCTCTTCAGGATCAACAGGGTCATCTGGATCGAGTGGCAGTACAGGAACTTCTGGTTCATCAGGAAGTACGGGGTCAAGTGGATCATCGGGCAGTACTGGAACATCAGGATCAAGTGGTACTACTGGTTCTTCAGGATCAAGTGGTAGTACTGGAACATCAGGATCAAGTGGTAGTACTGGAACATCAGGATCAAGTGGAAGTACAGGCTCTTCGGGTTCAAGTGGAAGTTCTGGATCATCAGGCTCAAGTGGTAGCACAGGAACTAGCGGATCTTCAGGTAGTACAGGAACGAGTGGATCTTCTGGTTCTTCTGGCTCAAGTGGAACAAGCGGTTCAACAGGTTCTTCAGGTTCAACTGGAACATCAGGTACAAGCGGTAGTTCAGGATCAACAGGAACTAGTGGTTCATCTGGCTCAACGGGAACATCAGGTTCAAGTGGAAGTACAGGAACAAGCGGTTCAACAGGAAGTTCTGGTTCAACTGGTTCTTCGGGTTCAAGTGGAAGTACAGGAACATCAGGAAGCTCAGGAACAACAGGTTCTTCAGGTTCAAGCGGTAGTTCAGGAACAAGCGGTAGTAGCGGAAGTACAGGAACATCTGGGTCAAGCGGTAGCACAGGGACATCGGGAACTTCAGGCTCAAGTGGGACATCAGGGTCATCTGGTAGTACGGGAACTAGTGGAAGTACAGGAACATCCGGGTCAAGCGGTAGTAGTGGAACAACAGGTTCATCTGGCTCAAGTGGTTCATCAGGAAGCACGGGTTCATCTGGTTCAGCAGGAACATCTGGGTCAACAGGAACATCAGGAAGCTCAGGAACATCAGGAAGCTCAGGATCAACAGGGTCATCTGGCTCAAGTGGTTCATCTGGCTCAAGTGGTAGTGTAGGAACATCTGGCTCAAGCGGTAGCACAGGTTCGAGCGGTAGCACAGGTTCGAGCGGTAGCACAGGTTCGAGCGGTAGCACAGGTTCGAGCGGTAGCACAGGAACATCTGGCTCAAGCGGAAGCACAGGAACATCTGGCTCAAGCGGAAGCACAGGAACATCTGGCTCAAGCGGAAGCACAGGAACATCTGGTTCATCAGGAAG
>Ga0209098_1000146_pt1 | contig 77260 bp, 67 predicted proteins | sample AD_JPNHW1_MetaG_FD_184429 | JGI IMG/M metagenome (GOLD analysis project Ga0209098, IMG submission 184429) | Active sludge microbial communities of municipal wastewater-treating anaerobic digesters from Japan - AD_JPNHW1_MetaG (SPAdes) (version 2) | ecosystem: Engineered > Bioreactor > Anaerobic...
CGGCTGTCCGACTAATTTTTTTGTTTTATCTTTGCTCATAGCCCTAATTTAAGAAGTTATGGCAAAGATGGCAAGTATATCGGTTCATTCAGGTATGCTTGCCTATTTTATCTCGTCCACCAATGATTGTTTTTGATAAAACAGGAACACTTACAACAGGAAATTTCGAGGTAAAAAATGTTTTTGTAAATAATGCTGATGAAGAAAAAGTAAAATCAATTTTGTTCAGCATCGAAAAACATTCATCGCATCCTATAGCAAAATCAATAGTTTTAGAATTCTCTGATTCGGATGAATTTCATTTTAAAAAGGTAAATGAACAAAAAGGATTGGGAATCGAAGCCGAAACAAATGATGGGAAAATTTATAAAGCTGGCTCGTATTCAATTGCTAAAACCCTTACTGATGATGATACTCACACTGTTTATCTTTTGGAAAATGAAAAATTAATTGCATGGCTTGATGTGGAAGATGAAATAAAAACTGATGCTAAAGAAACCATAGCATATTTTAAATCGAAAGGAATAAAAACCATTTTATTAAGTGGCGACAGGAAAAGCAAATGTGAATTTATTGCAAAAGAAACAGGAGTTGATGAAGTGTATGCTGAAAAACTTCCGGCAGAAAAAATGGAAATCATTGAATATTTTATGAGACGTGGCAATACGGCAATGGTTGGCGATGGCATAAATGATGCCCCTGCGCTTGCCAAGGCAACAGTAGGTATATCATTAAGCAATGCTACACAGATTGCAATTGAGTCGGCGCAAATTATTTTACTGAAAGGAAATTTATCGCTTCTTAAAAAAGCATTAGGTATTAGCAAAATCACATTGACTACAATAAAGCAGAATTTATTCTGGGCATTTTTTTATAATGTGATTGCAATTCCAATTGCCGCATTCGGATTCCTGAATCCTATGATTGCTGCTGCAAGTATGGCTTTCTCCGATGTTTTTGTAATTGCCAATTCCCTGCGATTATACAAAAAATCATTAAATTAAAACTATTCTGTTCTTTTTACCGGCTTGGTGAAATATTTGTTTTTTATATACTCATCGTAATAATTCACATAATAGCTAACCCTGTCGAACATTGCCAGTACTTCGCTTTCGCTAAGATCTTCCAGCTCGCGTATTGATTTTACATGTATCCAGTTTTCAAATTTGGTAATGCTGCATGCATACAAACCATGATTTATTTCCATCATTTCCCTGTAAAACTCCAGTTCTTTTTCGTGTGGTACTTTTGATACAGGTCCCATTATTTGTATATAACCATAATCTTTGTCTTCTTGTTTCCAGACATCCACCCATATATTTGCTGTGCCATTATTCAAATTCCATTGTCCTTCTTTATCACCACGGCATATCACAGGGTCAACACCCAGTTCTTTAATAACTTTTTCAACCAGGTTATAATAGTGTTCCATATTATTCATTATTCAATATGTTTTGATAGTTATTTTATTTCTGTAATCTTTATATCAGCAGGGATTTCAAATATTTCGGCAGGGATTGTGGCGTTTTCTTCAATTTTGGTGGTAGTTGCTTTGGCAACAATTCCCGACATATTCATTTCATATTTCAGGGGAATCCCATTCCAAACACTGTATGACGATTTCATTTTTAATTCAGGATTATTCATATTGAATTTATCACAGGTCTTATCCATAACCTTTTCAGTACCTGCTTTGGTAATGTGCATTTCTTTCATTATTTTTTCATCCATATTATTGAAATCAATATCGTTGGTTTTATTTTTTTCGTTAGTTGTTATTTTGGTTTTTGTTCCTGATTTTTTTGTTAAGTCAATATTGTAAATATAACCATTGCCAGTAATGACTTTTGAATGCATTTCAATTTTACCGGCAATTCCCATATCCATTGTGTAGTTCGTTTCAACACATTCTTTGTTGCCGAAATCGTCGAAATACATTTTCATTTTCTGAATCATTCCCATTGTTTCAATGTTCATTTCAATTATTCCTGATTTTATTTTATATTTTCCGGAAGACAGTGCATTTGTTTTTGTAATTTGGGTTTTAGTTGAGTCGGGATTATTATCCGGTTTATTACTATTGCCTAAGCAGGAAGCCAGTATAGTAACAATAATTATTAAAAATATTAAGTGCAATTTTTTCATAGATATTATAGCTTTGAGTTTATGCAAATATAATTTTTTTTATATATTTTTCATAGCTTTGTAAACTAAACAGGTTTGCAAAGGCAAAACTGTTTAGAACGAGTTATACCGTACAGAAAACAAAAAATATTTTTGCAAACCTTTTTTCTGTCGGTATATAACGAGATGAAATATCTATTCAAACATAGAATCAAATCAATCATTATGAATAAAATCAAACAAAAGTTCAATCAGGTGTTTACTTTAACATGGATATTAACCAGCGGGCTGGTGATATGTCCTGAATTTATCGGGGGTAGGAGAGCATAACAAAAAAATAATTTACACATAATATTTTTTATACAGATGAAAATTGTACGTTTAATTTTTATTTTTTTGTTAATTCCATTTGTTAATGTTTTTTGCCAGATAGCTGTACCTGTTGTTATTCATAAGCTCCCCGATTCTTTGAGTGAATGTTCGGGTGTTGAAGCCAGTAACCCTGATAATATCTGGGCACACAACGACAGTGGTGATAAAGCAAGAATATTCAATATTGATACCCTGGGTAATATTCACAGGATATTATATTTTTCAGGAGTAAATGCTATTGATTGTGAAGATATAACTCAGGACGATCAGGGGAATTATTATATCGGAGATTTTGGAAATAATTATAATAACCGCACGGATTTACAAATTTATAAAATCTCCAATCCCGATTCCATAAATAATGATTCTGTTATTCCTCAAATAATTTATTTCAGTTTTTCTGACCAGTTATATTTTCCTCCTGACAGCAGTAATTGGAATTTTGATTGTGAAGCTATGTTTCATTTCAATGATTCATTATACATTTTTTCTAAAAACAGGGGTGTTTCTACATACAGCAAAATGTATCGTTTGCCTGATGTTCAGGGGAATTATATAGCAGAGTTGGTCGATAGTTTTGACACGCAGCAATGGATCACTTCTGCCGATATAAGCCCATCGGGGAAAAGTATGGTGTTGCTTTCGGAAAAGATGATATGGCTTTTTACTAATTATTCAGGCACTGACTTTTTTAATGGTGATGTAATGAAGATAAGCATGAGCTATACACAAAAGGAAGGTATTGTTTTTATTAATGATTCATCAGTTTATATAACAGATGAAAAATATATGGGACTTGGAGCGAATTTATGTTTTCTTGAACTTTTACCATGGATAAATGATATCGCTGAAGTGAATGTATCCAATAACAATATAAATATTTTTCCAAACCCTTCTGATGGAAAAGTTACAATTACATTTCCTGAAAATACAAGTGAAATTCAAATTATTAATGAATCAGGGCAGGTTATTCAAAGTAAGAATATCAGTAAACAAAACAATTTAAACTTTTATATTCCGGGTTGCGGAACTTATTTTATCAGGGTAATATCTGATAAAAGTGTTATCACTAAAAAGATAATCAGCCGCTATTAATTACCAAATCTCTTTAATTATTTCCTGAATCTGTAATAATATTCACTATTTAGACAACAACAGTTCGGTAATTTTTTTATGCAAGGACTAAAGTCCTTGATAATTGTGGGTTTCACAATAGCCCCGACCTTAAGGTCGGGGCTAATAAAACTCAATGAAATTGGGCTTTAGCCCAAAATATACTAAAAAATTACCGAACTGTTAAGATAAAATAAAAGTAAGAAATATTTATTTATGATATTTTTGATACCCTTTGCTATTACCAAAGTGAATTTGTAAATAGACAAAAGACGTACTACAAATTCTTACTTTGGATATGCCGATAGAAAAATATACGCCTTGGTGGAAGTACAAACAATTGAAATGAAGTTAGGACGATATTATTTTTTAAATCGGTATTATTTTTTTTATTTAGATTTGTAATTAATAAGATTTGATAATTAATTAATGAATAAATAATATGCAGAAACAATTATTAATGGGCGATGAAGCTATTGCACAGGGGGCAATAGATGCAGGCTTGTCGGGTATTTATGCCTATCCCGGTACACCGTCAACAGAAATTACTGAATACGTTCATGCTTCAAAAGAAGCAAATCAGAAAGGGATAAAAGCCAGCTGGGCAGCTAATGAAAAAACAGCATATGAAGCAGCACTTGGTATGTCGTATGCCGGAAAAAGAACGATGGTATGTATGAAACATGTGGGTTTAAATGTAGCTGCCGATCCTTTTATTAATTCGGCTATCACTGGCGCAAATGGTGGATTTATTGTTGTGTCGGCAGATGACCCATCAATGCATTCATCTCAGAACGAACAAGATTCACGAGTGCTGGGGAAATTTGCTTTGATACCAATTTTTGAACCGGCTAACCAGCAGGAAGCTTATGATATGACTTTTGCCGGTTTTGAACTTTCTGAAAAATATCATGTTCCTGTTATGATCCGTATCACTACACGTATGGCGCATTCAAGAGCAGGTGTTTTACGTAAACAACAACTTGAACAGAATGGTAATAAACTTCCCGATAATTTAAGACAATTTGTTCTTTTACCTGCTATTGCAAGAAAACAATATAAAGATTTGCTGAACAAACAGGATGGTTTTGAAAAAGAATCTGAAAACTCTTCATTCAATAAATACATTGACGGGAATGATAAAAGCCTTGGTATTATTGCATGTGGCATTGGTTATAATTATTTAATGGAAAATTATCCCGACAGGAAAGTAAATTTCCCTGTACTTAAACTCAGTCAATATCCATTACCACGAAAACAGATCGAACGCATTACCAAAGAATGTAAATCAGTGCTGGTTCTTGAAGATGGCTACCCTGTAGTTGAAGAAATGCTTAAAGGATTCCTTGGAAAAGGTATTGATATAAAAGGAAGACTTGATGGCACTTTGCCAAGAGATGGTGAATTGAATCCTAATATTGTAGGTATTGCATTAGGTAAAGCCGATACCAAAGGACAGGATGTGCCTGCTATTATTGTAGGTCGTCCTCCATCACTGTGTACCGGTTGTCCTCATATCGATTCATTCCTTGGATTGAATGAAGCACTTTCTCAATATTCAAAAGGAAGAGTTTTTTCAGATATAGGTTGTTATACACTTAGCGCTTTGCCTCCTTTAGAATCAATTAATTCATGCGTGGATATGGGCGCTTCCATAACTATGGCAAAAGGAGCTGCTGATGCAGGAATGGTGCCTGCTGTAGCTGTTATCGGCGATTCTACTTTTACCCATTCTGGAATGACCGGTTTATTGGATTGCGTAAACAGCAAATCTCCTGTAACTATTATTATACTTGATAATTCAACGACGGGAATGACCGGTGGGCAACCTTCGGCTGCATATGGTAAGATATTAGATATCTGCAAAGGCATTGGTGTTGAAGAAAGTCATTTAAGGGTTATTAAACCTTTAAAGAAAAACCATGAAGAAAATGTTCGGATAATGAAAGAAGAGCTGGCATACAATGGTGTTTCGGTGATTGTCCCACTTCGTGAATGTATACAGACATTAAATAAACGCATGAGAGAGAAATTAAAAAAATAAAAAAACAATGAAAATAGATATAGTAATTGCCGGAGTTGGCGGACAAGGTATTGTTTCCATAGCTGCAACCATAGGCTTTGCAGCAGTTGAATCGGGTTTATTTTTAAAACAATCAGAAGTTCATGGCATGAGCCAGAGGGGAGGTGATGTTTCTTCTAATCTAAGGCTTTCTGATGAAGAAATATTTTCTGACCTTATTCCGAAAGGAACTGCCGATATGATTATTGCTGTTGAACCTATGGAATCGCTCAGATATTTACCCATGCTTTCTCCTAAAGGTTGGCTGATAACCAATACAAAACCTTTTGTGAATATTCCCAACTATCCGGAAATAGAAAAAGTAATTTCTGAAATAAAAAAATTCCCGAGGAATATTGCAATTGATGCTGAAAAGATTGCCGAGGACCTTGGTTCTCCAAAATCTGCAAACATGGTTATACTTGGCGCTGCTTCTCCATTTATTAATATGCCTTTTGAAAAGATTGAAAACGCTGTGAAGGCGATCTTTAAAAATAAAGGTGAAGAAGTTGTTAATGTGAATCTGCAATGTTTAAGGACAGGAAGAGAGTTTTCGCAAAAGAAAATTTAATTTGAAATCCGAATCCCAAAATCCACATATATACCGACAGAAAAGAGTTTTGCAAAAAAAATATTTTTTGTTTTCTGTACGGTATAACTCGTTCTAAATAGTTTTGCTTTTGCAAACCTGATAAGAACGAGTATAAATATATGTTTAAAGAAGGTTGCTTTTTAAAGCTCCCTTCTTTTTTATTTTTATTAGAGTTATAAAATTCTATTTTAATAAATTCAAAGAACCAAATTCCAAGTCAAAAGATTCAAATATAAAATGAAAGATTTTTGAATTTTGGGCTTAAAGAACTATTGAATTTTCCCGTTTAGGATTACCGTTTCTACCTTGTTGCTTCCGAATGCATATGGCATGAATTCGTATGTAGGTATGGATTTGGTGATGAAAATATTTGCTTTTTTCCCAACAGCAATACTACCCAACTCTTCTTCAACACCCATGGCATAAGCTGTGTTCAGTGTTACCGCATTAATAGCTTCTTCAGGTAACATACGGTATTTGATACATGCAAGAGAAATTATAAACTGCATATTTCCTGAAGGTGCTGAACCGGGATTAAAATCGCTGGCTAATGCAACTGGTAATCCGGCATTCATCATATCACGTACTGGTGATAATTGCATCCCCAGGAAGAAAGCTGCGCCCGGTAATACCGTAGGCATGGTCTCTGAATTTAATAATGCGGCGATTTCTTTTTCACCAACAAATTCAAGATGGTCGACCGATAAGGCATTGTATTTTACACCGGCTTGTATTCCGCCTGAATAATCCAATTCATTCGCATGAATTTTCGGACGCAGTCCGTATTTCATTCCGGCCATCAATATACGTTCGGTATCTTCAACAGTAAAGAATCCTTTATCACAAAAAACATCTATATAATCGGCAAGATCTTCATATGCTACAGCCGGTATCATTTCATTAATTACCAAATCTACAAATTCTTTTTGCTTTCCTTTATATTCCGCAGGTACTGCATGAGCTCCCAGGAAGGTTGATTTTATTGTAAGTGGTGAACGTGATTTTAATTTACGGATAACGCGGAGCATTTTCAATTCATCTTCTACATTAAGTCCATAACCGCTTTTTATTTCAACAGCACCGGTGCCAAAATATTTAATTTCTTCAAGTCGTTGCAAAGCCTGTTCAACAAGTTCTTCTTCTGATGCCTCGTGCAAACGTTTTGCTGAATTTAAAATCCCGCCACCGCGTTTTGCTATTTCTTCATATGAAAGTCCTTTTATTTTATCGATGTATTCAATTTCACGACTTCCCGCATAAACCAGGTGTGTGTGTGAATCGCAAAAACAGGGAAAAACCATTTTACCTGAAGCATCGATTTCTTTGGCTGTAACAGTTCCCAATTTTTTTATATCATCCATCAAACCAAAATCAATAATTTCACCCTTTTGTAAAAGAAGGTAAGCATTTTTAATAGAACTTAATGATGCCATGTGTTTTCCGCAAACTTTTAACTTTCTGTTATTACTGTCAGTTTCAGTTTGTATAAGTTCTTTGATGTTTTTTATTAAAATATTCATTATTTAATTGTTTAAAGACACTGCGAAGTTATAAAAACTTTGTTTTTGATATTATTATTCAATAAATTTGCATAGATTAAATATATTAATTTTTATATATGAAATATCCATGCAAACATAAATTTGCACTAACCGTGAGAAACAAAATAAAACAGGAGTTCGATCAGGAATTTACTTTAGCATGGATATTCACGAGCGAGCTAGTGTTGCGACCCGATAAATATCGGGGGTGGGAGCGAGCCTGCCCGACTGGCAGGCGGGTAACAAAAAATATCATTTCTGATAACATACATATTTTATAAACATTATTATTTTTATACAGATGGGAAAAAGAAAAATTACACTACTTATTATAATTATGGCTTTTGCATTTGCTTTCAATGTTGCATTTGCAGGGAATGTTGATGTGAAGACAGCAAAAAATGTCGCGCTGAATGCATACAGGGAAAAATTTTCCAATTTATATGATAAAAGTGCCGGCGATATTTTTATTACGGATGAATTTTTAATTTCAGAAAATTCACAACTTTTATATTATGTTTTTAATACCAGTAACGGAGGGTTCATTATGGTTGCTGCCAATGATATCTTCATCCCAATATTGGGATATTCATTTGAAGGTATTTATGGCAATGAGAATCAACCGGAAGGTTTTAAATATTGGGTAAGTAATTTTAAGAAAGAAATTGTAAGCGACATTTCTGCAAAGATAACAGCAACTCCTGAAATTGAAACAGCATGGAGCAGGTATAAAGTAAGTCCTGAGAATTATACTTTTAAAAAAGGAACAAAGGACGTTGAGCCTTTATTACTAGCAAAGTGGGACCAGGGCGCTTGTTATAATGCATTATGTCCTGCTGCGGCAGCAGGCGATGGCGGGCATTGCTATGTAGGTTGTGTTGCAACCTCAATGGCTCAAATAATGTATTATTATCGTTATCCTGAAAAGGGCCAAAATTCATACAGTTATCCATCGTCTTATGGTACATTATCAGCAAGCTTTGGTACTACTACTTATGACTGGAATGCAATGGCCAATTCATGCAATGGTGAGAACCTTGCTATTGCTACACTTTCTTATCATTGTGGAATAGCTGTAAAAATGAATTACGGTACTGATGGATCGAGTGCTCAAACTACTGACTGGAAGACCAAGTTGCCGTTATATTTCAAATACTCAAGTGATATTAATTATGCTTATAAAAGCAGTTATTCAACCGCAGTTTGGGAAAATATGATCCGCGCCCAGATAGATGCAAAACATCCAATAGAGTATACCGGTTATGATGAGAGTGCAGGTGCCGGACATGCATTTAACCTCGATGGGTACCAGGATTCAACGTATTTTCATTTCAACTGGGGATGGAGCGGATATTATAACGGTTATTTTTATCTTACTGCTTTAAATCCTACGGGTAATGATTTTACTTCAACACAGCATATGGTTTATAATATTTATCCTCCAACAACAAGTTACCCGGAATATTGTTCCGGAAATTCGGATACTTTAACTTCGGCTGTTGGTACTTTAACCGATGGCAGCGGTCCGTCGGAATATAAGAATGATGTTGATTGTTCATGGCTGATCTCTCCTTCAACATTAATTGATCACCTGATTTTATCATTTGATGCAATTAATACCGAATCAACTAATGATATCATAACAATTTATGATGGACCTAATACTTCATCACCGGTTCTTGGAATATATTCAGGTACTACCATTCCATCACAGATAACATCTACCAGTCCCCAGGTGTTGGTAACTTTCAAAACAAACAGCAGCACTGTAAGCGAAGGATGGCAGATCTATTATTATTCGGTTTATCCTATATTCTGTAGCGGACTAACTACATTAACTGCTGCCAGCGGGACATTTAACGATGGAAGCGATATTTATAATTATAATAATGGCTCAAATTGTATATGGGAGATAACTCCACCCAACGCGGCTACTGTTACATTGCACTTCGAAAGTTTTAACCTTGAATCCAGCGATAATGTAAGGGTGTATGATATGGATAATACTTCATCTCCTTTGGCTACATACACCGGTACTGTTATTCCTGCAGATGTTACTTCTCCAAGCGGGAAAATGAGGGTTATATTTAAAAGCAACACTTCTATTACAGCCGAAGGATTTACTGCTTCATATACATCATCGTTAGCAGGAGTTGAAGAATTCAGTGCAGTAAAAGATATGAATATTTATCCAAATCCTGCAAGCAGTCAATTACATGTATCGTTTGATATTATAGAAAATACTGATGTAACAATTAAACTGATGGATTTAACAGGCCGTCAGGTATACTCTGAAATATACACCAATGGCAATAAGTTTGAAAAAGATATTGATATTTCAGGCTTTACAAAAGGGGTGTATAATTTACAGATAATTACCTCGGGTGATTTAATAAATAAAAAAATTGTAGTTGAATAAAATTTAAATAACTTAATGTAAAAGAGGTGTACTATTTTAAGCATGCCTCTTTTTTTATAATATTTATAAATTACTTTATATTTGCCTTTTATCATGAAATATTATTAATAATAATTTCTTTATGAAACATAAACACCCCATTCAGATTGCTATTATTGCTTTTGTTTTTATTTTCAATATTGCTAATGCGGAAAAAGTCGATTTGAAAACAGCAAAAAATGTAGCAATAAATTCATATCAGGAAAATTATTCCAATTTGTATGATAAAAGTGCCGACGGGATTTTTATTACTGATGAATTTTTAATTTCCGAAAATTCGCAGCTTCTGTATTATGTGTTTAATACCAGTAATGGCGGTTTTATTATGGTTGCTGCTGATGATATTTTTCGCCCGGTAATGGGATATTCATTTGAGAGCACATACAGTAATGAAAATCAACCACCGCAATTCATATCGTGGATAAATATGTATAAAAAAGAAATAACAGAAGATGTTTCTTTAAAATTAAATGCTACACCTGATATTGAATCAGAGTGGAACAAGTATAAAGTTAATCCAGAAGATTTTATTTCAACAAAAGGAACAAAATCTGTTTTGCCATTAGTATTTTCAAAATGGGATCAGGGTGGATGTTATAATACTTTATGCCCGGCTGATGCTGCTGGCGCAGCAGGGCATTGTTATGTGGGCTGTGTTGCAACAGCCATGGCCCAGATCATGTTTTATTATCGCTATCCTGCGCAGGGACAGGGGACGTATAGTTATAATTCCCAATCGTATGGTCAGTTATCTGCAAATTTCGGAGCTACTACATATAACTGGAATGCCATGACCAACACATGTAATGGTACTAATGATGCTATTGCTACTATTTCATATCATTGCGGAGTGGCTGCCGATATGGATTATGGCACCGATGGTTCGGGAGCATGGCCATCGCAGTACGTTCAAACGTTACCTGCAAATTTCAAATATTCAAGTAATATTAAAAGCGCTGATAAAAGTGATTATAATGATGCCACATGGGAAAGCATGATCCGTACTGAGATAGATGCTAAAAGACCTATTGAGTATTCAGGGTTTGGAGATGCAGGCGGACATGCATTTGTACTGGATGGATACCAGGGAACCAATTATTTCCATTTTAACTGGGGATGGAGCGGAATGTATGACGGATATTTTTATCTTACAGCACTAAACCCGGGAGGCTCTGATTTTTCTAATTATCAGCAAATGTTATATAAAATATATCCGGGAACAGGTTATCCTTCATATTGTTCAGGTCCGGTAACACTCACTGCTGCTGTTGGGAGTTTTACCGATGGAAGCGGCTATAACGATTATCAAAATAATTCCGATTGTTCATGGTTGATCTCACCTGTTGTGCCAGCTACGGTTATGGTTGATCATTTGGTTTTAAATTTTGATAAAATAAATATTGAAAACACCAATGATGTAGTAACTGTTTATGACGGTTCAACAACATCGGCGACTTTACTGGGGCAATATACCGGATCAACAATACCATCGCAGATCACATCAACAAGCCCAGAAGTATTAGTTACATTTAACTCAAATGGCAGCACTGTTGGTGAAGGCTGGCAAATAAGTTATTATTCGGTATATCCTGTATTTTGTACCAGTACAAATATTTTAACCGATTCCACTGGAACTTTAAGTGATGGAAGTGGTGTTTATGATTATTATAACAATGCAAGTTGTGCCTGGGATATTGTTCCTGCAGGAGCAGCAATAGTAGTTCTGCATTTTAACAGCTTTAACCTGGAATCGGGAAATGATAAAGTACGCGTATTTGATATTGAAAATTCAGCAACACCTTTAGGCGTTTATACAGGAAACACCATTCCTTCCGATGTTTCATCCCCAAGTGGTAAGATGAGAGTTATTTTTAAAAGTAATACTTCTGTTACTGGCGAAGGTTTTGATGCAACATATACTTCATTCCCGGCCGGATACGAAGAGTATGATATTTTAAAAGATTTAAAAGTTTTCCCGAATCCTTCAAATGATAAACTGCATGTAGCATTCAGTAATAATAATAATGAAGAAGTAAGTGTTCAGATATTTGATCTGAAAGGACAACTGGTGTATTCTGAAAATCATTATATCAATTTAATATTTGATAAAGATATTGATATTGCTGATTTTGCTAAAGGGGTTTATAATTTAAAAATAATAACTTCTGATGGCGTTGTAAATAAAAAAGTAGTTTTTGAATAAATAAAGAAAAATGATTTTTTCATAAAAAGAGGCTTACGCATTTGTATGCCTCTTTTTCATTTAATAAGTTTGCAAATTACTATATATTTCTTCTGTAAAAAAATATGCTCCTTTAGTTACTCGCTCCCACCCCCGATATTCATCGGGGCGCAACACAATGCCTGCTCGTGAACCTTCATAAATTGATTGTTTTTCATCAGGTTTATGTATATTTGCGAAAATTTATGAAGGTTTGTAAAATGTCTGGAAATACAATAGGAAAAATTTTTAGCTTAACTACCTTTGGCGAATCACATGGTATTGCACTTGGTGGAGTAATTGATGGTTGCCCGGCGAACCTTAAAATGGATATGAATTTTATCAGTGATGAATTACAGAGGCGACGTACAGGTATGAACAAGTTAATGTCGTCAAGAAGCGAAGATGATAAAGTTGAGTTTCTTTCGGGGTTGATGAATGGGGTTACAACCGGCACCCCACTTGCTTTTATAATTTTAAATAAAGACCATAGAAGTTCAGATTATTCAGGGCTGAAAGATATTTTTCGTCCTTCTCATGCTGATTACACTTACCTGATGAAATACGGAATACGAGATTACCAGGGTGGAGGAAGAGCCTCGGCACGTGAAACTGTTGCCAGGGTTGTTGCCGGAGCTATTGCAAAAATGATCCTGAAAAAGAAAAATATTTCAATTCACGCGTTCACTTCACAAGTGGGAAATATTTGTATCGATAAAAAAGGAATGAAAAATATCAATTATAAAAAAACAGAAAATGATATTTTGTTTTGTCCTGATGCTAAAGCTTCAGATAAAATGCAAACATATCTGGAAAATATAAAAAAGCAAGGGGATACTATAGGAGGAGTGGTGAGTTGTATTATTACAGGTTGTCCTGTAGGTTTGGGAGAGCCTGTTTTCGATAAACTTCATGCTGAGCTGGCAAAAGCCATGATGACAATTCCGGCAGCAAAAGGTTTTGAATATGGTGAAGGCTTTGCTGTTGCTGCAATGAATGGCAGCGAACATAATGATGCTTTTATTTTTGAAAAGAAAAAAGTGAAACTGGCTACCAATCATGCCGGCGGAATACTTGGCGGAATAAGTAACGGGGAAAATATTTTTTTTAATGTTGCATTTAAACCGATACCTTCCATAGGAAAAGCTCAAAAAACAATTAATGAAAAAGGTGTTCCTAAAGAAATTAAAATTAAGGGAAGACATGATGTATGTGTTATTCCACGCGTAGTTCCTGTTGTTGAAGCGATGGCTGCACTTACTATTGTTGATCATCTTTTTCGAAATAATTCATATAATCAGTAATAAGGTTTTCATAAATATTTAAATAAAATATTTTTAAAAAGTAATAGTTCGTTAAGTTTTTACAAAATGCAGATAATTACAGATTTCTCGCTATTGCTCGAAATGACAAAGTAATAATGCATTTTGTCATTTCGAAGAATGACAAATCTCAAAACTTAACGAACTATTGTAAAAAGGAATTTTACAATAAATGAAAAAAAATATTTACAAAGTTTTTTTAATCGTATTTGTTTTGTTTTTTCTTCCTAAGTATGCTGTGTTTTCACAGGAAGATGGTGAAGAAACGAATGATGATTGCAAAGTGAAAAATAAAAAAGCGGAAAAAATTTATAAGGACGGATATGCAGAATTCAAAAATCATAGTTATACAACAGCTGCAAAATTTTTTAAAGAGGCTATTGACGAAGAGCCCGGATATGTTGAAGCATATTATGGTTTAGCAAAAATTTTTACTTTCCAGGAAAAATATTCTACGGCAAAAAAATATTATCTGAAAGTAGCTGAATTATGTCCTTCATATGATATTTATGTGTTTTATTATCTCGGACAAATTTATCTTGGCGCTGAAAAATATGATTCAGCAAACTATTATATGAATGAATTTACTAAGGGTGTAGAAAATCTTACACCTGAAAAACAAAAGCTATATAAAAACCTGGATAAAGATTTCAGCCATGCCGACAGTGTGAAATATTATAGTAAGAACATGACGAGCATTATGTCGAAAACAGTCCCTTTTAACCCTGTGTATGTTAAAGGGGTGAGCAGTGTAAGCGACGAATATCTTCCTATAATTACACCTGATAATGAAATGTGTTTGTATACACGTAAATCAGCAACAAAAACAAAGTCCGTATACGCTGATGCAAAATTAGTATATACTGAAAAATTCATGTACAGTAAGCGCAAAGATGGCAGTTTTGATGAAGGGTATGAAATGCCAAGTCCTTTCAATGAAAATTCAAATGAAGGTGGCGCAACATTAACGATTGATAATAAATATCTTTTCTATACCGTATGCAAATATTTAACAGATAAAGATAATAAAGCGTATTTCAATTGTGATATATGCACATCTACTTTTACCAATGGTTCCTGGTCGGAGATAAAAAGTGTAAGCCCGAAAGTAAATAATGATAAAACATGGGAATCGCAACCGTCAATTTCAAGCGATGGAAAAGATTTATATTTTCTGAGCGACAGAGATGGAGGATATGGTGGATATGATATCTATGTAACTCATAAGCAGGATAGCAGTTGGAGTGTGCCCGAAAATCTGGGACCCAATATTAATACTTCCGGTAACGAAAAATCACCTTTTATTCATACCGATAATCAAACCTTATATTTCTCATCTACAGGATGGCCGGGTTTAGGAGGTTATGATATTTATTATTCAAAAAAAGAAGCAAATGGGAAATTCGGTAAGCCAACCAATATAGGTTACCCGATAAACTCTGAAGGCGATGATGTTGGTTTTTTTGTTAGCACGGACGGACATTATGGATATTTTGCATCAAATGATATTACGCGATTTAAAGGTCCCGGTGGGTGGGATGTTTATTCCTTTGATTTATATCCTGAAGCAAGGCCCGATACTACAGTGCATCTGATAAAAGGGAACATTAAAGATGAACAGAAAGATATTCCCACGAGTGCAAAGGTTGAATTAAAAAATGTAAAGACGAAGCAGGTTACCGAGGTTGAAGTGGATTCCATTACAGGAAAATATGTGATAGCCGCTTTGATGAAAAACGATTATATGCTTACAGTGAAAAAAGACGATTATGCATATTCTTCCAAATATATTTCGAAAGAAGATACTGCTGTTACTGAAAATACAAATGTAAAAGTTGATTTTGATATTAAACCTATTGCTGTTGGTGAAACATATAAACTTAATGATATCTATTTTGATTATGGCAGTTTTGAACTTTCGGAAAACAGCAAACTGATCATTGATGGCTTTATTGATTTTCTGAATGACCATCCTAATATAAAAGTAGCTATTCATGGACATACTGATAATATTAGTGGCACCGATTTTAATATGACACTATCTGAAAATCGTGCAAAATCAGTATATGATTATATTGCAGGAAAAGGAATTGATGCTGCCCGCCTTAGCTATAAAGGATTCGGGTTAACCCAACCTGTAGCATCAAATGATACCGAGCAGGGAAGGGCAAAGAACAGGAGAACGGAATTTGTTATCACTGAAAAATAATTTCTGATGACGGAAAACAAAAAAAATAATTATAAAAAGAAAACTACCGGTATGCCCGGTATTACAAAGGAAAAATCACAATTCATTTCGCAGGCATTACCTTTAGCGGCTATTTTATTACTTTCTTTTTTGTTATATCTGAAATCTTTTCAAAACGGTTTTACCAATTACGATGATGATGTTTTAATTATAAATAATCCTTTAGCCCAGGGCATATCAATAAATAATCTTATCGCGATTTTTTCAACATTTATAAATGGAATGTATCATCCGCTGGTAACCTTATCCTGGTCTATTGAGAAATCAATATTTGGAATAGGCTATACACATTATCATGTGATAAATTTATTATTTCATTTATTGAATATCTGGTTGGTGTATAGGTTTGTGTTATTGCTCAAAGGAAAATTGAATATTGCATTTATTGTTGCTCTTATTTTTGCTGTTCATCCTATGATCTCCGAATCGGTATTGTGGCTCTCGGAAAGAAAAGATTTATTGTGTACGGCATTCATACTGGGTGGACTTATTCATTATTTAAAATATTTAAAAAATGATTTTAAAAGAAAATATATTATACTGACACTTGTATTTTTTATTCTTGCATTACTTTCAAAACCTCTGGCAATAGTATTTCCGTTATTGTTAATGGTTATCGATTATTTTAATGAAAGAAAAATAAATTTAAATACCTTGTTTGAAAAATTACCTTTTTTTGCTTTTTCATTATCATTCGGAATTATTGCAATACTGGCAGCCCGTTCTGTTGAAGGAATAAATACATTAGCTGATTATTCAATAGTCGACAGAATATTTTTTGTTTCATACGCATTATTGTTTTATGCTTTTAAACTGATTATTCCAGTTGGGCTTTCGGCAAAACATTTTTATCCATTACTGCATCACGGAATGTTGCCAATAGTTTATTATTTTTCATTTATTGTTTTTCTGGTTGTGATTTACCTGGTTATTAAATATGTGAAAAATAACAGGGTTATTATTGGCGGATTTCTTTTTTATCTTGCGGGCATATCAATTATTTTACCAATACTTCCTGTTGGTGATACAGTGGTCGCAGAACGATATTCATATGTGTCATATATAGGATTATTGCTGATAGTTGGATATTTATACGATCAATTCAAAGATTATAAATTTATTGGAGTGGCTTACAGGTATTTTTTTAATGCATTGATTTTTTTATATGTAATTTTATTTATATACCTGACCTTTTTAAGAATTGATGCATGGAAAAGCCCTGTAAAACTTTGGTCTGATGTTATTGAAAAAGATAATAAAGCTGTTCTGGCATATGTTGCACGTGGTGATTATTATACTCTGTCATCTGATTATGAAAAAGCGTTAAAGGATTATTCCAAAGCAATAACAGTTGATTCAACGTATGCGGTTGCATATAATAACAGGGGGTATATATATCTTAAAAAAGAAAAATATCAGGAAGCATTAAAAGATTTTAATAATGCAATAGAATTGTCTCCAAAATTTTCAAAAGCATATTACAACCGCAGTTGTCTTTATGTTCAAACAGAAGAATATGATAGCGCCATAACCGATTGCAATATCACTTTATCATTTCTGCCGGATTACGCTAATGCATATTATAACAGGGCAATGTCGTTGTGTAAAATTCAAAGATATAATGAAGCATTGACCGATATTAATAAAGCAATAAGCATGGGCGATACCATGGATGTTTGTTATTATTGCCGTGGACTGATCTATTTTGAAACAAATGAATATCAATTAGCGCTTGCTGATTTGAATAAATCCCTTGATATCAATCAGGCATTAACTGATGCGAGATATACCCGCGCAAAGTGTTACAAATTTCTTCAACAGTATGATAAAGCAATAGATGATTTAAATACAATACTACAGGAAAAGCCCGGAAATCCAATGTATTTATGTTATTTAGGAGATGTTAAATATCAGAAAAAAGAATATGAAGATGCTTTATCGGATATTAATTTTGTAATTGAAAATGCTAAAGATTATGCACCCGCATATTATGAAAGAGCTTTGATAAATATTGCAATAGGCAATACATCGAATGTATGCAATGATTTTAAAAAAGCCAGTGAACTTGATTTTAATGTGGATAAAAACCTGATTGAAAAATATTGCAGGTAACCGGTATATCAAAATATAGAGTGAAGAAGCTGGTAATAGAATGAAATTGCAAGTGCCGGTTTTAATGCAATAGTAAAAAGTGCACCAAATAATGCTCCCCAGAAATGTGCGTCATGACCTATGTTATCGCTGGCTTTACGTGCCATATATGCTGAAAAAATCAGGTAAAGAATTCCAAATATTGGTGCAGAGATAGGAAAAGGCAGGAAAAGCAAATACATTTTCATTGAAGGCATAATGATGATGCTTGAAAAAACCACTGCTGAAACAGCTCCCGATGCACCCACGGCATTATACCAGCTGTGAAGCTTATGTTTTTCGAATGAAGGCACCACAGAAAGAAAAACTCCACCAATATAAAGTAAAGCATAAAGCATTAAACCTTTTATTCCAAAATAATATTTCATATAAATCTCAACAAGTTCACCAAAAGAATAAAGAACAAACATATTCATTGTAAGGTGAACCCAGTCAGCATGCAACAAACTGTATGTAAAAAAACGATACCATTGTTTGCTTTGAATAATGATATACGGGTTAAATTTCCATCGATCGAAAATATCACGCCGGTTAAATGCGGTAATTGAAAAAATACATGTAACAATAATGATTATCCATGTTATCATCATTCCTGATGGTCTGCCAATACCCATAAGTGTATCCTGCATAAAATATTATTTCGTTGTGTAATCTATTTCCGAGCCGAGAACACTATGTGGAATTAAAAATACAATCAACAACACAACAGATGCAATAATCGCCCAATTGAAATTATTTTTATTCTTAGATAATTTAAAGAAAGCGATTGCCCAGAAAATAAATGCTATCAATGTTTTGTTGTCGGTAAGGTCATGTCCGAATGGCCATCCGGTCCAGTATGCATTAAACGCATATTTTTGTACTAGAGGTCCAAGAATTAATCCGCCAATGAAAAGCATTACCACTGTTACAAAAGCGTAGCGGTATGTTTTTATTCCTTTGTAAGCAGCTTCAAGCCCGGTACGTGTAGAGTATAGCATAGCAAGGAATATCGTTAATATATGAATGATAAGCACCATTGCCGGAACTTTTCCTTTATAGCGAAGAACAATAAATTCATCGGATACGGAAACTTTATTATTTCCAGAAACCAGCGAAATATTATACATTACTTTTCCTGCAGCAGGTTGTTTGGGAACTATAGCTGTAAGGTAATCGCCATCTCGGGTCATTTCAATCGAAGATAATGTGTCATGGCTTTTAAATCGCTTAAATGTGAAAATACCTTTTATGGTTTTATCGGGTATATTTATTTTAATAAGTTCGCCATTCTCGTTATCTGAGGTACGGGGCAGTTTGAAATTTATTTCTTCATTGTTAATGGTTACTTTTCCTTTTGCAGGGTATGATGGACCGGTAGCACGTTGAAAATATGCTATGCCAATGGTGAAGATTATTGAAAAGATCCAAAGTGATATTGATTTCTTTTTACTCATATTTGTATATAAAATTATTTTTTTATGAATTCCATTTTTACAGTCGCTCCTTTATGAAAAAGAGATTCGATAAAATCAAATATTGCAAAAAAAGGAAAAGTGAAAATAAAAAAAATCATATTCAAAAAATATTTTATAAAACCATTTTCAGGAGCATAAGTTTTATTTCCTTTCAGTCGTTCATATAAAAATTCACGTCTGTTATTTATAGAGTTGAGAATACTTTGAACCCATCCGTAAGGGTTTTGCTCAAATGAAAAATAACTTTTCTTTTTTAATGCAAAGCCCAAAGTATCCATTATTTTAATGAAGTTCTCAGGATTGAAAAAAATAAGATGACGTGGCGGGTCAAGGTGATACCAGTTCCCTTTGAAAAGTTTTGCCTGCCAGCTAGAAATATTTGGAAAAGTTAAAATTAAAAGTCCATTCTTTTTTAAAATTTTAGAAATGATTTCCAGTGTTTCTTTTGGTTTTTCAAGATGTTCAAAAACATGAAACAATGTAATCGTATCAAAATAATTTTCAGGAAAATCATCTATATTGATTTGTCCTATTTTTAATTTTATTTCATTTATATGCGATGCACGGATTGCAGAGCCTCCTTCAATTTCTGTTCCGTGTAACTCATATCTGCCAAGCGATGAAAGATGTTTTAAAAATCTCCCGTTTCCACAGCCTATATCAAGTAACTTGGCATTAACGGGGATCATCTTTGAAATATTTTTTGCTTTTCTTTTTCTGAAAAAATCAATGAAATGTTCTACCGAAAAAATAAATTTATTTTTTCCTGTGCCATAATATGCTGCATCGTAAGCTTTGCGTAAAATGGCAGTACCAGGAAAAGGAGCAAGGAAATAAGCGCCACATGATGAACATTGATAAATAAACCAGCTTTCATCAAATATATCTATTGCAGAATAAAGCTTTTTTGTGGCTTTGCTGTTACAGAACCTGCATGAACACTGCTGCTCCACGTTATTTTTTAAGTTTATATATTTTGAATTTTGCTAATCCTGTGCGTTGCAGAAAATGTTTGAACGATGTTCCCATTACTCCCATACCGTATTTCATACTTCTTCTGAAATTAATTGACGATGCTTCGGGAAAATATTTTGTAGGACAAGTAACTTCTCCAATATGAAACCCTGCATAAATAATTTGTGAAAGCATTTGATTGTCGAAAACAAAATCATCGGAGTTTGCATGATAATCAATTTTTTCAAGCACCTCGCGTGAGAAAGCCCTGTAACCGGTATGATATTCTGAAATTTTTTCGTTTATCAACAAATTTTGTGACAATGTGAGGAAACGGTTAAACATATATTTATATAAAGGCATTCCGCCTCTTAAAGCGCCTTTTCCCAGGATGCGGGAACCAAGAACAACCTGATATAAATCGTTGGCAATAATGTGAGCCATAGAAGGAATAAGTTTTGGCGTGTATTGATAATCGGGATGGAGCATTATTACTATATCGGCGCCTAATGATAATGCGGTGTCATAGCAGGTTTTCTGGTTGCCTCCGTAACCTTTATTTTCTTCATGACAAATAACATTCCTGATGCCAATTTTTTTTGCCAGTTCAACAGTTCCGTCACTGCTTGCATCATCAACAATAATAACATCATCAACAATATCGAAAGGAATTTCGTTATAAGTTGTTTCTAAAGTTTTTTCGGCATTATATGCCGGCATTACAACAATAATTTTTTTATTTTTTAACATAAGTCAGAAAAATTTCTGTTCACAAATCTACGAAATTCAAATGACTTATTATTTTTGTAAAAAATTTTAATATGAGAAATAATATTATTCTGGCAATTAGTTTTATGTTTTTATTGATAATAGGTTGCACACGTCCTTCAAACAGGAAAGATGATATAGAGAAAGAAGATAAAGGCGATACAGTGATGCTGCATAATGATTTATATTTTTCAAACAATATGGAGAATATTAATTGCTGGGAAATATCTTCTCCGAAGGTTATTAAAACAACAGGGCATTCGGGAATGCATTGTTCAAAAATCAATAAGGATGCACAATATAGTTTTGGTTTCAGTTCCAAAATTCAGGATTTCACTACAAAAAAAATTAAAAAGGCTTTGGTGCGGGTATGGGTATCTGCAACCAGTATGGATTTTGATGCAGGTATTGTTTGTGATATTAACAGGAATGACTCTTCTGTATACTGGCAGTCGTCAGGATTAAAATATTTTGTAACAGAATTAGGAAAATGGTTTGAAGCAACAGGCAGTTTTAAATTCCCAGATAATTTAACAGAAAATGACCGTGTTTCAATTTATGTATGGATAAGTAAAGGCAGCGCTGATATATTTGTTGATGATTTTGAAATCCAGTTCATGGAGTAATTATTTTCTTGCTAAAGCTTCCAGCTTAAAAAAGAAATCTTTATTCAAAGCATAATGAAGGTCGCCGGCTGAGCACTGGTCTTTAAATGCCTGTTTGTAATTACCCAATTCATAATTTGCCTGTGAACGATTCACAAATGAAACGGCATCCTTCGGATTTATTGTAACCGCTTGTGTATAGTCACTTACTGCATTTTCAAGTTGCTTAAGTCCGTAGTATGCCAAGCCTCGCCATGAGTAGGGTTCCGATTTATCCGGGTTTAATTTTATGGATTGACTTAAATCAGCAATCGCTGCCTGGTAATTTTTTTCCTGGTAATATGACACACCTCGCCACATCAAAGCATTTTCATTTTTTGGTTCCAGCTTAACAGCTGTATTAAAATCGTTGAAAGCCTGCTTGTAATTTCCCAGGTTAAAATTTGCTGTACCCCTCCATATATAAGCTTTTGCATCGTTTTTTATGGTGAGCATGTATTTATCATAATCCGGTAGCGCAAGTTTGAAATTTTTAAGAGTGCTGTATGTATTGGCACGACCGATAAGAGCATCGGTATTGTCTCCACTGTAATTTAATGCTTTTGTAAAATCCAATGCTGCCAATTGATATATGGAATCCAGTTTGACCTGGTTGGTAATAGTGCCGTTTTTCTTGCTGTTTTCAGCTAAATTAAAATAAAGTACACCTCTGTTGCTATACCCCCTGTGAAATGTGGAATCAGCTGATAAGCATTTATTGTAATCGGCAAGAGCGCTATCATATGCCATAGCTTTTGCATCGGGATACCCGAATTTTTTATACTCCTTTGCATAATATTCTTCACCAAAACTGAAATTGAAATATCCTCTGTTACTGAAAGCAAAAGGTAGGTTGGGATATTTACTTATCAAATCGGTAAAAAGTATTTTCCCGTCTTTCCATTTTTCAATGCGCTGGTATGACATTACAGATAATACAATTGTACCTGCTATTAAGATAACAGGAAATAATATTTTTATTTTCTTTAAAAATGTATTCTGACTTTCCTGTGAAAAAATATAACCTTTTCCGAGAATCAAAAAGAAACCTATGTAAGGGACATAAGTATAACGTTCGGCAAGCAAAGCTCCGCCAACAGGCAGTATTTGCAATACTAGCGAAATGGTAACGATAAAAAACAATGAACCGAAAATAATATCCCTGTTATATTTTTTTGAAAAATATATTAAAAATGCCAAAAGCAAAAGAACAATCGGAGCCAAATAATAGAATAATGGCAAATGCCCTGCTATCCTGTTTGGATAAGGAAACATACATACAAGGTCGATGGGTACAAAAAGTTTCCAGATATAAGTCAGTGTTGCACCGCTTGAAAGCAGAAGCCTTTCGAAAAAGCTGAATAATGGAGTAATATCCTGAATTGCACCGGCTTTATCCTGCGAAAAAATTGCCGTTAAGCCAAATGCTAATGCTAACAAGAAAAAAGGTATTTTTTCATAAAGCATTTTCCACGACCATTCTCTTTTTAAATAGTAATCAATTAAAAGCAGAACCACCGGCAATGTTACTGCTGCTGATTTTGACATCATCGATAAGAAAAATGCAACTAAAGAAAAAATATAATACCTTACTTTTTTTTCTTTCCGTGTGTAATAATAAAAATATTGTATCATCGAAATCAGGAAGAAGAAAGTGTAAAGCACGTCTTTTCTTTCTGAAATCCATGCAACCGATTCCACATGCATTGGATGTATGCCAAATAAAGCTGCTGCAATAGCTGCAATTTCAATACGCCGTGTCAGCAGTTTTAAAAATATAAATACAAGAAAAACATTGAGAAGGTGAAAAAATAAATTATTAAAGTGATAAAGAAATGTATTGTCACCCACAAGCCTGTATTCAATTGCATAAAACAAGGTAGTTAAAGGATGGTAATTTCCTTTATAGAACTCGGTGAACACTTCTTTTATTTGTTCGCCTTTAAGTGTATGAATACTTTTTGCTGACAGGAAATTATTACTTCCTCCTTCGGTAACATAGCCGCCGTCGTCCCAGTTTTTTATCCATCCGTTGTTTAATGAACCGGAATAAACAATAATAGTAAGCAATAAAGGGATTAAAATATATAATTTGTTATACGATTCATTCCTGTTCTTTCTCACTGTTACAGGAGTTTTGGGAATGCTTCCTTTCGCAGATGAAAGTTTGCTTTGTGGTATAACTTTTTTAGTACCCATTTAAATCAAATTTGATTAACTGATTGCAAATTTAATTTTTTTTGCTTTTTGCAATAGCATCATAAAGAATATCGTGAATTTTTGTTCGGATACCCAGTTGATTTATCTTGGTGTTGTTCGCATCGGGATGAACGCGGTTAGAAAGAAAAATATAAATAAGATTTTCAGCAGGGTCGACCCAGAAAAAAGTTCCTGTAAATCCCGAATGCCCATAACTCAATGGTGATGCTTTTTTGCTGTTCAGGCTTGTTTCATTGGTGTCGAGAACAGGCTTGTCAAAACCCAATCCACGCCGGTTTTTATTTTCAGGAAACTGGCATCTTGTAAATTCACGTATCGTTTCAGGTTTCAGGTATTGCTTACCTGCATACTGTCCGTTCTGCAACAACATTTGTAATAAGGTAGCCATATCATAAGCATTGCAGAATAAACCTGCATGACCGCATACGCCACCCATCATTGCTGCTCCCTGATCGTTTACATCGCCGTGCACCAATTGCTTTCTCCATACCGTATCGATTTCTGTTGGAACAATTCTCGATAAATCGAAACGTTTTCTTGGATTAAACCCGGCAGTGGACATACCCAATGGTTTGTAAAATGTTTCCTGTATATATTTTTCAAATGGTTTTCCTGTTCTTCTTTCAATAATTTTCATCATTAAATAAAATCCCATATCGCTGTATAAATATTCTTTCTTGGAATTTAAATTGGATTCAATGATTGTCTTTAATATAGTGTCGGGATAATCACGACGGATGTACATGCTATCGGCAACGCGATAAGGGAATTTATCTGATTTTATTTTTTTATAAATGTTGTAATCGATTTTACCATTTTTAATGGTTGATTTATAAAATGGAATCCATGCCTTCAGCATCGCCTGGTGAGCAAGCAGATCCCTTATGATAATATATTCTTTATTCGTTCTTTTTACTAAACGTAAGTAATACCCGAGATTTTTATCAATGTTCAGGCGGCCTTCATCATACAATTTCATAATTGCCATAGTGGAAGCAGCAATTTTTGTGATGGATGCCATATCGAAAATATCGGTGGTGAGCATGGGCTCTTTGTTGTCGTATGTGTGATAACCAAATGATTTATTATAAAAAACTTTTCCGTCTTTTATGGCAATTATCACACAACCGGGGTATGCTTTTTCGCGAATGCCATTTAATGCAATAGAATCGATTTGCGCAAGATCGGATGTTGAAATATTCAATTCCTGTGGAGTAGTATATTTTAAACGGTGTAAGGAATCGGATACAATTCCTGTGTTTGCCGGAAATAATGGAGAAGATGTTACCGGTAATTTTCCTTCTGAAGAAATTCCTCCAAAAATAATTTGAGCTGATTCTTCCTGTGAAATATTATTGTCCTGGTACGAAACCAGTATTGATGGAATATTTTCGGTTCCTGTAAGCAATGATAATGCGTATGGATTGGCGAAAATATCGAGTATGATATTTTTTGTTTTTCTTAATGCATCAATGAAATCAATGGTCGATTGTGTAATCCCAAAATTATTATTCGGTGTAAAGGTTGTTTTATGAATGCTTACAATCACTAAATTATAATTCTGTAAAATTTTTAATAATGAATCGGATTGCTGTTTACTGCACACTTTACTTAGAGCATATGCATCAATAGCATCATACCTGGAAAGTACCGACTGAAAATATTTTAATGAACTATCGCCAATGGCAACTGACGCTATTTTCAGCGAATCAAGATTCTTTAATGGAACCAGATTTTTTTCGTTCTTAACCAAAGTGATGGATTGTTCATATAATTTTCTTCCCAGGTTAATTGCATCATCTGAATTCAAATCGCTGTAAAGTTTGTTTACCTGTATGGGTTTAAAAGAATTCAATCCTGTTAAATATTTGAAACGAAGAACCTTCTTGCATTTTTCATCAATATATTTTTGTGAAATAATATTACTGTCAATTGCTGTTTTTATTTTTTGCAACGCTTTTGCAATATCTTGCGGGTAAAGAAGAATATCGATTCCCGCCTGCAAAGCTTTTAATTCGGCATCCCCATTTTTATACGTATTGCTGACCCCTTTCATATCAAGGGCATCGCTGAATATCAACCCGCGATAACAAAGTTTGTTTTGTAACAAATCTGTTATAACAGGTTTTGATAAACTTGAAATACTTCCTTTTGCCGTATCCAAAGCAGGTACATTCAAATGCCCCACCATTATTGATGAAACGTTATTTGCGATCAATTCTTTGAATGGGTAGAGGTCAAGCGTATCAATGGTTTCAGGAGAATGATGAATAACGGGCAAATCCAGGTGCGAATCAGTATCGGTATCACCGTGCCCTGGGAAATGTTTTGCGCATGCAATGATACCTGCATCCTGCAGGCCTTTCATATACATCAGCCCTTTGCGTGTTACAAGAAATTTGTTTTCACCGAATGAGCGGCTGTTTATCACAGGATTTTTGGGGTTACTGTTAATGTCAACAACAGGGGCAAAGTCAATATTTATTCCTAAGCGTTTGCATTCACGGCCTATTTCATAACCCATTTTATAAATCAGGCTGTCGTTTTGCAAAGCGCCAAGCGTAAGTTGCCTGGGAAAGTCGGGAACACTATCCATCCGCATTGATAATCCCCATTCTGCATCAATCCCTACGAGTAATGGAACATTAGCCTGGTTCTGAAAATAATTTGTCCATGCAGCCATTTTTTTTGCACTTCCCCTAAAATAGATTATTCCACCTATCTTATATTTACAAATAGTATTTGCAGTATTTTCAAAATACTTTGTATCACCGGCAGGCGATATGTTAACCATAAATAACTGGGTGATCTTATCATCCTGCGTTAACGTATTAAAAACGGAATCAACCCATAAGGAATCGTTTTGTAAAACCTGGGCATTTGAAGACAACCCTATAAACAGCAGAAAAGCAACGACAAATATTCTCATATAATTCACAACAAATTTCTTTGCGAAAATATGCAAAATATTTCACAATGTTTTACGAATGATTATGCGTAATATACACTATGTTTTTTTAAGTAATTTCCCTAATTGATTTGATTTGAATAGTAATTTAATTTTGTATAAGAGATGTAATTGAATGATGAATAGAGATAAAAAGATTTTATAAATGAATTTTACTAAAAAGAAATACCTGGTTTCCTTAAATAGCGAAAAAGAAGTTTCAATAGTTAATTTTTATGTGAACTGGTCTTTTTACAGCAGGATTCAAAAACTTATTTTAGGTAAGTTTCACAAATGTACCTGTAATAAGGTCAAAATTTATAATGTGAATTCTGATAGCAATAAAGAACTGGTAGACCAGTTCCAGGTTCGTTCATTCCCTTCAATCCTAATATTTAAGAACGGTGATATGGTAGAACATTTATCAGGTTTACAGGATAATGAAACCTTATTGAAAGTATTACGTAAAATACTTTAATCATGGATGGGGTAAAAATAATAAGAAAAACTTATAGGTTACAGTTTATCAGAAAGATAAAACCTCTTTTTGTTATTACTATTATTTTAGGTGGCGTACTTGGATATTTATTTTATACCCTTACCAGTTGTTGTCCAGATATGATGACCATTAAACCTGACGCCTTATCAAGTATTGCTTTTGGCGCTGTAACCTGTGGGTTATTATCTTCAAGCAGCCGCAAATCATAAGTAGGTCTCAAGTTAATCATGTAAACACAAAGTAGAAAGTTAATTGGTGTGGCGGCTAGTTAGGGTAATAGTTATTTGTAGAAAGTAAAAAATTCCATCAAATCATTTTTCGATAAACTCAAAATGACGGCTGGCGCCACAGTCAGCCTGAATACCATCAACGAAACCAGCAGCTCAACCATTCACTCATTGACAAAGTCAAAAGTTTATAGGTATAGCGGCTAGTTAGGGTAATAGTTATTTGTAGAAAGTAAAAAATTCCATCAAATCATTTTCGATAAACTCAAAATGACGGCTGACGCACGGTCAGGCTGAGTTCATCCTGATGATGTACAAAATGTGATTTGATTTTCTTTCGACTTTAAACCATCAACCAAACCAGTAGCTCAACCTAAAACCATATAACAAATATTCAAATCATAATTCAAATTAAATCTTCAAATGTTTCCATTTGCCGGTTCGCAGGTAGAAGTAGGATAACCATCCGATTACAAAAAAGTAGAAGCATTCAACAATCCAAACATAATGTACCGGAGTTTTAATAACGATAGCAAGAATAAATGCAATGATCATGTAGGCAGTTATGGTTATGATCTCAAAACGAAAAGTAATTTTTGTGTTACCGGTTCCCGAAACGCCCATAAATAATACCATTGCAATTGAGAAAAATATTAATGCTACAGAAATTACATATAATACTTTTATAGCTTCATCAACCAGACTTAAATCGTTGGTGTAAATTAAAATTACCTGTCGCGGAATGATAAGGTTCATCAATACAATTATGGAAGTGATTGCAAGGCTCATCAGCGATATTTTTTTAATAAGCTTAAATACTTCGTTGCTTCTGCCTTCGCCAATTAAATTACTTACTAATGTATTACATGAAGAAGCCAGTCCCCATAATGGAATCATCATCAGCATATAAATGCTTCGGCAAATGTTTGATACAGCTAATGCTTTTTCGCCAAGGTGTTCAATTATCATGAAAAATAAAAACCATCCGGAAAATGAGATAAAGGTTTGAAGCATTAATGGTCCTGATATTTTCATGATATTTTTTATCCGCTCTATTTCAAATTTTGAGAATTTAAAAAGAGAAAATTCTTTACCTTTTTCAAAACGTATGGTATAAATGATAAAGAACAAACAGGAAACCGCTTCGGCTGTTGCAGAAGCCATTCCTGCCCCGCCAATTCCCATTTCGGGGAAACCGTTATTACCGAATATCAATAAATAATCGAGAATGATATTAACGATAGCTGTTATAATTGTGCTATAGGTTAAAACTTTTGTTCGTATTGTGCCTACATAAAATGAAACAAAAACAATATTGGTACATGCAAAGAAGATTCCCCATGAACGAAATTTGATAAATTCAATGGTACCAAGGTATACAGCATCCGATTTTATAAATACTTTTAAAAGTACCGGTGAAATGAAAAATAATAAAATGAATAATATTAGTGCAAGTGATATTAAAAAATAAAATGTATGATGAACAAGTGTATTTATTTGTTTATAATCTTTTTCCCCGTTGCGCCTGCCAATCAGTATCTGTGCGCCATTGCCAAAGCCAATACCAAGCATAATAAAAGCAAGGTAAAATAATCCACCCAATGCGCTAGCACCAAGAGCCACCTCGCTAACTCTGCCAAGAAATGCAGTATCGATAGCAACCATAATGTTTTGTGCTATCTGCCCAACCACAATAGGAAGCGCTATTTTCCAAATGGACTTGTATGTAATTAATGTACCCAAAAAGCAAATTATTCAATGTATAAAACTAACCCTTTTAAATATTCACCTTCGGGATGACAAGCATTAAAAGGGTGGTCGGCAGGTTGCGAAAGTTGATGCAATATCCGTACATTTCTACCTGATAATATTGCAGCCGACATTATTGTTGAATTGAAAAGCGAACGGTCGACAACCTGTGAACATGAAAACGTAAAAAGTATTCCGCCTTTTTTTATTTGCTTCATGGCTTCAAGATTGATACGCTTGTATCCCTGCATAGCGTTGTGCTTTACATCATGATGTTTGGCAAATGCAGGTGGGTCAAGGATAATAACATCAAATTCGTTTTCTATATTCTTTAAAAAATCAAATGCATCAACCGGTTTGGAAATATGTTTTCCATTTTCAAAATTATTTAAAGCAATATTTTTTTCGGTAATATCCATTGCCTTCTTTGAACTGTCAACCGAATAAACTTCTGCCGCACCGGCTTGCAATGCATAAACAGAAAAACCACCGGTATATGAAAATGTATTCAATACTTTTTTGTCGTTAACGAATTTCCTTAGAAGATTGCGGTTTTCGCGCTGGTCGATAAAGAAACCTGTTTTTTGTCCGCTTTCCCAGTTAACATAAAATTTGTTGCCGTATTCGGTTACTTCATGCAGTTCATTGGCTTTTCCAAATAGATATTTATCTTCAGAATTTATTTTTGCCATATGCGGAAGCGTTTCGCTGCTTTTATCATAGACTGCAATTAGTTTGTTCCCGTATATTTCTTTTAAAATTTCGGTAAACATTTCATTGTTCCTGTGCATACCAATAGAGTGCGATTGCAATACGATAACACCGTTGTAAAAGTCGGCAATCAAACCGGGCATGTTGTCGCCTTCGGCGTGAATAAGGCGGTAGACGTTGGTTTCTGGGGTGTCGGTTAATCCGAGAACCTTTCTGAAATTATATGCTTCTGAAAATTTATTTTTCCAAAATGAGAAATCAGGATTTATTTTTTCAAACGAAAATATTCTCACAGTTATTGAACTTGGCTGATAATGCCCCATACCAAGAAATTCATCATGATTGGAATATACTTCAACTACATCGCCTTCTGCCGGCTCACCATACATTTTTTTTACAGCACCCGAAAATACCCATGGGTGAAAACGTTTTGCAGCAAGGTCTTTCCCCGATTTTAAAATTATTTTTACAAATTCCGACATATTATTTATTATAAAAGCGATGCAAAGATAGAAATTTGATGAGGGTAAAAAAGCTTATATGAAAATTATTTATTATAGTCATTAATGGTCATTAGTTGTCATTGATTGTCATTCATGGACATTTATAGTTATTAGTGGTTAAATAAATCGGGTAGTAATAAATGACTATTTTTATGTTATAGTTTTGTGAAAAGAAAAAAGTTTAAATTTGATGAAATATATATTTAAATGAAGTTTCAGCAATTATCTAAAATATTAAAGCAAACCAATGAAACGCTTTATAAAAATGTTGTTAAAGCTGTAAATGTTAATCTCTCAATAAGGAATTGGCTATTTGGCTTATATATTATAGAGTTTGAACAAAATGGGGAAGACAGAGCAAAGTATGGAGAAAAGCTATTACAGAAACTGGCAGATACATTATCAATTAAAGGGCTTACGGCGCCTGAACTTTCTCGTTGCCGGCAATTTTATCTTGTGTACCCGCAAATTTTTGGGACACTGTCCCAAAAATTTATAACACAAATACCTGAGAATATTCTTGGGTCAGTGTCCCAAAGAAATATTGATCGACACTTCTCTAAGGAAGATAATGTTTTTTATAGTAATTTGTTTGCAACAGCTTCATTTAGTCATTTTGTTGAGCTTGTAAAAATAAATGATTTGCAAAAAAGAAGATTTTATGAACTGCTTATAATTAAAACAACTCCTTCTGTCAGAGAGCTACAAAGACAAATAGAAACTTTAACGTATGAAAGATTTGGATTGTCGGCAAATAAGGAACTTGCTTTTGAACAAATAAAACAGAAAATAGAACCTATAGAAAGTAACGACCTTATAAAATCACATTATTTTTTTGATTTTCTAAAAATTCCACATTTGCATCTTGTCGAAGAATCTGAGTTAGAGCAAGCTTTAATAGATCATTTGCAGGAATTTATTCTTGAGTTAGGTAATGGATTTTGTTTTGAAGCACGACAGAAAAGAATTTTAATTGATGATGAATATTTTTTTATTGACCTTGTTTTTTATCATCGGATATTGAAGTGCCATGTATTAGTTGAATTAAAAACAGAATATGTAAAGCATGAACATATCGGTCAGTTAAAAGTGTACCTGCAGCATTACAAAAATAAGGTTATGACTAAAGACGATAATCCTCCAGTAGGAATATTACTTGTAACCGACAAAAAGAAAACAATAGTTGAATATGCTATTGCAGATATGGATAAAAAGCTTTTTGTAAGCAAATATCAATTGCAACTTCCTGATAAAAATAAACTGGAATTGTTTATTAAAAATGAAATTGAAAATATAGAATCATCATAGTTTGATAAAATATAAAAGTATTAAAGAAAATTATTTAATAGAAACTATTGTTGATAATAAAAAAGGATGCGCATGGAATTTAAAGATTCATTCATGCAAAATCTAAAAAAAAAATTAGATCCCCTTTTATATTTTTTTTCAACGATGAAAAAAATAAATACATGAAAAGTTAATTATATTGATGAAAAAAAATAATCCAAAATATCAACCACAAAAAAATATTTCAAACCAAAAGAAAACACAGAGTATTCCTGTGAAAAAAAACAATACGGTTCTTTTTGCTGTCATTGCTTTTTGCCTGCCCGTACTGCTTTACATACAAACTTTAAATTTTGGATTTACTTATTTTGATGATGATGGTATAATCATTAATAATATTGGCTTCCTCGATAATTTTAAAAATATCTCAAAAGCATTTTATACTGATGCATTTGTTACAGGTATTAGTGCGTTTTATCGTCCGCTGCAAACCTTGTCGTTCATGACCGATATGCTTTTGTCTGGCGGAAATAATGCATGGATGTATCACTTTACTAATATTTTATTTTTTGGATTCATCTCTTTCATGATTTATCAGATACTTAAAAAATTCTCTATATCGTCGAGTTTGGTATTATTAGCAACTTTGATTTATTGCGTGCATCCTCTTTTTGTTTCGTCTGTGGCATGGTTACCTGCCAGAGGTGATTTGCAGCTTATGTTCTTTTCATTATTGTCATTTTTATTTTTAATAAAGTTTTTAAACGAAAGGAAAAATATTTTTCTTTTCATACATTGGCTGGCATTCAGCATTGCATTGTTCTGTAAGGAAACAGCAGCATTCCTGCCATTTATATTTGTGATTTATTTTTTTGCTTTTCATTTTGAAAAACGATTTGATAAAAAATATTTCATTATAATTTTTCTTTATGCTGTTTCGGGGATATTTTGGTTTTGGATGCGAGATAATGCTGTGGGCAATTATTCAAACCCTGTCGAAGTAACAGGATTTGCAGCCTTAATTGCTAATATGCAATCGATACCTGAGGCCATGATAAACTTTTTCCTTCCTTTTGATTTTTCTCCCATACCTGAATTTTCTTTTGTGAAAACATTGTCAGGCTTGATCATTATTGCTATGTTAATTTATGTTTTTATAAAAAATAAAGAAAGAAATTTTAAAGAAAAAATATTTTGCGTTTCGTGGTTCGTTTTGTTTATGCTGCCTCCGATGTTATACAAACATCCATACCTGGATTATATGCAGCATCGTTTTTTTCTGCCTTTATTTGGAATGCTTTTATTTCTGTTATTTGTGATTCCTCGCAAATGGTTGGTAAATGGTAAAATTAAACGAAGTTGGATTTTAATAGCTATAATTATTTTCTTCAGTTCATTTACTTTTATGAAGTCTCGCCCTTATGTTGCTCCTTTAACTTTTTACAATTCGGCAATAAAGCATAATCCGAATTCTGCAATAGCATATTATAACAGGGGTTATGTGAAAACAACTAATAATGATTACGAAGGAGCTTTAAATGATTATAATAAAGTTATTGAGATTTGCCCGACCTATGTTGAAGCCTATTATAGCAGAGGATTGACGAAAGCTGAATTGAACGATGTACAGGGAGCTATTGAAGATTATACTAAAGCAGTTTCATTAAGCCCCGACTATTTTAAAGCATATTATGGCAGGGGAAATGTAAAACAAAATTCAGGTGATTTACAGGGGGCAATTGAAGATTTTAATAAAGCCATTTCGCTTGAACCTGATTATGCCGATGCATATAATAACAGGGGACTTGCAAAAGCAAATCTTGGTAATTATTCCGAAGCGATTGTTGATTATAATAAAACGATTTCAATTAACCCTTCATTCGATATGGCTTATTACAACAGGGGCTGTGCAAAAAATTTAAAAAAAGAATTTAACGAGGCCATTGAAGATTTTAATAAAGCAATTTCTATTCGTGCTGATTTTGCCGAGGCTTATAACAATAAAGGTGTTTCATATTATTCTTTAGGAAATTATAATGAAGCAGTTTCAAGCTATAATAAAGCAATTGAAATAAACTCAAAATATACGGATGCCTATTTTAACCGTGCGCTTGCAAAATACCAACTAAAAGATTTTCAGGGAGCAACAAATGATTGCGATAAAGTTCTTGAATTATTTCCTGATAATAAAAATGCTTTGAGTTTGAAAATGAAAATAGAAAAATAAGTTCCTCGCAGATTAGCGCGGAAAATAACACGGACTAACGCAGAATTATTCAGCGAAAATCTGTGGAAACAATCTGCGAAAATCAGCGAGAAAATTTATAATTTTATCTGAAACCTATAAGGTAGCTTTGCATCTTCGCCTGCATAATCAACACCTACACGTGTGCCGACAATAATATTTTTTTCCTGGATTTTTATGTTTTTATCTTCAAGCCATATATCATTACCTTGCAATGAAAGTCCTGTGTGCGAATAATGAATCCCTAAAAGTTTTGTAACATTACCCGGTCCAATTCCTGATTTATCAGTTATACTTTTTTTCTTGCATCGTTCAAGCATTATTGGGATTCCATCTACCGGTTTTATCCCGCGAATCAGAACGGCATGTGGAATATCTTTTTTGTTTGTTACAATATTGAAAAGCGAATGAATTCCATAGCATAAATAAACATATGCCACGCCGCCTTCGAGGTACATTATCTCTGTTCGTGTGGTGCGACGATTTCCAAACGCATGCGAGGCTTTGTCAATAACACCGGCATATGCTTCGGTTTCGGTAATGATGCCGGAAGTTATTCCTTTGTTGTCAATATTTGTGTAAATATATTTGCCAAGTAATGATTTGGCTAAAGCCACAACATCTTCGGTAAGATAGAATGATTTTTTCAGTTTCATAATTTTTTCTTCCACCTCAGGTTATTATTGTCTTCCGAAACAATTTTATCATTATCGAGCAGCCAACGCAAGGCGCGTAATATCATACTTTCGCTTACACCTTTGATTTTACTCACCGTATCTTCAAGCGATAGCGACTGTTTTTGCAGTATTGGTTTTATTTGATCGATCACAGAATTGAATTCAAATTCGCTCATTTCAAGTTTATTCCTTTCAAGGCAAACATCGCATTGTCCGCATCGGTTAGCTTTTTTGTCACCGAAATATTCGAGCAACATCTGGCTGCGGCATTTCAATCCTGATGATGCATATTTGATCATTGCTTTTAATTTTTGCTCGGCAATTATTTTTCGTTCCTGGTAATTTTCTTTCGATATATGAAGGGCTTTATGGTCTAAACGTTCCGTGGAAAAAATGATCTGCGGTTTTTCTTTTTGCATGATATATGAAATGATACCGGCTTTTTCAATGTATTTCAGGTATTCAATAACGCGCTCTTTTGTAATACCTGCTCTTGAAGCAATTTCTGTTTCATTTATTTTAACGAAGTCGGAAAAAATTCCGCCATAGGAACGCAGTATCACACGGATGATATTTTCGTATCCTTTATTTTCGATCTGGAAACGGTATAAATTTTCTTTGTCGGTAATAATGCGAACCTGTGAGGGCTGGTATAACGCATCAGTGGTTAGAATATATCCTTCCTTTTCTAAAAATTTAAGCGAGTTGAAAACAGTAAGCGGTGTCAGGTTGTATGCAGAAGAGAATACTGAAATATCAAAATCAAAACTGTTATCTTTTCCACTTCCCAATGCCAGGTTATAAAAATTACCCAGGCAATTATAAATGTTCCTTATTGTTTCTGGTGGGGGGTATGAATCTTCAATATTTTTTTCTGCATCAAGAATATCGGAATCATTGTAAAGCAGGATAGCGTATGCTTTTTTATCGTCTCTGCCACATCTTCCGGCTTCCTGGAAATAGGCTTCAATTGAATCGGGAATATCAAAATGTATTACAAAGCGAACATCCGGTTTGTCAATGCCCATGCCGAAAGCGTTTGTTGCAACAATAATCCTTCGTGCACCAGTCATCCATTCATTTTGTCGTGCATTCCTGATTTTTGGCTCCAATCCTGCATGATAATATGCTGATGAGATGCTATTCTTATTCAGGTAATCGGCAATTTCTTTTGTCCTTTTTCTGTTTCTTACATAAATAATTCCTGAGCCATTTATTTTTGAAATGATACGCAGCATTCGTTTGAATTTGTCTTCTTCTTTAATTACTGCATAGGAAAGATTTTTTCTCTCAAAACTTTTGCTCAGGACATTTTTCTTTTTAAAAAGTAATTTGTTCTGTATGTCATCGATCACATCTGGTGTTGCAGTAGCGGTAAGGGCCAGCAAAGGCACCGAAGGAAAGTATTGCCTTATTTCGGCAATGCGTAAGTAGGGCGGACGAAAATCATATCCCCATTGCGAAATACAATGCGCTTCATCAACAGCGATCAAATTGACTTTCATTTTTTTTAACCGGATAAGAAATGTCTCTGATACCAGTCGCTCTGGCGAAATGTACAAAAACTTTACATTGCCATGCACACAATTATCAAGCGCTAAATCCACTTCATAATAATGCATTCCAGAATGAATCGAAATCGCATTTATACCTTTCTTCTTCAGGTTTTCAACCTGGTCTTTCATTAATGCGATCAATGGCGAAATAACAATACATATCCCTTCTTTTGCCAGGGCGGGAACCTGGAAACATATTGATTTCCCGCCACCTGTAGGCAATAAAGCCAGAGTATCGTCGCCATGCAAAACAGAATTGATTATATCTTCCTGTAATGGTCGGAACGATTGATGTCCCCAATACTTAGCAAGTATCTGTTGAATATTCAATGAAAATAAATTTATACGAATATACGAATAAATATTTTTTTTGAATATCATTTGATAATATAACCCAGCACAATTTTATTTACTTTTATTGAAAATTTTGAAATAAATGTTTAGAAGGATTTGTAAAATATTTTTTTCTGTTTTGTCTGCAATTATTTGCCAGCAGGGATTTGCCCAGGTTGATACTATCCGTTATACCGATTCGGTTACACATATAACTTATATTTTAAGAGATACAATATCAAAGGTTGAAATAAACGACAACCTGCTAGAAGCTGCAAAAAGTGGCAATGTGGATAATGTTATAAAATATCTTAAAAAAGGCGCAGATGTTAATACCACTGATAAAGATAGTGTTTCTGCATTAATGTTTGCTTCACAAAATGGATTCCTTGATGTTGTTAAAATTCTTGTTAATAATGGTGCAAAAGTAAATGCACGACCAGTAGGAGGGATCACTGCCCTGATTGCTGCTGCACGTTTTGATAATTATGAAGTGCTCGATTTCCTTATTCATAATGGGGCAGATATGAATGCTAAAGATGACGACAGCACAACCGCATTATTCTATGCATCCGTATATGGGTATTTTGTTTCTGCTGATATGTTACTTTTTTATGGCGCTGATTATAATTGCAAAACTATTGATAGTTCCAATGCTCTGATTGCGGCTTCTTTTTATGGACATGCTGATGTTGCTGAATTATTGATAAATAAAGGCGCTGATGTTAATGCCGCAGACCATCGTGGCTGGACACCGCTGCATTGTGCCGTGTATGGCAATCATCTTGATGTAGTGAAATTGCTTGTTGAAAAAAATGCAGCAATTAATTCAATTAACTGTGATGGATATACTCCTTTATCGATAGCATCGGAAAATGGCTATGCCGAAATAGTTGAACTCTTATTGCAACATCAGGCAGATGCAGGAATTCAAACAAACAAAAAAGCAACACCGCTTATTCTTGCTTTATATAATTTCAAATTCGATGTTTCAAAAATGATAAAGAAAAATAATTTATATAAAGAAAAAAGATATTTTTTTAACCGGTTAATTATTTCGCCTGTTGATATCGATTTGAACAATCGCGACTTTATGTATGGTGGCTATTTGGGATTACAGGATATCCGTACCCTGATAAGTTTTAAAGCCGGTTTTAATACCCGGTTGTGGGCAAACAGGATATTACTTCCTATTAGCGATAACACATTTTACCAGGTTTGGGAAAAAAGATGGTTGATGTATTATGAAGAAGAAAAAATGTTCAGATTAAATAGTAATTCATCTTTCCAGAAAGGAATATTTATCAGTCTGAAAGAAATTAGCACTTATGGGAAATACCGTGGTATGAGCAAAAATCCGGTAGATGCTTTTACTTTATCTCCATCGCTTGGCTTTGTTATATATAATAATTGGGCGGGATTCCGGTTTGCATATGAATATTTAAAATTTGATGAAAATGATGTAAAGGTATTTGCACCGCATCGGCTTAATTTAAGTATGTACTTTGTGATACCGCTAAGGAAATATAATAAATCATACAAAAGTTTTGACTGGATATAAATACAATATGAAAACAAAAATTTTATTTATTCTTTTTTTTAGTGTTGTGATTATTTCGTGTAACGATTTTTCATCGGATGTGGATTGCAGTACCTATGATTTTTCTGATTGCAATACTATTGAACCTACAGAAGGAGAGATGTATTTAAAACTTTCAATCAATAATGATAATAAAAGTATTCCTGTTGCTTTTTACCGGGGCAAGCTTGAAGATAATGCATTGTTGTTTTATGATACATTAACCAAAGAATATTTTGATACACTGCTTCCGGTCGGGAATTATTATACAGTAACAGCCGAGTATTTAAAAGACGGGAAAAAAATTATTGCTGTTGATGGTGATAATATTACAAAAAAACGCTCTAATGTTTGCGATTCCATTTGCTGGGAAGTGAAAACAGGAAGCGTGAATTTGCGTTTGAAATAAATGATATGGATACGGTTAATATTCTCTGGTTTCGCCGCGACCTGCGCATTCACGATAATACCGCATTATTTCAGGTGTTAAAGGAAAAAGAAAATGTGTTGCCGATATTTATTTTTGATTCAGATATTTTAAGCGATTTTAAAAATAAATACGATAGACGTATAAATTTTATTTATGCATCCATAAATGAATTGAAAAAAAAATTAGAGAAAAGCGGAAGCTCCTTATTGGTAGAATATGGAAAACCTTTTGATATTTTTAATAAAATTATTTCTCAATATAATGTTACATCAGTATATGCAAATGAAGACTACGAGCCTTATTCAATAAATCGCGATGAAAAAATAAAATCATTACTTGCGAAAAATAAAATTTCGTTTCATTTATTTAAAGACCAGGTTATCTTTTCAAAAAATGATGTGCTAAAAACTGATGGCAAGCCATACACTGTCTTTACGCCATATTCAAAAAAATGGATTGAAGAACTTTATAAAAATGATCTGGTTTTAAATATTAAAATGAATTTTGAAAACTTATTTAAAACGAAACCATTCCCTTTAAATTCAATTGATGAAATCGGGTTTCAACAAAAAAAATATACATTTACTTCCATAAAAAATCTTGAAAATAAAATAATTGATTATCATAAAACACGCGATTATCCTGCACTTGACGGCACTACTCATTTGGGAATTCATTTGCGTTTTGGTACCATTTCAATTAGAGAATTGATAATAACAGCTATGAAATTAAATCCTACATTTTTGAATGAGCTGATATGGCGCGAGTTTTATATGATGATATTATTCCATTATCCTGGTGTTATTAAAAATTCTTTTAAATCAAAATACGATAATATTCATTGGCTTAACAATGAAATGAATTTTGAACGATGGTGCAAAGGAGAAACCGGCTATCCAATTGTTGATGCAGGAATGCGACAATTAAACGAAACAGGTTATATGCATAACCGTTTACGGATGATCACGGCGAGTTTCTTAACAAAACATTTATTGATCGACTGGCGATGGGGTGAAGCATATTTTGCAGAAAAACTTGATGATTATGAACTGGCATCAAATAATGGTGGCTGGCAATGGTCGGCAGGAACAGGTTGTGATGCTGCTCCATATTTCAGGATTTTCAATCCTTATGAACAAACTAAAAAATTTGATAAGAACAACGAGTATATTCGATTGTGGGCGCCGGAATCATTAAAGCCCGGATATATTAAACCTATCGTGGAACATAAATTTGCAAGACAGCGTTGCCTTGAAGAGTATAATAAAGCAGTAAGGAATTAATTTTTTTTAGGCAGACGTGTTCTATGATCAATGATAATTTCAAAATTTGTAGTATCTAAGAAACAATCGAATTTCATGTAATCGTAATGCTCTTTTTTATCTTTTGATTCAAAGATGTCGGTTTTGAATTCGTCTTGAAATACTTTCCATATAAACTCTGAACAAAATAACTCTGTTGAATCTTTCATGTTAAAGGATTCGTCGAAAGGGATTTGTTTCTTTAAATAATATTTTGCCCTTTTACCAATACAGGCAAGAGCTGAATCATTTTTAGCATTTTTAAAACGAACGACAACTACTGAATTTTTTTTACTGTCGTTAATAAAAGGGGAGAGGAACTGAGATTGTACCCCGTCAATATCAGTAAGAGTAGAAGAAACAGAATGAACGATCATCCATTTTCCTTTTTTGTCTTTTGTAAGAATTGCACAGTGCGAAAGACCAATACTGTCGTTCATGGTTTCAACAATCATGTCGCTTACAAAACCGTAACCATGCCTTAATATGATGTCGCCTTCTTTAAGTAAAGAGATTTCTTTTTCGGAAAGGGTATACTTAGAAACTATTTGTTCCTGCTCGCTACGATAATCGTAGAGACGCAGGAACAAATAAATTAAAATTATTATAATGAACAGAACAGAGAAAACAATTATGATATTTTTTTTCAATGTACTGTAAAATAAACAATGTTATTCTTTTGGTGCTTCAGCTTGTGTAGAATCACCTTCAGCTTCCGGTTGTGGTTCGGTCATATCTAAATTTGGAGATTCTTTTTTCATGTTAACCATCCATTTGCCATCTTTTTTAAGAAGGTCAATCTGTTTAGCTTCGCCGTTTTCAGTATAGTCACATTTAGCTTTGTCGCCATCTTCAGTACATTTCATATTCTCGATTTTAACTTCTTTAGCGCCACCGCCTAATTGAGCCATACCACCGTAAAACCTGATAAAAGCATAAGAATCTTCTGTTGCTAAGTTTTTAGCTTCAGTCGTATCACCTTTGTTAAGTGCTGATAAAAACTTTTCAGCTACTTTATCTGGAGTATCTGAACTTTTGCATGCATTGAGAGCAACAACCACTAATGCAACAAGCGCTAATTTCATCAAATTTTTCATAATTTTTTGTTTTTGGTTATTAATTTAAATAAAATTTTTTTTTAAATCTTTGGCAAAATTAATATCTTTTTTTTAAAATCAGCAATGCAATACCAAAAGAATTTTAACATTTATTAACAAAATTGCTTAAGTGCCTGATATATAAAAATAAAGAGAGGATTATTTCTTTTATCGATGTTATATTTAATAGTTAATAAATCGTATCATAAAAATGTATTTTAGATATTAAAATTACAAGCATAAGTTTTAATTTTGTATGTGAACAGATATTAAAAAATTCATTTATACCGATACAGAAATGATTTGTGAAATTTCCTATCCGCGACAAGTCGGGATAAATCGGCATAACACGTTCTAATCAAATTTGCTTTTGCATTCTTGATAAGAACGAGTATATATAATTGCATAAATAAAAATAATTTGGAAAGCCTGATTTTAAAACTTGAAGAAAAACTTAAACAACCCTTGCCCGGCGAAAGTGCTCAGCTTTTAATGGGCTCCGATATCCGAGTTAAAGAATTCATGTTACTTGCTGAAAATTGCAATACCAAGCATAGTGGTGTGTTAATTCTGCTGTATCCTTATGAAAATTCTATTTATTCTGTGCTTATGCAACGCCCGAAATTTAAAAGCAAACATCCCGGACAAATGTCATTACCCGGTGGTAAAAGAGAATCGGAAGATGCAGATATTATTCAAACTGCTTTAAGAGAAACAGAAGAAGAAATAGGTGTTAACAGAGATGATATTCATGTTATGGGAACCCTGACACGATTATATATTCCTCCAAGTAATTTTGTTATTTATCCAACGGTAGGATATGTTTCTAAAAGACCCGATTTTTTCCCTTCTCCCTATGAAGTTGATGAATTAATAGAATATGATATCATGACCTTACTTGACCCGGCGATAAGAAAAGAAAAAAGAATGAAGGTTATGAAGATAATATCATTTAAGGCTCCTTATTTTGATATCAAGGATAAAGTGGTTTGGGGCGCTACCGCAATGATCATTTCCGAGTTCAAAGAAATACTGAAAGCAGTAGTAAATTAAAGCATCCTTATTTCGTATTCTATTTCAGCTCCTTTATTTAATAAAGCGCTAACGCCACAATATTTTTCCTGCGAAAGAATAATGGCTTTTTCTACTTTTTCCAGTTCAACTTTAGCTCCCTTGATTTCGTAAATCAATTTAATCTTGTTGTAATATTTAGGATGTTCTTCGGTGAGGTTGCCTTCAACGATAATGTTGAAATATTCCGGTTCGATGTGCATTTTTTTTAGAATGGAAATTACATCCATTCCCGTGCATCCTGCAAGCGAAGCCAGTGTTAATGGTTTCGGACGCGGTCCTTTATTATGACCTCCGTTTGATTCGTCGGCATCCATTATAAAAATATGTTCGTTTACTTCCGCCTCAAAAGACATATCTTCGAGCCAGCGGCATTCTATACGGTGTGGCATATTATTTTATTATGAAATTATTTTATATATTCGTTGTAATAAAATTTCTATTCATTACAAATTTACAATTTAATTCTTATTATATAAAATGAAGAACCTGTTTTATATTTTGCCGTTTTTACTGATAGGTGTTACAAATTATTATGGTAAGAAGGACATTGCATTTCATGATGTCGAAGTTGTCGATTCGCTTGCTTATACCCAGGCAGAGAAAGATGCCATTTTAAAAGGCGACACTAATGATATAATGAGAATTCTTATCACAAGCATTTACGATGACTCATTGATCCTGCGAAAGCAAAGCCGTGAAGTGCGTGTTGATGCAAGCGATTCGGTATTATATCGCATTGTAAGAAGAATGTATTATACACTTATGGCTTCGGGTGGCGGCGTTGGTATTGCTGCCCCGCAGGTTGGCATTAACAGGGATATTATCTGGTTGCAGCGTCTTGATAAAGTTGGAAAGCCATTTGAATATTATCTGAATCCCAAAATTGTTCTTTACTCTAATAAAGCAGTTTTATTTACAGGCGATGGCTGTCTTTCTATTCCAGGTGTAAATGGTAACAGTCATCGTTATTCGGCTGTTGTTGTTGAATACGATTTACTTGATGGTTCGCATCATGAAGAATTGATTGAAGGGTATGGCGGTTCGAATTTTACTGCAATTATTTTCCAGCACGAGATCGATCATTTGAACGGAATTTTATTTATCGACAGGTTGAATAAAGAACCTAAGGGCAAACTTTCACGTGTAGCGGAAATTAATGCAGTGGAGTTGTTTAAGATGTGAAAATATTTATGTTGCATTATATGGTGTTCGCGCTCGTCTCCTGACGAGTGCTTTTTTAATTCCCAATAATAAAAATCGTAGTCTTCTTATTTATTTCAGGAAGTTTGTTTTTCCACTCGCTGATGGTTTTCGTTTTTATGTATTCCTTGTCAGACGTGATTTCTGTGGCAATGCATAAAAGTGTTTCGGGTGAACATATTTTTAAAATATCGTTCAGCAATTGCATATTGCGGTAAGGCGCTTCAATAAAAATTTGTGCCTGATTTTCGCGGCGCGCTTTTATTTCAAACTCTTTTATTTTTTTTGAACGTGAATGTTTATCAACTGGAAAGTACCCGTTGAATGCGAAATTTTGTCCGTTCATTCCGGAAGCCATCATGGCGAGTAGGATAGAAGAAGGTCCGATTAAAGGTTTTGTTTTTATATCGTAGCTGTGACAGATGGAAACAATAGCTGAGCCCGGGTCGGCAATACACGGACATCCTGCTTCTGAAAGCAATCCCATATTTGTTCCGTCAATCAAGGGTTTTAGCAACTCCAAAAAATCATCGGATGATGTGTGTTCGTTCAGTAAATGAAATTTTATTTGATCGATAGGTTTGTTGTAACCGATGCTTTTCAGAAAACGACGAGCTGTGCGTTCTTCTTCAACAATAAAATGTTCAAGCGAATTGATGATGTGTAAATTTTCCGGTGGCAAGGCTGCATTAGCTGTATTTTCGGCTATTACGGAAGGGATGAGAAATAATGTTCCTTTGCTTGTCATAATTTATTTAATATAAAAAAACCGGTTGATGTCAACCGGCTTAATTTTTTATTGAAGTTTTATTTTCCTTTCCAATTCGTCAACGTAAGCTTTGAATTGCTTGTCGGTGTCAATTAGGTTGTTCACTGTGCGGCAAGCATGCAGAACTGTTGCGTGGTCTTTATTTCCGCAGTGTAAACCAATGGAAGCAAGCGAAGCTTTTGTCATTTTCTTTGAGAAGAACATTGCCAACTGGCGTGCCTGAACAATCTCGCGTTTGCGGGTTTTTGAATTGATGGCATCCATAGGAATGTTGAAGTAATCGCAAATAACTTTCTGAATATAATCGATAGAAATTTCACGAACGGTATTCTTCACAAACTTATCAATCATTTGTTTTGCCAGGTCAAGCGTGATCGCTTTTTTATTCAGCGATGATTGGGCAAGCAATGATATGAGTGCACCTTCAAGTTCACGAATGGTAGTAGTAATGCTGTATGCAAGATATTCAATAACTTCTTTAGGCATTTCTACGCCATCGTTATATAATTTCTTCTCAAGAATTGCAATTCTTGTTTCAAGGTCGGGTGGTTGTAAATCAGCTGAAAGCCCCCATTTGAAGCGGGAAAGCAAACGTTGTTCAGTTCCCGTCATTTCAATTGGTGGTTTATCGGAAGTGATTACAATTTGTTTTCCGTTCTGGTGAAGGTGATTGAAGATGTGGAAAAATACATCCTGAGTTTTTTCTTTACCTGACAGGAATTGAATATCGTCGATAATCAACACATCCATCATCTGGTAAAAATGTACAAAGTCATTCTGGCTGTTGTTTTTTACAGAATCAACAAACTGTTGGTAGAATTGTTCAGTTGAAATATACAGTACGGTTTTTTCAGGGAATAAATTTTTAACCTGTATACCAATGGCATGAGCAAGGTGTGTTTTTCCTAAACCAATAGAACTGTATATAAACAAAGGATTGAATGCGGTTTTGCCGGGATTGCTGGCTACTGCATATCCGGCAGAACGTGCAAGACGATTGCAATCGCCTTCAATAAAATTATCAAAAGAATAACTGTCGACCAGTTGTGATTGAACATTGATTTTCTGTAAGCCCGGAATTATAAAAGGATTTGGAATGGAACTGCTGGTGCCTCTGTTGATATCGAAAGGCATGGATATAGCAGGATTTTTAATAGCCCTTTTGTTGGAGGTAGGAACTTTAATAGTGTAAGGACTGGCGCTGTTGAGCGTGTTTTCCATGATGATGCTGTATTCCAGGCGACCATCATTTCCTAATTCTTTTTTAATTGTGGATTTAAGTATGGTAATGTAATTTTCCTCAAGCCATTCGTAGAAAAACTGGCTGGGGACTTGAATTGTAAGGACATTACCTTCTAACTTTACAGGCTTAATAGGTTCAAACCAAGTTTTAAAAGCCTGGACACCGATGTTATCCTTTATAATCTTTAAACAATTTTCCCAAACTTTTTCGTAACTTTTTTCCATTAACTAAAATTGTTTCTATATTATAACTAAAAACCTATTATCGAATTATATAAGTTTATTCTATATGTTTTCTGTCGTTGCTTTTCTTTGAAAACCTTGTAAATTCAAGTATTTTGTAATTTTTCAAAGAGTTAACAAATATTCCAAAAAAAAAGTTTAAAAAAAAATTTTTTTACCCTTGATTATTAAAAATTTTTATTGTATAAGCTTCGACAAATTTTGTTTTTGCTTGTTTATTAATATAAAAATCAATACGTCCTAATTTAACTCCACCCCATCCAACCTGACAAATATAAACTTCTTTTTTATCGGTATTAAAAAATTTATATGGTTTATCAATAAAAGTATGCGTGTGCCCTCCAATAATCACATCAATATTTTTCGATTGCTTTGCAAGCTCCATATCACAGAACCCGGTATTATCTTCATCGTCGTATCCCAGGTGTGACAAGCATACCACGAGATCGCAATTTTTTTCTTTTTTTAGCAAATGTGCGTAATATGCAGCTTTTTCAAATGGGTTGTTATAAATGGTTTCGGCATAATTTTTTTTGTCAACCAAACCTGCGAGTTCTGTTCCCAATCCAAATACACCTATTTTAATTCCATCTTTTTCAAAGATTTTATATTCTGAAATTTTTCCGGCAAGTAAAGTTTTTGAAAAATCGTAATTTGAATTGATAAATGGAAAAGTTGCATTATGAAGGTTGCTGTCAATACCTTTCAGTCCGTTGTCGAATTCGTGGTTGCCAAGGGTTGCGGCATCGTAACCCATAAGGCTCATAAGTTTTAATTCGAGTTCACCACCATACATATTATAATAAGGTGTGCCCTGAAAAATATCTCCTGCGTCGAAAAGTAAAATGTTTTTTTCTTCGTCCCTGATTTTTTTTATAATCGTTGAACGCCTTGCATAGCCACCCATTCCTGGGAATTTTGTATCGTTCGCGGGAAAAGGTTCAATGTGGCTGTGCGTGTCGTTAGTATGAAGCAACGTGATTTTTGTGTATTCTTTTTTTTCTGATAAAGCAAAAAGCGGATTGCTTGAAACACCAATAAAAGCGCCTCCTGCAATGATGGTCTTAAAAAAATCACGCCGGTTACTTTTCATAATAAATTCGTTTGTCGAGTTTGGAATGTAATTTATTTCCTTTTTTATTTTCTTCTGTAACGTATGAAATTATAGCATCGCGGATTTTTATATCAAGGTCTTCAAGGTTTACGGGTTTACTGAAAAAATACATTTTATCTCCGCCATTCGCAAGGTAATCTGATGTCGCGATTTTATATGACCTTGTATTATCAAATTTTTTTCCGTCGATTAAAACATTAACAGCACTGGTATCCTTAATACCCATTGATAATCCTGAAACTGGTATACCGCCTGCTTTTGCAATATAATTAAATAATTGCAAAGTTTTTTCAGGAGTGAGAGTTACCACAACAACTTTATTGTCGAATGGCATAAGTTCAAAAATTTTGCTGCGGGTTATTGCTCCTTTCGGAAAAGCTGTGCGTAAGCCGCCGCTGTTTAAAATACAGAAGTCGATTTGTTTTCCATCATCGGGTTTGTAATATTCTTTTGCTTTTATAAATATAAGGTCTGAAACAAAATTATTCAACAGACCTTCAGGTTTATCTTTAATCATTGCTTCATCAGTATAAGCAAGTACAGCATTCATTTCGGCAGCCATATTTTCTTTATAAGGCTTTATTATTCTTAAAAAGCTGGTATCATCAGTTTTTGCTGATGCAGAGTCAAGTGTATAAACATTCGTATCGGTCTTTTGAATTGTGCTTACATGCTTGCAGGAAAGCAGCAATATTGCACTAATAACAATAGCTATTAAAAATTTGAATTTATTATACATCGGAAAAAAATGCTGCTTGTTTAATGTTACAATAATAATACTTTGAAAAGTATAATGCAATACTTTTTTTATAATTCTGAAAATTTGTTTTCAGTCTAAATTATACCGATTGTATATATGTAATAGTCCAATAAATTTTACAATTGGTATTAGAAAGGAGAAGTGTTAAAATTTTTTTATACAGCAACATCAAAATCGCGCAGCACATTATTTAATGATGTCTTTAAATCCGTTGATTCCTGTCGCTTTCCAATGATTAATGCGCAATTCACATTGTAGTTACCGGCATTGAATTTCCTGGTGTAAGAACCGGGAATGACAACAGAGCGTGAAGGAACATAACCTTTATATTCTTTAGGTGTGCTTTCTGATACATCAATAATTTTTGTTGATTGTGTAATAACTACATTAGCTCCGAGTACCGCTTCTTTTTCAATACGTGCACCTTCAACAATAATACAGCGCGAACCAATAAAGCAACCGTCTTCTACGATTACGGGCGCAGCCTGTACGGGTTCCAGAACACCGCCAATACCAACGCCTCCGCTAAGGTGAACGTTTTTCCCGATTTGTGCGCATGAACCTACTGTGGCCCAGGTGTCAACCATAGTGCCTGAATCAACATAGGCGCCAATATTGATATACGAAGGCATCATGATAACACCTTTTGCAATATACGAGCCGTGGCGTGCAATGGCATGAGGAACCACGCGGACACCAAGGCGTGCATAATTTCTTTTTAATGGAATCTTATCGTGAAATTCAAATGGACCTACTTCGATAACTTGCATTTCCTGGATGGGGAAATATAATAATACTGCCTTTTTCAGCCATGTATTCACAATCCATCCTTCAGGAGTGAATTCTGCAACTCTTTGTTTGCCGGAATCAAGTTCTAATATAGCTTTATTAATTGCAGCAATGGTTTCTTTCTCTTTGAGCAATTCCCTGTTTTCCCAGGCTTTTTCAATAATTTCTTTAATTTCCATATCATAAATTTTGATTTTGTAAAATTATAAATAAATACCTTAATTTATATAACGTAGGTTTATTTATTATTTATAATTTTGTAAAAAATATTTTTTGTGGGAAGAATACTTGCAATCGATTACGGAACAAAAAGAGTTGGACTGGCAGTGACCGACAATTTGAAAATGATTGCTAATGCCTTAACAACGCTACATTCAAAAGATGTGCTCCCGTATCTGAAAGCATATACTTCACATGAAGATGTTGAATGCTTTGTTGTGGGGGAACCTAAAAATATGGATGGAACATCATCCGAATCGGAGCAGTGTATACAGGCATTTATAAATTTATTGAAGAAAAGTTTTCCTGCAATACCAGTAAACAGGTACGATGAGCGCTTTACCTCGAAAATGGCTATGCAAACATTATATGATGCAGGTTTGAAAAAAAAAGACAGGCAGAAAAAAGAATTGCTCGATAGTGTGAGTGCAACTTTAATCTTACAATCATACCTTGAAAATAGTATTATAAAAAAATAAGGAAAGGAAATATTTGAAATGATTTTACCGATATATTCATATGGACATGCCATTTTAAAAAAGAAAGCAGAAGAAATTGGTGAGAGTTATCCGAATTTAAATGAGCTTATCGAAAATATGTTCGAAACCATGTATGCCGCTCCGGGCGTAGGTTTGGCTGCTCCCCAGGTTGGTTTGCCAATTCGTTTGATTGTAATTGATGCTACTGCTTTTGCTGATGATGACCCGGAACTGGAAGGTGTAAAACTGACTTTGATAAATGCTAAAATTATTGAAGAAGAAGGCGAGGAATGGCTGTTTAATGAAGGCTGCCTGAGTTTTCCTACTTTACGTGAAGACGTATTAAGAAAACCCAAAATAAGAATGCAATACTATGATAAAGATTTTAAATTTCACGACAGATGGTTTGATGGAATACTGGCACGTATTATTCAGCATGAATACGACCACACTGAAGGAAAAGTTTTTGTTGACCGCTTAAGTTCATTGAAAAAACAGCTTATTAAAGGAAAACTCAACGATATCATGACAGGCAATGTTAATGTATCTTATAGAATGAAATTCTCAAAAACAAAGAAAAAATAATTAATTAATATGAAAAAAATAATATCAACTTTAGTAGTAATAGCAGTGTTGCTTGCAGCATGCTCGAACAGCAAACAAAACAAGATTGATAAAATTAAAGAGTTGGAAAAAATTGTAAGCTCTAAAACCGATACGTTCAATATTAAAAAAGCAAATGAGCTTGTTGAAGCTTATGTTGATTTTGCTGATGCATTTCCAAAAGATACCATGGCAGCACCTTGTTATTATAAAGCTGCAAGTATATTAATGAATACCGGTGATCCGAACAAAGCAGTAGAATTGTTTGATAAAATAATAAACAACTATCCCGACTATAAAAAATTACCGGATTGTATGTTCATGAAAGCATTTACCTATGATAACTTTTTGCAGAATAAAAAGAAAGCAGAAGAATGTTATAATGCATTCATAAAAAAATATCCCGATAATGAATTTGCCGATGATGCAAAAAGTTTGTTGGAAATGCTGAATAAAACTCCTGAAGAAATTGCAGCAGAGCTGGACGCAAAGCTAAAAGCGGATACTGTAAAAAAATCGGAATAGTATAAATTATTATATTGTGATGCTTGCCAACTTCCAACAATTTGAGTTAAGTAACCATTTAGGCTCAGTACTAACTACGGTGTCTGACCACAAGATCGCCAATGATAACAACTCCGACGGAATTATTGACTACTATACAGCAGACATTACCAGCGCTGTTGACCTATATCCTTTTGGTTCTGAAATGCCCGGGCGTTCATTTAACCCCACTGCAAGCAAGTACGGTTTTAATGGCAAGTTAAAAGACAATGAAATTACCGGCGTGGATGGCGCAAGTTATGACTTTGGTGCAAGAATTTATGATAGTAGGATTGGGAGATTTTTAAAAACAGATGATAAGAAACATGTATTAGTACATTTAAGTCCATACCATTATGCACTTAATAGTCCTATTAGGGTGATAGATGAAGACGGCGAATTTCCAATTTTAATTAATGGGAATACTTTTGACGGCGATTATCAAAGAGCAAGCCCAAAATATTGGAGTTCAAGTACTTTAAACACAATTGCATCTACAACAGGGTATAAAATGGGGTCATATTTTGATGGTACAAGTGCAAGTAAGAGCCGTTTTTCTAGCGATTTTTTCTTTGTGGATGGCAATAAAGGGTTATGGCCTAATACTAGAAGAAATGCTGGACTAACTCAAGCAAAGGTTGATGCTCAAGCTGTATGGAATAAAATGAAAGAAACTATGAAGGATGGTAAAATCACAGAACAGCTACAAGTAATAACACATAGTCGAGGTTCTGCATATGGAGAGGGTTATATGGAAGGCATGAGAACAGAAATCCTAAAATTAGCAAATAAAGAAGGAATTGGATTTGCTTATAATAATAACAGTATTATTGAATATTCTGTAAATATAGCTCCTCATCAATCAAATTGGATAAATTATCCAAATAGTGGTACTAAAAATATTAATATTAGTCATATAGGAGACCTATTATCTGGCGATGATGCAACTGGTGATGTAATTAATGTGACTTCAATACCAGAAGAAGAAATGGGTCCAATAGAACAACATACAGATGCAAGCTACAATAAAGAATTAAATTTCATACTAAAAATCCTTGAAAGCGGAACAAGTAAAGGATTATTATTCAATGCTATAAAGGAAGGATATAAGAATTACGATACAGAGAGAACTAACGGAGATGAATCAACAGTAACAAAAGGTAATTAGGAGGATATTATGGATGCTGACAATATAATATATTTAATTTCTTTTTTGGCGTTAGCCCTTATTGGAATTTCATACAAATTCAGTAAATTGTTTTTCTTTATTAATTTAATTATATTTTTAATATACAGCTTTTATTTTTATTATGGATTATACTATATAAAAGAGGGTGGGGCAACTATGGGATGGTGGTTCTATAATATTATAATTACAGGGGTGCATCTATTATTTGTATTGGGTTATATTACCATAAGCCTTTTAAGAGGAAAGAGAAAAAGTGAGATAAATAATTAGGTAGTTATGCAACAACTTCGATAATTATAATATAAAAAAACCAAAGAAGGGAAAGTAAAAAAATAGAAAAGAAAAAAGCCCGGCGTATGCAGGGCTTTAATATTATTGTTTTACATTTTCTTTAAAGAAGTCTTTAAATTTTTTCTTGGTAAGCATAGTTTCAATCATGCTAAAAATAACGGCTTTGTCTTTTTCATCCAGTTCCTGAATAAGCTTCATTTGTTCAATAATGGTTTTATCTTTAATAGTAACTTCTTTAGGCATCTTACCTTCAAAATGAATAAGCTGGTCAATGGTCATACCGAACAGCTTTGCAATTTTATCTAAAGCCTCAATAGAAGGTTCACGCTCTCCTTTTTCCACTTTATTGTAGTTGGCTGGGTGCATACCTGCGGCGGCGGCAATCTCTTTTTGCATCAGTCCTTTTTCTTCCCGTATTTTTTTAATGTTTTTACCTACGTGCATCATCAGAAATTTTTAAATGAAAAGCAATACAAATATAGTCAGAAAGTGAATTACGGGCAACATAATAATTTATTTGATAAATTATGATAGTCATATAAACAATTTATTATTATTTTTGCAATAGTCAAAATGGCAAATAATAAATTATATGGAACAATTACTGAACACCCAAAACCCCGAACATATCACATGGAAGTACGAACAACTAAGCTTTGCCATACTTGGCGGCATACGGCTTGAAGGCTTGGACAGGTTAAGAGTAACCATAAAAACAGAGTTCAAAACTATTGCTATCAGGCACAATCTCGATTTATACAACGACGGACAACTAGAAAAACTTGTACGCAAGTACGCCGAACGCTTTGAAATAGGCACTGTGTATCTGAGTAAAGTATTAGGAGAACTTATTAACCGGTTGGAAAATTACAGGATGCAGGAAATAAAAAATAGTCGTAAGTCCGAAGTCGTTAGTAGTAAGATACTGACAGAAGAAGAAAAAGAAGCAGCGATAAGTTTTTTAAAATCTAACGACTTACTACTTGCTACTAACGACCTGATAGGAAAAACAGGGATGATAGGCGAAGAACATAACAGGCTGCTGATGTATTTAATATTTACAAGCCGCAAGCGGGAATATCCTTTGCATGTTGTAAGCCTTGCATCCAGTGGCACAGGAAAAAGTTATTTACAGGAAAAAGTAAGCGAGCTGATACCCGAAGAAGACAGGATAGAAATAACCACGCTAAGCGAAAACGCCCTGTATTACTTCGGTCAGCAGGAACTAAAACACAAACTTATTTTAATAGAAGACCTGGACGGGGCAGAAAGCGTGTTATATCCATTAAGAGAACTAAAGAGCAAAAGAAAAATAACGAAGACCGTAACACTAAAGGACAACAAAGGAAATACAAAGACGGTTCATTTAACTGTTGAAGGACCTGTAAGCGTAGCAGGCTGTACTACTCAGGAAAGTATTTATGAAGATAATGCAAACCGCAGCTTCCTTATCTATCTTGATGAAAGCAAAGAACAAGACGAAAAAATTATGAATTATCAGCGCAAACTCAGCGCAGGTACGGTAAACTTTGAAGAAGAACACAGGATAAAAGAACTGATGAAGAATGTACAAAGAATATTGCAGCCTGTAAGCATCAGAAATCCTTATGCTGAAATGTTACAGATACCACAGGAAGTTTTTAAACCAAGAAGAACCAACAGCCATTATTTGCAATTTATAGAAGCCATCACATTTTACAAGCAATACCAGCGGGAACAAAAAGCAGATGAAGAAACAGGAGAAGTATATATAGAAACCACGCTTGAAGATATACAGGAAGCCAACAGCCTGATGAAAGAAATATTATTACGCAAGAGCGATGAACTGAACGGAGCCTGCCGGAATTATTTTGAGCAACTGAAAATATATTTACAACAACGCAAATTACAACTTATGACTAACGACTTGCTACTTACGACTCCGCCTGTGGCGGACGACAGTGAAGGGTTTACAAGTAAAGAAATATCAAAAGCCTTGCGCATTCCTGTAAGCACGGTAAAGCGGCATCACCTGCATTTATTTACCAATGGATATATAAAACACTATACAGAAAATAAGAAAACAGAAAAAGCAGGTAAAGGCTTGCTGATGGGGAGTACAGGAAAAAGTTACTGTTATGAAATTATAAGCTATGAAGAATACAAACAACTGCAAAGCCGTATCAGCACAGCATTAGACGAAGCATTAAACAAAGTAAGAGCGCAGCAGCTCACCGGCTCAAATGCGGCTCACTGCACAACTGAGCCGATAAAACCCAATAGCAGCAAGGAAAAGAAGCAGCGGCTCAAAAAGCCCACGACCGAAAGCAAGGGGATAGAAAAAACTCATAACTCCGAACTCATAACTCATAACTAAAATGAAGCATCTTGAAATAAAATCCCCCCAATATACATTCTTACTACAGAACTTTAAGCAGTGGCTTGATATTATAGGTTATGCCGAAACCACGGTCAACAGCCTGCCTGATCATGTGCAGGAACTTTTACACTTCTTGGAACAGAAAAACATTACACAGATAACACAATTAAAATCAAGGCATATCAGCGATTTTAGTCTTTATTTAAAAGGAAGAAAAAATCGGATGCACGGAGGCGGGTTAAGTGCAAGCCATATCAATAAAGCGTTACAGGCAGTCAATACATTTGCACGATATTTAAACCAGACAGGGCGGCATGTTATAGATGTTACACCAAAGAGATTAATAAATGAAGCAGATGAAAGAACCATACTAACGCAAACCGAAATAAAACAACTTTACGAATCCACTTACGAACCCCATTCCGCTTTTAACAGCCTTGCAATGGGACAAAGAGACAGGGCGATTATAGCAATGTTCTACGGTTGTGGTTTACGTAAAGATGAAGGCACACGATTAAACATTAGTGATATTGATCTGAACAGGAAATTGGTTTTTGTACGCAAAGGCAAGGGCAACAAACAGCGTTATGTCCCAATAGCCAATAAACATGCGGAAGATATACGTTCATATATTGAAGAAGGGCGCAACTGGTTTTTATTAGAACACAGGGCGGTATTTTATTACAAGTTTGGAAATAAAAAAACAAATACCGATGATGAAGCTTTTTTCTTAAACACGGAAGGCAAGCGGATGAATAGTTTTTACCAGCGTTTTGCATATATGAGAGAAAGAGCGGGAATAGAAAAACACTTTAGCACGCATAACCTGCGCCATTCCATAGCTACACATCTTTTACAAAGTGGTATGCCCATTGAAGAAATAGCAAAGTTCTTAGGGCATGGCTGTTTAGAAAGCACACAGATATATACCCATATCGTGAACAAAATGCAGCAACAAACATCCATCAATGACAATGAATGACTATTTTCTTAATAACTCAATAACAACAATGAACACCAATAGTTTTGAATATTATCTGAAAGACAGCGGTCTTGCGCTTCGCACCATTGAAGAAAATGTAAAAGACATTGAACGCTTTGAACAGTGGGCGATACAGGAGAATTATACAGATATAGCACACCTGAATTACAATGAACTTTTAAAATATGTACAATACTTAAAAAGTAAAAAACTAAGCATACAAACCGTTAATATCAGGGTATGCAGCATACGCAAGTATTATGATCATTTAAAAGAAGAAGGCATTATAGAAATAAATCCTGCACGGCATTTACATATAAAAGGACAGATGCAGCGCATTACAGAGAACCCGTTAACCTACACCGACCTTGAAACCCTTTACAACCAATATGCAGAATACAGCAAAGACAAAAGAAACCGCCTGCGCAGCTTATCCATGTTAGGACTTATTGTATGGCAGGGCTTGCATGGCGGTGAACTTGGAAAAATAGAAGTGCAGCATATCAATCTGAATAACGGAACTGTGTATATACCCGGTACAAGGAGAAGCAACAGCAGGGAATTAAAGTTAGAAGCAAAACAGATCATCGTTCTTAACGATTACCTGAACGCCCTGCCCATAGACCAAACCTGTCTTTTTGTTGCAAGCCGGACAAGCAATATTATTAACTGGTTGCTCGGCGAACTCAGGGGGCTTAATCCCGTTATCAGGAATGTTCAGCATATAAGAGCATCGGTATTTTTGTACTGGCTTAAGATGTATGACAAAAGGCAGGTGCAATATATGGCGGGGCATCGTCTTATCAACAGCATACAGCATTATGAAGTACAGGAGCTGGACAGCCTTACAGACATGTTAAGCAAGCATCATCCGTTTGGTTAAAATTGGGTATCGCAAATTGCGACACCCAATTAATATTTTTATTTTTGTCCCATTAAAAAAATAGATATGAGTAAAACAGAAAACAAAATCATGATACCTGAAGAAATTATTTTATCTAAAATATATCTTATACGAGATAAAAAGGTAATGCTTGACAGGGATCTTGCGGAATTTTACGGGATAGAAACAAGGCGTTTAAAAGAGCAGGTACGCCGTAATATAGAAAGGTTCCCTGAAGATTTTATGATTGAATTTACCAAAGAAGAATTAGAAAACTTCCGTCAGCAGTTTGGTAGTACCAGTAAAGAAATAATGGGATTGCGTATTGCCCCGTTTGCATTTACGGAACATGGAATATTAATGCTTGCCAGTGTATTGAATACGGAAAGAGCCATACAGATAAATATACACTTAGTTCGTGTCTTTAATAAAATGCGGGAAGTACTGTTAACACATAAGGAGTTATTTTTAGAAATGGATAAAATCAAAAGTAAGTTCATCGATTATGACAATAAATTTATTTTAATTTTTGAATACTTAAAACAGTTTGAAGAATCCAAGCAGCAGCAATTAGACCATGCAAACAGGAAAAGAATTGGTTTTAAGAAACACGAATAAAATAAAAAGCCAACGCCAGATTTTGCTCCCGGGCTTCCAAGCCCTTCACCGCATCCGCCATATAAGCTGGTCGTAAAATACCCCGACCCGGATAAAACACCCGCAGCCACCGCAAATCCGTCTCACAACGCTTTTATTTTTTGTCATGCTTTTTGTATATCCGTTGCGCCCCGCAACAAAAAGCATGAGCCTGTACTGAGCCTGTCGAAGTACCAAAAAATAAAAGCCCCAAGCTATTTTACATAATGCGGCGCTATAAAACTTCCATGCTGAACAGCTTTTATTATTATGCATGTAAGTCTCATAGCAGCATTATGTACTACGGGCTGTCGCCAAATAGCCGCACACCTGCGCACACCGACCTAAGCCGTCAGCACTTTGCTTTTTGTATTTTGAATCTTCTGACTTTTTATAAAGTAAAATCCAAAAAGCAAAGAGCTGGCGGCAGCTCTGAAAGCGGTAGCAATCAAAGAAAAATAAAGTAAGCTGTCCCTGCTTGCTTGTCCAACAATATAAGCAACAACCCTACACAATTACTTTTTTTTCTTTCATTGCTGTTATTATGCGCTACTTCTTACAGTCAGACAAGGCGCAAGCCACAGGCGTAAGGTGAAAAACAAATCCCTGAAATTTTTTAAAACCTGCTTATGCAAAGTTAAGCCAGCGCTGCCCACAGTCAAGGTTAAAATGAATTTTGCTAAAAACTTTTATTTGTTATCATTTTGCTTTTTAATGGGTAAAACTTTTTATCAAAAACCTTGACAATCCCTTTCCCGCTTGCTTTTGAGTTGCCTAAGCAGGTTTTAAAGCATCAATTTGTTTTAATCTTGCTTTAAATCGGGAAAATATTTATCTATCCATTCATTTAGGCTTTCTAATGAATTAAACCTTAATAGTTCTTCATCAGGAGCATTAGAATACTGCTGTTCGATAATAATAACATTGTTATTCTGAATTTCTGTCCTCATTGAATTTATAGTTTCTGTGAGTAAGTAACTACCTTCATTGTACCAATCCTGAAGGGTTGTAATGTTAAATTTAAACTTCATAATATTTATTTTAAAAAATGGTTATATAAATAAATATAGTAAATTAAACTGAAAAGTAAATGGTTAAACAGAAAATCGTTTAAAAAATAAATGTATAGTCGGATTATAGCCGTACATCAGTCGGACATGAGCCCGATATAAGTCGGTTAAGTGTATAGATTTTTGCTATATCACTTATAGCATGTTTATAACTTAATTATGGAAGAACTGAAGCAGAGTTATAGCATATAATACAAAGAGTCCTGAAATGATGCAGGACCCTTTAGTAATGAAAAAATTAGAAAGAATAAAATAATCTATGACAACAAATATATAATACTTTCTTTTATGATGCAGAAAAAAAGAAGAGCCCTGTATTGCTACAGGACTCAACCGCCAACAACGGAATGCAAAAACAAATGAAACAGCCTCAGAACACGTTTACAATCTTCATGCAATTGCCTTGGGCAAGCATATAATCAACCGTTCCCACTCTTTGGAAAAACTCAATACCTAAACATTGCACCACGCTAACAGTAGCCGTCATAGTAGGCGCAGTAGCTCCGGGCAGTGTGGCAGCAAGAGTAAAAGTTGCAGGGGTAGTAATATTAAGAGCAGTAACAGCAGAATAGTTAACGGAAGAAATCATGTTTAAAAGCGGGTCAGTAGGCTCATAATGCCCTGTATTAACATTAACGGCATAATCCGACACCACGCCAATCGCTTCTAATAACCTGAAATGAGTTGCTCCTGATGGAGCTTCGATATAATCTTTAGGAAGAAAAGCGGCAATGGTAATAGTGCCCTGGTTCCTTGCCGTATTATTGGTAACAGCATACGGCGCATTGAACACCTGGGATAAAGACATTTTTATATTAAAGTCAAATCCTGTTAAGATGCTTCTTGCAGCCGATAGCGGAATGGTTCGCTGTCCTCTTGTACCGGAGCCTTTAAGGTTAACTTCTTTAAAAATCTGTGTTAGCCGGGCAGATACTCTCGGGTCAGCTTTACTTTGGATAACGCTGATAAGAGCCATGCGAAGGGTTTTGGCAGCAAAAGCGCAACCGCCGAACTCGGAGTTGTTCTCTCTTGTGCGCACGAATGAAGGGTCTTTGAGAATACGTTCTTTAGAAGGTCCGTTGGCTCTTCTTGCTAAGTCTTCGCCGCCGGACTTGTAAAAGCTAATACCGCCGATATTACCTTTTAGTTTTATTAAACCGGTTTGTTTACTCATAATTGACAAGTGTTTAAGGATTACTAAATATTAAATACTTCTGAAAATTATGAGTAACGGTTGTTACATAAAGAATAGATTGTTTAATATAATAACGCAGCAAGTTATATTGGTATTGTATAAAAGTGTAAAAAAAAAGCAATAAAAGGGTGAAGGCGAACGTAATTATTGTATAAATTTGGTACATATAAAAACCGATGCAGTCAGGAAAAAACATATATTTTTTTGAGAAAGACCTTAGGGCGAAAGGTATACCTGCGCAATTTTTATATGAGAAGGATAACCATTTAGGCTCAGTACTAACTACGGTGTCTGACCACAAGATCGCCAATGATAACAACTCCGACGGAATTATTGACTACTATACAGCAGACATTACCAGCGCTGTTGACCTATATCCTTTTGGTTCTGAAATGCCCGGGCGTTCATTTAACCCCACTGCAAGCAAGTACGGTTTTAATGGCAAGTTAAAAGACAATGAAATTACCGGCGTGGATGGCGCAAGTTATGACTTTGGTGCAAGAATTTATGATAGTAGGATTGGGAGATTTTTAAAAACAGATGATAAGAAACATGTATTAGTACATTTAAGTCCATACCATTATGCACTTAATAGTCCTATTAGGGTGATAGATGAAGACGGCGAATTTCCAATTTTAATTAATGGGAATACTTTTGACGGCGATTATCAAAGAGCAAGCCCAAAATATTGGAGTTCAAGTACTTTAAACACAATTGCATCTACAACAGGGTATAAAATGGGGTCATATTTTGATGGTACAAGTGCAAGTAAGAGCCGTTTTTCTAGCGATTTTTTCTTTGTGGATGGCAATAAAGGGTTATGGCCTAATACTAGAAGAAATGCTGGACTAACTCAAGCAAAGGTTGATGCTCAAGCTGTATGGAATAAAATGAAAGAAACTATGAAGGATGGTAAAATCACAGAACAGCTACAAGTAATAACACATAGTCGAGGTTCTGCATATGGAGAGGGTTATATGGAAGGCATGAGAACAGAAATCCTAAAATTAGCAAATAAAGAAGGAATTGGATTTGCTTATAATAATAACAGTATTATTGAATATTCTGTAAATATAGCTCCTCATCAATCAAATTGGATAAATTATCCAAATAGTGGTACTAAAAATATTAATATTAGTCATATAGGAGACCTATTATCTGGCGATGATGCAACTGGTGATGTAATTAATGTGACTTCAATACCAGAAGAAGAAATGGGTCCAATAGAACAACATACAGATGCAAGCTACAATAAAGAATTAAATTTCATACTAAAAATCCTTGAAAGCGGAACAAGTAAAGGATTATTATTCAATGCTATAAAGGAAGGATATAAGAATTACGATACAGAGAGAACTAACGGAGATGAATCAACAGTAACAAAAGGTAATTAGGAGGATATTATGGATGCTGACAATATAATATATTTAATTTCTTTTTTGGCGTTAGCCCTTATTGGAATTTCATACAAATTCAGTAAATTGTTTTTCTTTATTAATTTAATTATATTTTTAATATACAGCTTTTATTTTTATTATGGATTATACTATATAAAAGAGGGTGGGGCAACTATGGGATGGTGGTTCTATAATATTATAATTACAGGGGTGCATCTATTATTTGTATTGGGTTATATTACCATAAGCCTTTTAAGAGGAAAGAGAAAAAGTGAGATAAATAATTAGGTAGTTATGCAACAACTTCGATAATTATAATATAAAAAAACCAAAGAAGGGAAAGTAAAAAAATAGAAAAGAAAAAAGCCCGGCGTATGCAGGGCTTTAATATTATTGTTTTACATTTTCTTTAAAGAAGTCTTTAAATTTTTTCTTGGTAAGCATAGTTTCAATCATGCTAAAAATAACGGCTTTGTCTTTTTCATCCAGTTCCTGAATAAGCTTCATTTGTTCAATAATGGTTTTATCTTTAATAGTAACTTCTTTAGGCATCTTACCTTCAAAATGAATAAGCTGGTCAATGGTCATACCGAACAGCTTTGCAATTTTATCTAAAGCCTCAATAGAAGGTTCACGCTCTCCTTTTTCCACTTTATTGTAGTTGGCTGGGTGCATACCTGCGGCGGCGGCAATCTCTTTTTGCATCAGTCCTTTTTCTTCCCGTATTTTTTTAATGTTTTTACCTACGTGCATCATCAGAAATTTTTAAATGAAAAGCAATACAAATATAGTCAGAAAGTGAATTACGGGCAACATAATAATTTATTTGATAAATTATGATAGTCATATAAACAATTTATTATTATTTTTGCAATAGTCAAAATGGCAAATAATAAATTATATGGAACAATTACTGAACACCCAAAACCCCGAACATATCACATGGAAGTACGAACAACTAAGCTTTGCCATACTTGGCGGCATACGGCTTGAAGGCTTGGACAGGTTAAGAGTAACCATAAAAACAGAGTTCAAAACTATTGCTATCAGGCACAATCTCGATTTATACAACGACGGACAACTAGAAAAACTTGTACGCAAGTACGCCGAACGCTTTGAAATAGGCACTGTGTATCTGAGTAAAGTATTAGGAGAACTTATTAACCGGTTGGAAAATTACAGGATGCAGGAAATAAAAAATAGTCGTAAGTCCGAAGTCGTTAGTAGTAAGATACTGACAGAAGAAGAAAAAGAAGCAGCGATAAGTTTTTTAAAATCTAACGACTTACTACTTGCTACTAACGACCTGATAGGAAAAACAGGGATGATAGGCGAAGAACATAACAGGCTGCTGATGTATTTAATATTTACAAGCCGCAAGCGGGAATATCCTTTGCATGTTGTAAGCCTTGCATCCAGTGGCACAGGAAAAAGTTATTTACAGGAAAAAGTAAGCGAGCTGATACCCGAAGAAGACAGGATAGAAATAACCACGCTAAGCGAAAACGCCCTGTATTACTTCGGTCAGCAGGAACTAAAACACAAACTTATTTTAATAGAAGACCTGGACGGGGCAGAAAGCGTGTTATATCCATTAAGAGAACTAAAGAGCAAAAGAAAAATAACGAAGACCGTAACACTAAAGGACAACAAAGGAAATACAAAGACGGTTCATTTAACTGTTGAAGGACCTGTAAGCGTAGCAGGCTGTACTACTCAGGAAAGTATTTATGAAGATAATGCAAACCGCAGCTTCCTTATCTATCTTGATGAAAGCAAAGAACAAGACGAAAAAATTATGAATTATCAGCGCAAACTCAGCGCAGGTACGGTAAACTTTGAAGAAGAACACAGGATAAAAGAACTGATGAAGAATGTACAAAGAATATTGCAGCCTGTAAGCATCAGAAATCCTTATGCTGAAATGTTACAGATACCACAGGAAGTTTTTAAACCAAGAAGAACCAACAGCCATTATTTGCAATTTATAGAAGCCATCACATTTTACAAGCAATACCAGCGGGAACAAAAAGCAGATGAAGAAACAGGAGAAGTATATATAGAAACCACGCTTGAAGATATACAGGAAGCCAACAGCCTGATGAAAGAAATATTATTACGCAAGAGCGATGAACTGAACGGAGCCTGCCGGAATTATTTTGAGCAACTGAAAATATATTTACAACAACGCAAATTACAACTTATGACTAACGACTTGCTACTTACGACTCCGCCTGTGGCGGACGACAGTGAAGGGTTTACAAGTAAAGAAATATCAAAAGCCTTGCGCATTCCTGTAAGCACGGTAAAGCGGCATCACCTGCATTTATTTACCAATGGATATATAAAACACTATACAGAAAATAAGAAAACAGAAAAAGCAGGTAAAGGCTTGCTGATGGGGAGTACAGGAAAAAGTTACTGTTATGAAATTATAAGCTATGAAGAATACAAACAACTGCAAAGCCGTATCAGCACAGCATTAGACGAAGCATTAAACAAAGTAAGAGCGCAGCAGCTCACCGGCTCAAATGCGGCTCACTGCACAACTGAGCCGATAAAACCCAATAGCAGCAAGGAAAAGAAGCAGCGGCTCAAAAAGCCCACGACCGAAAGCAAGGGGATAGAAAAAACTCATAACTCCGAACTCATAACTCATAACTAAAATGAAGCATCTTGAAATAAAATCCCCCCAATATACATTCTTACTACAGAACTTTAAGCAGTGGCTTGATATTATAGGTTATGCCGAAACCACGGTCAACAGCCTGCCTGATCATGTGCAGGAACTTTTACACTTCTTGGAACAGAAAAACATTACACAGATAACACAATTAAAATCAAGGCATATCAGCGATTTTAGTCTTTATTTAAAAGGAAGAAAAAATCGGATGCACGGAGGCGGGTTAAGTGCAAGCCATATCAATAAAGCGTTACAGGCAGTCAATACATTTGCACGATATTTAAACCAGACAGGGCGGCATGTTATAGATGTTACACCAAAGAGATTAATAAATGAAGCAGATGAAAGAACCATACTAACGCAAACCGAAATAAAACAACTTTACGAATCCACTTACGAACCCCATTCCGCTTTTAACAGCCTTGCAATGGGACAAAGAGACAGGGCGATTATAGCAATGTTCTACGGTTGTGGTTTACGTAAAGATGAAGGCACACGATTAAACATTAGTGATATTGATCTGAACAGGAAATTGGTTTTTGTACGCAAAGGCAAGGGCAACAAACAGCGTTATGTCCCAATAGCCAATAAACATGCGGAAGATATACGTTCATATATTGAAGAAGGGCGCAACTGGTTTTTATTAGAACACAGGGCGGTATTTTATTACAAGTTTGGAAATAAAAAAACAAATACCGATGATGAAGCTTTTTTCTTAAACACGGAAGGCAAGCGGATGAATAGTTTTTACCAGCGTTTTGCATATATGAGAGAAAGAGCGGGAATAGAAAAACACTTTAGCACGCATAACCTGCGCCATTCCATAGCTACACATCTTTTACAAAGTGGTATGCCCATTGAAGAAATAGCAAAGTTCTTAGGGCATGGCTGTTTAGAAAGCACACAGATATATACCCATATCGTGAACAAAATGCAGCAACAAACATCCATCAATGACAATGAATGACTATTTTCTTAATAACTCAATAACAACAATGAACACCAATAGTTTTGAATATTATCTGAAAGACAGCGGTCTTGCGCTTCGCACCATTGAAGAAAATGTAAAAGACATTGAACGCTTTGAACAGTGGGCGATACAGGAGAATTATACAGATATAGCACACCTGAATTACAATGAACTTTTAAAATATGTACAATACTTAAAAAGTAAAAAACTAAGCATACAAACCGTTAATATCAGGGTATGCAGCATACGCAAGTATTATGATCATTTAAAAGAAGAAGGCATTATAGAAATAAATCCTGCACGGCATTTACATATAAAAGGACAGATGCAGCGCATTACAGAGAACCCGTTAACCTACACCGACCTTGAAACCCTTTACAACCAATATGCAGAATACAGCAAAGACAAAAGAAACCGCCTGCGCAGCTTATCCATGTTAGGACTTATTGTATGGCAGGGCTTGCATGGCGGTGAACTTGGAAAAATAGAAGTGCAGCATATCAATCTGAATAACGGAACTGTGTATATACCCGGTACAAGGAGAAGCAACAGCAGGGAATTAAAGTTAGAAGCAAAACAGATCATCGTTCTTAACGATTACCTGAACGCCCTGCCCATAGACCAAACCTGTCTTTTTGTTGCAAGCCGGACAAGCAATATTATTAACTGGTTGCTCGGCGAACTCAGGGGGCTTAATCCCGTTATCAGGAATGTTCAGCATATAAGAGCATCGGTATTTTTGTACTGGCTTAAGATGTATGACAAAAGGCAGGTGCAATATATGGCGGGGCATCGTCTTATCAACAGCATACAGCATTATGAAGTACAGGAGCTGGACAGCCTTACAGACATGTTAAGCAAGCATCATCCGTTTGGTTAAAATTGGGTATCGCAAATTGCGACACCCAATTAATATTTTTATTTTTGTCCCATTAAAAAAATAGATATGAGTAAAACAGAAAACAAAATCATGATACCTGAAGAAATTATTTTATCTAAAATATATCTTATACGAGATAAAAAGGTAATGCTTGACAGGGATCTTGCGGAATTTTACGGGATAGAAACAAGGCGTTTAAAAGAGCAGGTACGCCGTAATATAGAAAGGTTCCCTGAAGATTTTATGATTGAATTTACCAAAGAAGAATTAGAAAACTTCCGTCAGCAGTTTGGTAGTACCAGTAAAGAAATAATGGGATTGCGTATTGCCCCGTTTGCATTTACGGAACATGGAATATTAATGCTTGCCAGTGTATTGAATACGGAAAGAGCCATACAGATAAATATACACTTAGTTCGTGTCTTTAATAAAATGCGGGAAGTACTGTTAACACATAAGGAGTTATTTTTAGAAATGGATAAAATCAAAAGTAAGTTCATCGATTATGACAATAAATTTATTTTAATTTTTGAATACTTAAAACAGTTTGAAGAATCCAAGCAGCAGCAATTAGACCATGCAAACAGGAAAAGAATTGGTTTTAAGAAACACGAATAAAATAAAAAGCCAACGCCAGATTTTGCTCCCGGGCTTCCAAGCCCTTCACCGCATCCGCCATATAAGCTGGTCGTAAAATACCCCGACCCGGATAAAACACCCGCAGCCACCGCAAATCCGTCTCACAACGCTTTTATTTTTTGTCATGCTTTTTGTATATCCGTTGCGCCCCGCAACAAAAAGCATGAGCCTGTACTGAGCCTGTCGAAGTACCAAAAAATAAAAGCCCCAAGCTATTTTACATAATGCGGCGCTATAAAACTTCCATGCTGAACAGCTTTTATTATTATGCATGTAAGTCTCATAGCAGCATTATGTACTACGGGCTGTCGCCAAATAGCCGCACACCTGCGCACACCGACCTAAGCCGTCAGCACTTTGCTTTTTGTATTTTGAATCTTCTGACTTTTTATAAAGTAAAATCCAAAAAGCAAAGAGCTGGCGGCAGCTCTGAAAGCGGTAGCAATCAAAGAAAAATAAAGTAAGCTGTCCCTGCTTGCTTGTCCAACAATATAAGCAACAACCCTACACAATTACTTTTTTTTCTTTCATTGCTGTTATTATGCGCTACTTCTTACAGTCAGACAAGGCGCAAGCCACAGGCGTAAGGTGAAAAACAAATCCCTGAAATTTTTTAAAACCTGCTTATGCAAAGTTAAGCCAGCGCTGCCCACAGTCAAGGTTAAAATGAATTTTGCTAAAAACTTTTATTTGTTATCATTTTGCTTTTTAATGGGTAAAACTTTTTATCAAAAACCTTGACAATCCCTTTCCCGCTTGCTTTTGAGTTGCCTAAGCAGGTTTTAAAGCATCAATTTGTTTTAATCTTGCTTTAAATCGGGAAAATATTTATCTATCCATTCATTTAGGCTTTCTAATGAATTAAACCTTAATAGTTCTTCATCAGGAGCATTAGAATACTGCTGTTCGATAATAATAACATTGTTATTCTGAATTTCTGTCCTCATTGAATTTATAGTTTCTGTGAGTAAGTAACTACCTTCATTGTACCAATCCTGAAGGGTTGTAATGTTAAATTTAAACTTCATAATATTTATTTTAAAAAATGGTTATATAAATAAATATAGTAAATTAAACTGAAAAGTAAATGGTTAAACAGAAAATCGTTTAAAAAATAAATGTATAGTCGGATTATAGCCGTACATCAGTCGGACATGAGCCCGATATAAGTCGGTTAAGTGTATAGATTTTTGCTATATCACTTATAGCATGTTTATAACTTAATTATGGAAGAACTGAAGCAGAGTTATAGCATATAATACAAAGAGTCCTGAAATGATGCAGGACCCTTTAGTAATGAAAAAATTAGAAAGAATAAAATAATCTATGACAACAAATATATAATACTTTCTTTTATGATGCAGAAAAAAAGAAGAGCCCTGTATTGCTACAGGACTCAACCGCCAACAACGGAATGCAAAAACAAATGAAACAGCCTCAGAACACGTTTACAATCTTCATGCAATTGCCTTGGGCAAGCATATAATCAACCGTTCCCACTCTTTGGAAAAACTCAATACCTAAACATTGCACCACGCTAACAGTAGCCGTCATAGTAGGCGCAGTAGCTCCGGGCAGTGTGGCAGCAAGAGTAAAAGTTGCAGGGGTAGTAATATTAAGAGCAGTAACAGCAGAATAGTTAACGGAAGAAATCATGTTTAAAAGCGGGTCAGTAGGCTCATAATGCCCTGTATTAACATTAACGGCATAATCCGACACCACGCCAATCGCTTCTAATAACCTGAAATGAGTTGCTCCTGATGGAGCTTCGATATAATCTTTAGGAAGAAAAGCGGCAATGGTAATAGTGCCCTGGTTCCTTGCCGTATTATTGGTAACAGCATACGGCGCATTGAACACCTGGGATAAAGACATTTTTATATTAAAGTCAAATCCTGTTAAGATGCTTCTTGCAGCCGATAGCGGAATGGTTCGCTGTCCTCTTGTACCGGAGCCTTTAAGGTTAACTTCTTTAAAAATCTGTGTTAGCCGGGCAGATACTCTCGGGTCAGCTTTACTTTGGATAACGCTGATAAGAGCCATGCGAAGGGTTTTGGCAGCAAAAGCGCAACCGCCGAACTCGGAGTTGTTCTCTCTTGTGCGCACGAATGAAGGGTCTTTGAGAATACGTTCTTTAGAAGGTCCGTTGGCTCTTCTTGCTAAGTCTTCGCCGCCGGACTTGTAAAAGCTAATACCGCCGATATTACCTTTTAGTTTTATTAAACCGGTTTGTTTACTCATAATTGACAAGTGTTTAAGGATTACTAAATATTAAATACTTCTGAAAATTATGAGTAACGGTTGTTACATAAAGAATAGATTGTTTAATATAATAACGCAGCAAGTTATATTGGTATTGTATAAAAGTGTAAAAAAAAAGCAATAAAAGGGTGAAGGCGAACGTAATTATTGTATAAATTTGGTACATATAAAAACCGATGCAGTCAGGAAAAAACATATATTTTTTTGAGAAAGACCTTAGGGCGAAAGGTATACCTGCGCAATTTTTATATGAGAAGGATAACCATTTGGGGAATGTACTTACAACAGTGAGCGACCGCAAAATACCCCATACAAGCGATAATATAACGATTGACTATTATACTTCCGATATAACCAGTGCGCAAGATTATTACGCATTTGGACAATTAATGCCCGGCAGAAACTGGAGTAGTGATAGCTATAAGTTTGGCTTTAATGGAAAACTTAATGATGATGAAGTTTTTGGTGCAACAGGTTCTTTCCAAGACTATGGAATGCGAATGTATGATACTAGGGCTTGCAGGTTTATTTCTCCAGATCCAATTATTATAAAAGATAGAAAATATCCTGAATTATCTCCGTTTCAGTTTGCTGGGAATAGACCTATTTGTGCAATTGATTTAGATGGTCTTGAACCAGTTGATATTGTACAGAAAACTCCTCTTGTACAAAAAACAATATCTATTGTTTTATCAGAAAAAAATATTAGTAAGATTGTGAGTGGTTATTACAGAGCTGGAACATCTGCTCCATTTTATCCTGGACAATTTCATGGGGGAATAGATGTAGGAATTGTAATAGGTACTCCAGTAAAATCTGTAGGAAAAGGTGAAGTATTTTATTCAGGTCCAATATCAGGTTATGGTAATGTAGTTATAATTAAACATGACAATGGAGTTTTTTCACTTTATGCTCATTTAAATAAAGGAATAGTTAAAGAAGGTAGTATTGAGCAAGGACAAGTAATTGGAGAGAGTGGGAATTCTGGACCAGCAGGCACTCCTCCACATTTGCATTTTGAATTTTTAATTAATTCTGAAGCAAAAGGTTTGGTAGATTTGCTTCCCGCAAATAACCCAGTAAAGAAAAAAGAACAAAAAATTAATCTTGTGGAAGAAGAACAATATATAGAATGGTCGGGCACAAAAAATATAAAAGGGACAATATCTGATATGACAGAGGAGCAAAAAGAAAATATAGAAAGTGTAATTAATAATGAGTCAAACACTACAAAACCAGATGATACAAAAAAAGAAGAATAATTTTAGAAAAACATTTTTTATAGGGTTAATATTTATTTCATTTAGTTTACATGCACAGACAGATATTTTAAAAAAATCACATGGTAAAATAAAAGGTTATGTGAATTTCCCGAGCGAAATAACATACCGTCCAAGAATGAAAGTATGTGCAGTGAATGCAATAGATACCACCATAAAATATTGTACTGAAACTCGTGCTGGTAGTAACTATATTATTAGCTTACCAATAGGTATATATTATGTATATGCATTTCAGATAGTAGATGAATTGTCCGATATACCCAAATATAGAGCATATTATACAGACCTTTTAATGTGTGGTATGACTTATAATTGTAGTAAATTAAGCGGAGGACGTTCGGTATTATTAAAAGTAAATGTGGAGGAAAATAAAACAATTAAGAATATTAACCCTATAGATTGGTATTGGAAAGAAATCTTAATAATTAAAGAAGATACGGTTATATCAATAAAACAGTAACTTTAGTATTCCAGGTTAAAAACAAATAAAAAGAGTAAATTTATAAACAGTATTAAGAAGCAAACTTAAAAGTATCAACGTATGGAGTCCCTCGTTCTTCAACAGCAAACATTCTTGCAATTAATTTGTTTCTAATAATGTTTATTGTACTCATTCCATTTTTTATTTGAAATAGAAAAAGTTCAATAATCGATAAATGCGCGCAAGCCCGGCAAAATGGCGAGGACAGGGCAAGTGTGAATAAAATTTTAATTTGAATTTAAGCAAAGCAGCCCGCTAATTCAGGTGGGCTGTTACTTTGCTAAAAAATTCTATTAAAATTTTAGAGAGCGCTGAAGCTTCATTTTGCCTAGATTCTTTTGTTTCTTTTCTCATCATGGAGAAAAGAAAATAATAAAAACCTTATTTCATTTTTTTAAGAAAATTTATATTTAAATAAAGAATTTTGCGTTAAGTAAAAATTCTACTTATTTTAGCCATATGTTAGGCAATAAACAATTTGAATTAAGCAACCTCCCGATAGCTATCGGGATAGGGAATGTACTTACAACAGTGTCTGACCACAAACTACCTCACAGCAGTAACAGCACCACTATTGACTATTACACTGCCGATATTACCAGCGCACAGGATTACTACCCCTTTGGTATGCTTATGCCTGGGCGTAATTTTAGCAGTAATAGTTACAGGTTCGGCTTTAACGGGCAGGAGAATGACAATGAAATATCTGGCGTTGTTGGTGCTAATACTACAGCTATGTATTGGGAGTATGATAGTAGATTAGGTAGAAGATGGAATTTAGACCCTAAACCAAGAATTTTTGAAGCTCCTTATGTTGCATTTGGAAATAATCCAAATCTATATAATGATATTTTAGGTGATACTATTAAAAAGAGCTCAGCCTTTCAGAATGATAAAACTGCAATGAATGCATATAAAAAGTGGGAAAAAAGTGAAGCTGGTAAGAAATTTATTTCGCAATATGATATTGGTGGAGAGTTTGAATCCACAACAATAAATTTTGATGTAGGGACAGAGCATGGTGGGGAATGCGTTCCATGGACAGTAAATAAAAGTGGTAAGAAACGATTAGTATCTCCTACAGAATACAAAAGTATGCAATCAGAGGGTGCCGATATGACAAATTACGCAACGACAATGCAAAAAGGAGATTATTTACAATTCGATATACTATTACCAAAATCATCCTCTGATAAGCCATATCCAATTTTTGATGATATTGGTGAAACAATGGCTAATAAAGAATACACTGATGTTGTTGGCGGGCTGACATTAGTGCATGAAAGTCAACATGTTAGATTAATGCAATCATGGCTTAAGAATCCAAACTATGAACATATTTTTAATGCGGGTTGCCAGCACTCTATAATGAAGACAGATGAAGTATATTGGGGTGAAAGGGCAAAATATTTGATTGAAAATAAAGCATCAATCATTATGAATAATTTTTATTCTAAACGATCATTTTATGAAGAACTCAAAGAAGGTACGTTTTGGATTGACTAAAGAGAATCATTCCAAGTATATAATTTTTTTATTTCTGCTGTATGGATGTAGCCAAAATAAATGTGATAATTATATTAATTTCCAAGCAAATGTAAAAGAAATTAAAATTAGCAGTAATTGCGGTAAATGGAATAGAATATTTGTAAATGATGGTAGCTTTCGTAATATTATTGCGAACCCTGTGTTTTATAATGACAGTGTAAATGCAAATTATTATTTTGTAAACTTTAATAAAGGAATAACCTGCTTAGATTATAATACAGGAATAACAAAATATACTGTAGAATTCCAAAAAGACAAATTCAGAGAAGATAGATATTATAGGTTAAATAAATTAGATACATTTATAGTTTTTAACACTTTTTTTAAACTGTACTTATATTCTTCTGATTTACGATATAGTTTTATTCCTACAGATAGTTTGAAAGATGATTTTATATTTACAAATTTAAGGGTAAAAGATTTTCAATACATAATATTTAAAGACACTATTGAAATTGAATTTAAATGGAAAAACTTACCAAATGATATTGAAAAGACCCAGATATATCGTTATAAAATCAAAGTCAACCCAGTTAGAGCCCTGCAGTGTCTATAAGCGTGTCTATACAAAAGGTACGAATATTCGAACTGTGCTTGGTAAACAAATAGTTATAAGCACCACAGGGTTTTCGTATTAAAGTGTATAAGCCTGTTTAGCTTTATGGTCCCTGTTGGTAATGCAGTAAAGGTCATTACTTGTTCTTATGATGTATTTTATGGACTTTGTCTTAGAGGAACATCAAAATATAAAGAAAATGGAAAGATTGATTGGAAAAGTGTTAATTCTTTAATTTCTTATTACTCGAAGGATGTAACAGAACTTAAAGGATCAAGAGGTAGTAGTTCTGGCGATTTTTATACATTTAGAGGAATAATGAATACATATAATAAGGAATTATTTGGTGAAAATTTGAATTTCGGTATTTGTGGCCAGGCCGAAGATAGATGTTTAGCAGAAACTATGGATAAAGGTGATTTTTGGTTAGCAATCAATGAACAAACTCATAAATTACCAATAGAAGTAAATAATTCTAATGATTTAAAAAGCCTTCTTATTCATGAATGGGAACATAATCTTCTAAAAGAAAATGATCCTGCATATGATGCATTAGGAACGTTATCTGAATCAACTAAAGAATTAGAATCTTTGAATGCGGAAATTATTAATAAAAATTTTAAAGGTGTTTCTAAAGCATACAGAAATCATGTTATAGGCAATATTGCAGATGAATTTGGCAAAATGAACCAAAAAGAATTAGACTATTGGAAACCAATAATTGAAAAAGAATTAAATGGAACTTATACGAAAAATAATGAAGGTATATTTGAATTTAAAAAGAATAAAAAATAAATATTATGAAAAAAATTATAATTCTTATTAATGTTATTTTGGTATTTCTTGTATTTATTATTTTAAATTGTTGTAATAATGATAATAAAGTTATAGATAAAAACAATATAGATATAGAAAGAAATATTATAAAAAAAGATACGATTATTATTAATTGGATAAAAAGTTATTTTTATTTTAATAATAAGATTAACTATAAATCAAATTTATCAGGATTTTATTTAGAAATAATAATTAACAATTATACTTCAAAAAAACTTATATTAAATGTTCGTGACAATGAAGATGAGATATTAGAAAGCAATTTTTATTTGTTATATTATAATGAAATAAAAAAGGTAAATGATACTATTGATATTGAGTTTATGGATCGAGGAAAAATACATGAAATTTTACCAAACGTCTCAGATACATTGTTGTTAAAATCCGTTATGCATTCTCTTAGTGATGAAGATTTATGTTTGTCTACATATAAAATTTGTAAAGAAAGTAAGCTTATGCTAAAATCAAATCCTTTACTTGAATATAAATCATTAATGGAAATATCAAAAGGGGATGAATTTAAAATTGAAATTAGATTTTCTAGATCATTACCTAAACTTGTACCTCCTACTGATGGCGCGCATTAACGCAAACGGTTGGTGCCCTTGATGGTGCTCGTTAAAATGTGTTCGCGCCCCCGCTGCTGCGCGATTGTATCGCGTGGTATATAACACGCATAAACGCCAATGGTTCGCGCTCGTTTAGCGAAGCGTAACGAGTGCAAATAAAAATAAAATACAAAAACAGAAAGCTTGGTTTTCTTTTTTATACCCTATCCTCTAACACTCAAAGCCAGCGCCCTTCCCCTTGAAAAAGGGGAAGGAAGGAAATAAAAGGAACAAGTAAATAAAATACATCCAGAAAGCTTGGTTTTCCAGGCTTTCTGTTTTATCTACCACGTTCAATATTTTTTAGTTTCTGCTTATTTCTTATTTCGCCTAAATTTTTTTCTCTGTTTAAAGATTTGTCAAATTCCTGCAAAACCTCATTACTAAAGCCTAAGCGGTTTAATCTAAATTTTTTATTTTTATACTCGTTCTTATCAGGTTTGTAAAGGCAAAACTGTTTAGAACGAGTTATACCGTACAGAAAACAAAAAATATTTTTGCAAAAATCTTTTCTGTCGGTATAATAATAATCCCATGATGGCGCCATGCTATGCAAAATAAAATACAAATAACTCAAACCAAATTTCTGTGCAACAGAAAAAGTGCGTTGGCAGGAAAATCCGGCGAGGGTGTGCATACATGTGTGTTTGCAGCATCGGATTTTCTTGACTTTTTGTTACTTTTTGGTCAAGCAAAAAGTAAGTAGAGAAAAATAATCAAACCCTCAAACCTTTGAAGACTCCACCCTTAAAGCCATCCAAGACTTCAAAGGTTATCCATAGATGGCACTCGTTAATACACAATAAATATTCAAATTTTAGATAATAAATGTAAAAATGGAAATTTTGTAAACACGTTGATTTATCCCGGAAGAGGCATAAGTTGAAAAATAAATTTAGTTCACAGTGAGCAATTTTGACAATGAATGATTCCGCCGCAGACGGATAATGACCATTAATGACAGCGAAGTAAATAACTTAAATAAAAAAATTAATGTAACCGGAATTCTTTTATCAGTAAATCCCTAAGTTTTGCAGGTTTTATATTTACTGTTAACTCACCATTTTGAGCAACAGAAATTTCTCCACGTTGTTCTGATACAACAATTGCAATCGCATCCGATTCTTCGGTAATGCCTGCTGCTGCTCGGTGTCGCAATCCTAAATGAGTAGGGAAGTCGGATTTTTCTGATACAGGAAGCACACAGCGTGCTGCTTTTATTTTATTTCCTCCGATAATAACCGCGCCATCGTGCAAAGGGCTGTTCTTGTAAAAAATATTTTCAATAAGTTGTTTGGAAATACTTGCGTTTAATGATTCTCCTGACTGAACATATGCTTTAAGTTCGTTCCGGCGTGAAATAACGATCAGGGCTCCGGTAAATGATGATGCCATCGTTTCGCATGCATTCACTATTGGTTCAATGTCCAGTCCTTCCATCTGGCTCATTTGCCAGCGTAATCCACGCAATCCTTTCGTACCTTTCTTAAGAAAATTTGGTGAGCCTAATATAAGAAGGAACTGTCGAATCTCCTGTTGAAAAACAATGATAAGAGCAATAACACCCACACTGATGAATTGTCCTAGTATTTCGGAAAGCAGTTTCATTTCGAATGCTTTTACAACAACCCATGCAATATAAATTGCAATGATGCCGATAAAAATATTAACGGCCCCTGTGCCTTTGATCAGCTTGTATAACTGGAAAAGGAGGATGGTTACCAATAGCACATCAATCACATCAAGGATGCGGATGTCTAAAAAATCGGTGATGAATAATGGTGTCATATAAAAGCCAAATATATAGAAAAATTGTTTAGAGGCAAAAACTATAACGTTCCGGGTTTAAAATTTTTTAGAGAATACTCCACAACCTTTGCTATTCTTCGTTTGCGGGCATCATCTTTTTTTACAAAGCATATCCATCCAATATACATACGCTGATAGCATGGCGCAAATGCTGAAAAATTTTTCCACGCACCGGGAGTAGCTTTGAGTGCTTTTTTCAAGTCGTCGGGAAGTGGCTGCGGAACTTTTATTCCATAAGCTTTTTCCCATTGACCATTCTTTTTTGCTTCTTCAATTTTTACAATTCCGGCTTCAGTCATTTTACCTGATTCGATCAGTGTTGTAACTTTATCTTTATTTATTTGCGACCATATACTGCGGGGTTTTCGAGGAGTGAAACGTTGAATGAAATAATCATCGTTATACCTTTTTACCATTCCGTCAATCCATCCAAAACAAAGTGCTTCATCAAGTGCCTCCCTGTATGTGATGCATTTTATTTTCGAATCTTTCTTTCTTATAGCAAGCCAGATAAAATCAATTTTATCATGATTTTTACTTAACCATGTGCGCCACAGTTTCTGAGTTTTGAATGTAGCAGGTATTATTTCGTTATACATTTTAATACGAAATTATACAATGGGATTTTTTAAGGCGTTGAATAATTTCACGGTTTCAACCGCTTCTTTAACATCATGAACACGAAGAATATTTGCACCTTTCATTAATGCCATGGTGTTCAATACCGTTGTTCCGTTCAAAGCACTTTCGGGTTTGGTGCCCAAAACTTTATTGATCATTGATTTTCTGGAAACCCCTGCTAATATTGGTAAATTTAAAGTTCTGAAAAAATCGAGATGGTTTAATAAATCGTAATTATGCTCAACTGTTTTTCCAAAACCAAAACCCGGATCGATAATAATATCGTTCACTCCAAGCTGTACAAGTTGATTTATTTTTTCTGAAAAATAATACAACACTTCCTGTACAACATTTTTGTAATGCGGTGCTACTTGCATGTTTTCCGGAGTCCCTTGTATATGCATTATTATATAAGGTACCTGAAGTTTTGCAATTGTGGTGAACATTTTTTCATCAAACTGTCCAGCTGAAATATCGTTGATGATACAGGCTCCTTCTTCAATTGCAGCTTTTGCAATTTCGGAACGGAATGTGTCAATTGAAATAATAATTTCAGGAATTTCTTTCAATAATAATTTTACAACAGGAAGTAACCTTTTTTTTTCTTCAGAAAGACTTACTGTTTTTGCTCCCGGTTTTGTTGAAACAGCGCCTATATCAATTATTGCAGCGCCTTCATCAATCATTATTTTAGTATGTTCAATAATATTATTGATAGCGCTGTATTTGCCACCGTCGTAAAATGAATCGGGAGTAATATTTAATATGCCCATTATTACAGGCTTTTCAAGTATTAATAGTTTTCCACAGCAATTGATAGATTTTTGTGAAGAAAAAAATGTATTTTTATGCAAAGTATTCATTACTACTTTTATTTTTGCAATATAATTAAGATGCTAAATTATCAAAATAAAAATGAATAAAACATTAGAGCAATATAATTCGGTGATTGACGCGTGCAGAGATATATTTAACAGTAAACTCAAGGACTATGGTACGTCATGGAGGATTTTGCGCACCCCATCAGTAACCGACCAGATTTTTATCAAAGCACAGCGAATACGCAGCATTGAAGAGAAAGGAACACAAAAAATTCATGACGATATCCGTTCAGAATACATAGGTATTATTAACTATTGTGTCATTGCTCTTATTCAACTGGAGCTGGGATCGAGCATTGAAAACGAAAACCTGCCCGAAAAACAGGCACATGATCTATATGAGAAATATTCTTCAAAAGCAAAATCGCTGATGGAAGATAAAAATCACGATTACGGTGAAGCATGGCGCGACATGCGTATTAGCTCGCTCACTGATATTATTTTAATGCGAATAAAACGAATTAAGCAAATTGAAGACCATGCCGGAAAAACATTCGATTCTGAAGGTGTGGATGCCAATTACCTTGATATGATTAATTACGCTGTATTTGCTTTGATAAAATTAATGGAAATAAAAAAATAAAAATCATACGGGCAGTTTCATTTACATTTTAATTGCATCCACTAATAGTAAATTCAGAACTAATTTATACTCAAAGAAAACAGGTTTGCAAAAAATCAAGATTGAATGAGCTGAAAATTTTCAGTCATTAAAGATAGTAATTCGATTTTATAATTGTCAATATTATCAAAGAAATTCAAACATTTTTCTTTAAA
>Ga0209098_1000148_pt1 | contig 76612 bp, 65 predicted proteins | sample AD_JPNHW1_MetaG_FD_184429 | JGI IMG/M metagenome (GOLD analysis project Ga0209098, IMG submission 184429) | Active sludge microbial communities of municipal wastewater-treating anaerobic digesters from Japan - AD_JPNHW1_MetaG (SPAdes) (version 2) | ecosystem: Engineered > Bioreactor > Anaerobic...
CCGCCTCCCTATGATGGTTGCATGAGCATACGACTGCATTCGGAAGGCGGAGCGGGCGAAGTCACCGGCTCCAAGCACGTTCTCACGGTTGACGGGTCCCGCTGCCTCATCGACTGCGGGGCATTCCAGGGCAAAAGGGAGACCGCCGAGGAGAAGAACCGGGCCCTCGTGCCCGATCCCGAGAGCATAGCCTCGGTCATCCTCACGCATGCCCATTTCGATCACTGCGGCATGCTCCCCCTCCTTTCCAAGCGGGGCTACCAGGGCAACTACTACGCCACTCCCGCCACGAGGGACCTTGCCGGCGTCGTCATGATGGACTCCGCCGCCATCCAGGCCCGCGACGCCGAGTACCTCGGCAAGCAGGCCGCGAAGAAGGGCCAGAAATTCGACTGGAAGCCCCTCTACGACGAGGAGGACGTGGTCAAGGCGATGGGCCAGTTCGTGACGGTGTCGTACAACCGTCCCCTCGCCATCGGCGACGGCATGCGCATCGAGCTCTTCGACGCCGGCCACATCCTCGGCTCGGCCATCTGCCGCATGTCCGCCCGCGACCGCTCGGGCCACGAGGCCATCATCGGCTTCACGGGCGACCTCGGCCGCAAGGGCAAGCCCATCATCAGGGACCCCGCGCCCATCCCCCCGGTCGACTACCTCGTCCTCGAGGCCACCTACGGCGACCGCCTCCACGAGTCCACCGTGGACGCCATGGAGCGCCTCGCGAAGATCGTCAACGAGACGGCGGCCCGCGGCGGCAAGATCATCATCCCGGCCTTCGCCATCGAGCGCACCCAGGAGCTCGTCTACTACTTCCACATGCTCATCGACCAGCAGAAGATCCGGGACATCCCCATCTACGTCGACTCGCCCATGGCCATCAACGCCACGAGCATCTTCCAGATCCATCCGGAGTGCTACGACGAGGAGACCCACGAGGCCTTCTCGAAGCACCACGAGAACCCCTTCGGCTTCAACGCCCTGCATTTCTCGGCGAGCGTGAACGAGTCCAAGAAGCTCAACGACCTCCAGGGGCCCGCGGTCATCATCTCGGCCGACGGCATGTGCGAGGCGGGCCGCATCCAGCACCACCTCATCCACAACATCTCCGATGCGCGCAACACCATCCTCATCGTCGGCTTCATGGCGGAGCATACCCTTGGGCGGCGCATCAGGGACCGCGAGAGCGAGGTGCGCATCCAGGGCGACATCTTCAAGGTGAAGGCCCGCGTCGAGGAGATCAACGCCTTCAGCGCCCACGCCGACTACTCGGAATCCTGGGACTGGCTTTCCACCCTCGACCTCGGGCGGCTCAAGAAGGTCTTCCTCGTCCACGGCGAGCCCGCCGGCCTCAGCCACCTCGAGTCCTACCTCAGGGAGAAGGGCGTGAAGGCCGTGCAGGTCGTCAAGTACGGCGAGACCTACGACCTGGCGTGACGATGGGCGAAACAGAAGGGGCCGTCGAGGCGGCCTTCGAGCTGGCCCTGGAGGTCCGCGACTACGAGCTCGACCTCCAGGGCATCGTGAACAACGCGAACTACCTTCACTACTACGAGCACGCCCGCCACGCCTTCATCCGATCGCGAGGCCTCGATTTCGCCGCCCTCCACGCTGCCGGCATCGATCCCGTCGTCTACCGCGCCGAGATCGACTATCGCGAACCTCTCGTGAGCGGCGACTCCTTCAGGGTCGCGGTCCGCGCGCGCCTCGAGGGCCGGCTGAAGCTCGTCTTCGAGGAGCGCATCCTCAGGGCAGGCGGGCGCGAGGCCTCGTCCGGGCGCTTCGTGGTCGCCCTCGTGAAGGCGGGGCGTCCCATCCCTCCGCCGCCCGAGGTCCTTTCCCGCCTCGGGATCGGGGCGGCCTGATGGTGGTCCTCTCCGCGATCGTCACGACGATCTTCCTCCCGCCGGGCCTCCTCATCCTGGCCTTCCTAGCCGGGCTCGTCCTCGTCCTCGCCGGCAAACGGAAGGCCGGAGCCATCGTGACGGCCCTATCCGTCCTTCTTTTCTATGCCTTTTCCACCGGTACCGTGGAGCGCCTTCTCCTCAGGCCCCTCGAGTCCGCCTATCCGGCCCTCGACACGTCGGAAGCCGGCAGGTCGAAGCTCGCGGGCAGTACGGTCGTCGTGCTCGGGGGCGGCCTCGTGGAGCGTTCGCCTGAAGAGGGGATGAAGGGGAGCCTTGGCGTCGAGAGCGGCAAGCGCATGGGCTACGGCCTGCGGCTGGCCGCGGGGTACGGGCTGCCCCTCGTCTTCTCGGGGGGCAACGTCTATCCGGAACCCGGCATGGAGTCGGAGGCGGATGCAGCGCGGCGCTACGCGGAGAACTGGGGACGGGCCGTGAGCTGCTCCTTCGAGGGGAAGAGTCGCACAACGCGCGAGAATGCCAGGTTCGTGGCGAAGGATTACCGCCCTTCCCGCGTCATCCTCGTGACCTCGGCCTACCACATGAAGCGGGCGATGATCGCCTTCAGGAAGGAAGGTCTCGATGTCATGGCCGCTCCCACCGACTACAAGCTGCGGAGCGGCCTGCCTTCGGCCCTGGACTGGATACCCGATCCCCTGCACTTCTACCATTCCTGCAGGGCCCTCCACGAGTACCTGGGCATCGTGGAATACTCGGTCCTGCGCTAGGCGTACCGCGGCGCCGCGGCCGCCGCTCGCCCGGCGCAGGCCGCGAAACCCCTAGCACATCGAGTCGAGCTTGCCCACCCTGCGCGCGTGGCGGCCGCCCTCGAAGGCGCTCGCCATGTAGGCGTCGATCATGTCCGTGACGGGAACCTGGTAGCTGATGCGGCCGCCGAAGGCGATGAAGTTCGCGTTGTTGTGCTTCCTGCACATCTCGGCGGTGAAGAGGTCGAAGACCTGGGCGCAGCGGATGCCATGCACCTTGTTGGCCGCGATCGAGATGCCTATGCCCGAGCCGCAACAGAGGATGCCGAACTCGTAGCCACCCTTGAGGTATTCCGCCGCCGCAAGGGCCGCCTGGTCAGGGTAGTCCACCGAGGTCTCGTCGTCGACGCCGAGGTTCCTGACCTCGTGGCCCGCGGCCTCGAGGTGCCGGACGATTTCCTGCTTGAGGGCCACCGCCCCGTGATCGTTGGCTATGACTATGCGCATGGGCGGATTATAGCGGCCGAGGCCCTGCAGCCTCAAGCGCCGCCCCCTCCCCCTCGCGTTTCCCGCCCTGAGGAGGCCTCCCATGAAAAACCCCGTACCCGATCCGTCCCTGGCCTGCAGGATCGCCGGCCCGGCGCGTGGCGCCGCTGACGCGGCGACCGCCGCCAGCCGGCGCCGGCCCCCGCACAGGCCCTTGGGAGCCGCCATGGGCGCCGCAATCGGCGCAGCGATTGCCGTTGCCCTCCTCTCCTTGGCCTGCTCTCCCCTTCCTTCCCGCGATTCAGGAGGGGCTGCCCTGCCCGAGTCGGACTTCAGGCCCCCGAGCCTTCTCGAGGCGGGGCCTTCCGACGGTCGGACCTTCTCTATCCTCTTCGACGAGGCCATCCAGCCGGTGGCGGGTTCCTTCGGCCTCGAGCCTGCGGCCGGCGAGCTCTCCGCCTCGGCCGAGGGCTCCATGCTGCGCCTCGATTTCTCCGAGGAGGCCTTGCCCGGCCTCGACTACTGCCTCGCCGGGGAGGTCGAGGACGGGAGCGGGAACCGCTGCCGCTTCGTCCTCTCCTTCACCGGCTACAATTCGCGGCCGGCCCTCCTCTCCATTTCGGAGATCCAGCCCCAGAAGAACTCGTCGACCAAGGCGCCCCACCGTGACTACGCGGAATTCCTCGTCCTCGAGGCGGGGAATCTCGGAGGCCTCGAGCTTTCCTGGGCGAGCTCCACCAAGCTCATGGTCTATCGCTTCCCCGCGGCCGAAGTCCTGGCAGGTGACTTTGTCGTCCTCCACCTTGCGCCCGAGGGCCTCGCTTCCGAAGTGGACGAGACTGGGGGCGATCTTGCCGTTTCCGGGGGCATCGACGCGACTGCGACGGCCAGGGATTTCTGGTCAGGCGCCGGGGGCCTTCCCGACGAGAGCGGGGCCCTGTCGCTCCGGACGAGGCCCGGCGGGCCTTCCCAGGACGCCCTCTTCTATGGGGCCGACGACAAGAGCGGCGCGGTGGCTGACGGGAAGCTGGCCGACCTCCTTTCGGCGGTCGGCGGCGAGGGGGCATGGGTCTTTGCGGGGAAGGCGGCCTGGGAGGACGCCTTCCGGTGGCATCCTTCGGCTGCCCGTTCCATCTATAGGATAGGGGGGGCCGATACCCAGGGCGCCGCGGACTGGCTCGTCTCCGAGGCGAGCGGCCAGACGCCGGGCGCGCCCAACTAGGGTTCGCGCCGCGACAGGGGCGGCGCTTCGGTGTGGGCGCCGGAGGCGCTGACTAGATGAGGCTCTTGAAGAGGCCCTCGATCTCGTGCTTGGGGACCGCGCCGAGCTTCTGCTGGACAAGCTCGCCGTTCTTGAAGACGAGGAGGGCGGGGATCGAGATGATGCCGAAGCGGTTCGCAAGGTCAGGCTGCTCGTCGACGTTGACCGTGCCCACCTTGAGCTTGCCGGCATAGGTCGCCGCAATCTCCTCGACGAGGGGGGCTATCATCCTGCAGGGCATGCACCACTCGGCCCAGAAGTCGACGAGGACGGGCTTGTCCGAAGACATGACCTCGGTCTCGAAATTCCCGGCGGTGATGACGATCTCTGCGCTCATGGTCTCTCCTCTCGATGTCTGGTCTATCGGGAAGGGAGTATACGCCCCTCGCCCGTACTTAGTCAAAGGACGGCCGGGAGAATGGAAGGCGGAGGAGGGGGAGGCTGCCGCCTTCAGGCAGCCTCGACCAGGCCGCCCGGCCCGGGAAGGCTAGGCCGCACCCTTGTCGCGCAGGTACCACTGGCTTTCGGCATTGTCCTCGAGGCGGCCGAGCACCTTGTTCCAGCGCCTGAAGATGGCGGCCGCGGTGAAGTTCTTCGGCGAGAAGCGTCCGAGGAAGGCGAGTATCCTGTTGAAGCGGCCGGGGATGACGAGTCCCCTGGCTCTTGGCATCCTGGCGAGGGCCTCTTCGGCGACGGCTTCGGGCTCCTGGCTCGACAGCTTGCCCGCGAGGCCCTGGGCCTTGTTCTTCTCCCTGATCTCGGCTGTCGTGTTGATGCCGCCGGGCGCGAGGACGCAGACCCGTATGCCCAGGGGAGCGAGTTCCTGGCGGAGGGCAAGGCTCCAGTTGAGGAGGAAGGCCTTGGTAGCGGCATAGACCGCGAAGAGGGGCATGGGATAGAGGGCGGAAAGGCTCGCGACCGTCAGGATGCCTGCGCCGGAGGTCTCCGCCAGGCGGGGAATGAGGCCGTAGGTGAGGGCCATGGTCGACTGGATGTTGAGGTCCACGCAGCGTCGCTGGTTCTCGAGGGGTATGAGGTCGAAAAGGCCGTTCGAAGCCATGCCGACATTGTTGATGAGGAGGTTCACGCGTCTTCCCTCGGCTAGGACAGAGGCGAGGAAGCCGTCCTGTCCGGCCTTGGTCGATAGATCGGTCTCGATGGCGTCCACTGCGACCCCATAGCGGTCGCGTAGTCTCCCTGCGACCTCCCCTAGGCCGGTGCCCGGCAGGGCGGCCAGGACGAGGTCCTGGCCGCGTTTTGCGCAGGCTTCCGCAAAAGCCGCGCCGAGCCCCATGCTTGCTCCCGTTACGACCGTGTATCCCTTGTGCTCTTCCATGGTGCTCCCCGGCTTTTCATTCTGATCGAGCTTGAGTTCGTTATATCGGCGAATTCGGGAATCGTCAAGATTCGATTAAAACAAATGATTAAAACATTGACTTAAACGGGTTTTCATGGCTAGGATCAGGATCGGGGGTAACATACATGGCGAAGTCGAGCCTTGCCGGCAAATTCTGTGTCGTAACGGGTGCCACCTCCGGCATCGGCCTGGCCGTAGCCCTGTCCCTTGCCGGAAGGGGAGGCCGAGTACTCGGAATAGGTCGGGACCCGGGAAGGGCCGAAGCCGCCCGTGCCCTCGTGGCTGAAGCCGCAAAGGCTGCCGGCGGCCCCGAGCCCCGCTACGAGCTCGCGGACCTCTCCCTCATGTCAGAGGTCGCCGGCCTTGCCCGCCGCATCGGCGAGGTGGAGTCGAGGATAGACGTCCTCGTGAACTGCGCCGGCGTCTATGTCGATCGGCGCCTCCTCACTGCCGAGGGGCTCGAGACGCAGTTCGCGGTCAAGCACCTCGCCCCCTTCTTCCTGACAAGGTCCCTGCTGCCCCTCCTCGAGGCCGCCTCCGAGGGCAGGGTGGTCACCGTGAGCTCGGACTCGCACTACTACGGCTGGATCCGCTGGCGGGATCCCTCCCTCGGTCGCTGCTACCTCGGCCTCTGGGCCTATGAGCAGTCCAAGCTCGCGAACGTCCTCTTTTCCTATGAGCTCGCGCGCCGCCTGGGTCCCGGGTCCAGGGTGAAGGTCGCTGTGGCTGACCCCGGCCTCGCCAACACCTCCATGGGCGAGAAGCACGGTCCTTCCCTCGCGAGCCTCTTCTGGTCCCTCAGGCGGAGATGCGGCACCCCGCCCTCGGTGCCGGCTGAAGCCATGGCCTCCCTGGCAGCCCTGCCTCAGGGGCAGCTTCCCTCCGGTCTCTACTGGAAGGCCGGGAAGCCCGTCGCCTCGTCCCGGCTTTCCTACCGCGAGAAGGACGCGAAGCGGCTCTGGGAACTGAGCGAGTCCCTGGTGGACCGGGCCCTCAAGGGCGGCACCCGCGTGAAAGGCCCTTCGGAGGGCGGGTCATGAGCGACAGCCCTCCCCGCGACGCCAAGGAACGCATCTACCTCGCCACCCTCGCCCTCATCGACGAAGTCGGCGCGGAACGGATCACGACCCGGGCCATCGCGGCGGCGGCCGGCGTCAACGTGGCCTCCATCAACTACTACTACCGCTCCAAGGATATCCTCCTCGCCGAGGTGCTCAAGGCCTCCTGGGAGCACACGATCGGCGACCTCAGGGCCTTCCTGGCCCGCGAGCCCTGGGATCCGGCCGTCTGCCTCGGGGAGCTGGCCGACTACCTCCTCGAGGGAGGCCTGGGCCATCCGATGGTCACGAGGGCCCATTTCCTCGGCCTGGATGGCGGTCATGGGAAAGGGCAGCTCTGCAGCTTCGGCGCCGGTCCGGGCCTGCGGAGCCTCATCGAGGAAATCGCCGGCCGCCTCGCCGCGGCTCGCGGCCAGCCCCGCGACGAGGCCCTCGTCCTCAGGACAGCCTCCTTCGTGGCCTCCCTCGTCTATCCCGTCCTGCTTCCCGAGGCCTTCCCCGCGATCCCGACGCCCGGCAGCCTCAGGCTCTACCGGGACATCGTCCTCTCGGAGTATCTCGGCCGGGACGACAGACCAGCCTGAAGTCGGCGACTCGAGGCTCCGGAGCCGATCTTCTGGCTTCTCCAGTGACTTGCTGGTATAGTGGGACGGAATCCACAGCAGCGGCGGAGCTTATGCAGGAAGAGAAGAACGAAAAGAGATGGACGGCGACCTTCGAGCGCTTGCCCGAGGAAAAGAGGCTCAGGGTCATCCTGGCCGCCCGCAAGGCCTTCGCGGCCCACGGTTTCGCGGGGGCCAACATCAACCTGATAGCCGAGGACGCCGGCATCAGCGTCGGTTCCATGTACAAGTACGTACGCACCAAGGAAGACCTCTTCCTCGCCCTCATCGAGGAATCGCACGCCGAAATAGAGTCGGTGATCGACGGCATCCTGGCCGCCGAGCCCGGCTTCTCAGGCAGGCTCCGCGCCCTCCTCGAGGCAGCGGTGAAGACCTCCCTCGAGGATCCCGACTCGGTCCGCCTCTACATCGCCTGCACCACCGAGGAGCTCTCGCCCCTGGCCGGGAAGCTCACGAGCCGCATCGAGTCGGCCTCGGCCGGGCGCTACCGCGCCATGATCCAGGAGGCCCAGTCCAGGGGCGAGGCCGACCGGAGCCTCGATCCCGCCTGGGCCGCCTTCTTCCTCGACGACATCCTCCTCCTCGCGCAGTACTCGATGGGCTCGCTCTACTACCGCGAGCGGATGCGCATCTTCCTCGGGAAGACCTTCGAGGAGCTCGGTCCCGACGAGTTCGTGGACACCCTCCACGAGCGGCTCATGAGGAGCCTCGCGGCCCGGAACTGACCGCCCGCGCCAGGCGCGTTGTGCGCTTTGCCGGCGCCCGGACCTTTCAGGTAGCCTGCTCCTCCCTCGCCTGCCTGGCCTCGGCCGCCCCCGCCGCCTTTCTCGCGCGGAAGGCCCCGGGCTCCTCGAGGCCCCACGAGAGGACGAGGGCCAGGACGAGGAGGCCCGCGAAGAGGAGGAGGGGCAGGGTGTAGGAGCCTGTCGCCTTCGCTATGGGCTCCATCAGGTAGACCAGCACGACCGATACCTGTCCCGCGAGGCTGATGAGGCCGTTCGAGGTGCCCTCCGGCGTGGGCAGGGCTATCTCCGAGGCGTACTGCGTGCCGGTCGGCTGGACCGACACGAGGAAGAAGCCGAGGATGAAGCTCGAGACGGCGACGAGGGGGAAGGTCGGCGCCAGGGCCAGGCCGACGAGGCCGGGTATCGCGCAGGCGAGGCCGATGGCGATGAAGGGCTTCCTCTTTCCGGCCTTGTCGGAAAGGGCCGGAAGGATGACGGCGCCTATCACGCCCGCCACGAGCATGATGGCGCCGATGAGTCCCGCCTGCGTCGAATCGAAGCCGCGGGGCTTCACGATGCCCTCTGCCCAGGTCGTGATGCCGTTGAAGATGCCGAGGCCGATGAAGGCGATGCAGAGGTAGAGCCAGAAGGGTTTCAGCGTGAGCGCATGCTTCAGTCCCGCCAGCATGAGGGCCCTCTCTTCGGTGGCGCTGGCGTCGGGAGGAGTGGCCGGCTTCTCGCGGGCAAAGGCCACGAAGAGGACAGCGGTCGCCATGGCGGCGGCGCCATACCAGAGCTGGATCCTCGGGATGGGCATCGTTGCAGCGAGGAGGGGCGTGAGCACGAGGCCGATGGCCGTGCCTACGAGGTTGGCGAGGGTGATGAGGCCGACGGCCGTGGCCCTCTCCGCGGCGGGGAACCACAGGGCCGAGACCTTGGTCCAGGAATTGAGGAAGAAGGGCTGGGCCGCGGCGATGCCGATCGTGGCGGCGAGGACCAGCGCGTAGTTCGTGCCCGCGAAACCGCGGGCGAGGGCGCAGACTCCCACGATGACCGATCCCGCGGCCACGGAGAGGTAGAAGCCGAAGCGGTCGATGAGCCAGGAAAGGGGTATCGACAGGGGCACGAAGCCTATCATGAAGATCATGGCGAGGAAGCCGATGGCGAGCTCCGACCTGCCATAGAAGGTCGCGGCCTGGGCCGTGATCGGCGCGTAGGTTATCCAGAGAAGCTGCACGGTGAGGTTGACGAGCATGTAGACGGCGAGAACGATCCATCGGTAGCCGTAGACCCTGAAGCCGCGATTTTCCATGAGGACCCGCTTTGCGGCCGCGTCGCACGGCCATGGATCAGGCTTGATCTGTCCCCGTAACGGGAAGCTGGTCCTTTATAACTCTGATGAACGGCATGCGCAAGTCCCTGGGGAAAGCGGCCGGCCCCGGCCAGGCATGCCTGGCCGGGGCCGGCGCTTCATGGGAAGCCGCGGCGATATGCGGCGCGGCTATTCTCCCGCGCTGCCTGCGCTGCCTGCTCCGCACGCGCCGGCCGGCGCGGTCTTGTCGGCCGCGACGTCGGCCTGGACCCGGAGGCTCTCGGGCTCCTCGAGCCTGAGCGCGAGGAGGAGGGCGGCGACGAGGAGTCCGGCGAAGATGAGGAGGGGCAGGGTATAGGAACCCGTGGCCCTCTGGAGGGGCTCCATGATGTAGACGAGGATGACGGAGATCTGGCCCGCGAGGCCGATGAGGCCGTTCGAGGTGCCCTCGGGCGTGGGCAGGGCTATTTCGGAGGCGTACTGGGTCCCCGTCGGGTTGACCGACACGAGGAAGAAGCCGAGGGCGGCGCAGGACAGGGCGAGGAGCCAGAAGCTCGGGGCGAGGGCGAGGCCGATGAGGCCGGGCACCGCCCCGATGATGCCGATGGCGATGAAGGGCCGGCGCTTGCGCCTGCGGTCGGAGGCCGCCGGCACGACGACGGCGCCGATGACTCCGGCCACGAGCATGATGGCCACCGCGGTGCCGGCCTGCGAGGAGTCGAAGCCGCGCGGCCTCACGATGCCCTCGATCCAGGTCGTCACGCCGTTGAAGATGCCGAGGCCGATGAAGATGATGGCGAGGTAGCGCCTGAAGTGCGGCAGGGAGAGGGCGTGCCTGAGGCCGTCGAGCATGAGGGCCCTTTCCTTCGCGGCCGAGGCGTCGGGCGGCGTAGCGGGCTTCTCGCGCGCGAAGGCGAGGTAGAAGAGGGCTGCGCCCGCGGCCGCGACGCCGTACCAGAACTGGACCTTGGCGATCGAGGCTCCCTGCGTAATGGCGGGCGTGAGGACCTGGCCGATGGCCGTGCCCACGAGGTTGGCGAGGGTGATGAGGCCCACGGCCGTGGCCCTCTCCTTGGCGGGGAACCACAGGGCCGAGACCTTGGTCCAGGAGTTGAGGAGGAGGGGCTGGGCCGCGGCGAGGCCGATGGAGGCCGCGAGGGCGAGGGCGTAGTCCTGGCCCGCGAGGCCGCGGAGCATGCCGAAGGCGCCTGCCATGATGGAACCGATGGCCCCGATGGGCTTGCAGCCGAAGCGGTCGATGAGCCAGGAGACCGGTATCGAGAGCGGGATGAAGGCTATCATGAAGGCCATGGCGAAGAAGCCTATCTTGAGCTCGGAGACGCCATAGAAGGCGGCCGACTGCGCCGTGACCGGCGCGTAGCTGATCCAGAGGATCTGGATCGTGAGGTTGACGAGCATCGTGGCCGCGAGGACGAGCCACCTCCGCCCGTAGACGCGATAGCCGCTATCATTCATTGCGTGTTCCTTTCCTGTCGTGCCCGGCATTGTGACGCGCCGGCCACCGTAACGTAAGCGTTTGGCGCCTGCGCCTGCGCCTGCGTCTCGGTCCGCTCCGGCCTCATGCCTCGGCCCTGGCGCGGCCGCCGTTGAGCAGTCCGAAGTTGGCGCGGTTCGACCAGTAGAGCCGCTTGAGGACGTCGTAGTGGCGATCGTATATCGCGTGGTTGCCGGGATCCGGCTCCACCCGCCTCGCGACCGGTACGAGGGACGCGCTCTCCTCGACCGAGCCTACGAAGCCGAGCCCGGCCGCGCAGAGCATCGCCGCGCCGAGGGCGCCGGCGTTCTGCGGCCCCTCGGTCACCTCGACGACCTCTCCCGTCGCGTCCGCGATCATCGTGGCTATCGACCTCGAGCGGGCGCCGCCGCCCACGAAGCGCAGGGGACCCTTCGCGTCCACCTTGCGCCTGATGGCCTCGAGCTGCCAGCGGCACTGGAGTGCGAGGCCCTCGGCCACTGCCCTGACGAGGCGGCTCTTGCCCGTGTCCACGCCGACGTTGAAGAAGATCCCGCGGGCGTTGGGATCCTCGAAGGGGGAGCGGCTGCCGCGCAGCCAGGGCGCGAAGATGACGCCGCCCGCGCCGGGCTCGACGGCGGCCATCGTCTCGTCGAGGAATTCGTAGATGCTCGAGTAGCGGCTTTCTGGATCGTCGGCCACGTTGTGCGCTCCGAGATAGAGCCCTATCTCGTCCAGGGCGAGGTGGTCCCGCACCCATTCCATGCACTTGCCCGAGGTTTCCTGCTCGGAAATGTAGTTGTAGCGGCCCGGCATGGCGCCGAGGACCGAGGCCGCCATGGCCTCGGTGTCGACGGCCCGGCGGTCTACGCTCGCGGCTACCCAGCCCGATGTGCCCATGTAGACATGGGCCTGGTTGAGGCCGAGGGCGCCCGAGCCGAGGGCAATGAGGGTGAGGTCGCCGCCGCCGCCGAAGACCGGCGTGCCCGGCGCGAGGCCGAGCTCCGCGGCCGCCTGGGGCTTTAAGGGGCCGGCCACCTCGGAGGGACCGATGACCTCGGGCATGAGTCCGATATCCACGTCGAAGAGGCGGCAGAGCTTCGGGCTCCAGCCCTCGTGGCCCGGCCTCGTGTCGTAGAGGAAGGTCGAGTTGGCCGAATCCGGCGTCATGATGAAGCGCCCCGTGGCCTTGGCCACGAGGTACTCCTTCACGTCGAGCCACTTGGCGGCCTTGGCCACCACCTCGGGTTCGTGGTTGCGGACCCAGTGGTACTTCCATACCGGATCCTTCACGCTCGCCGACACCCCGCCTGCGAGCGCGAGCGAGGGGAGGAGCTTCCCGACGTTCATGCCCGCCACCTTGATTCCGTACTCGAGGCCTCGCCGCTTCTCCTCGACGGCCCGCTGATCCATGTAGCTCATCGCGGGCCTCAAGGCCCTGCCGTCTGAGTCCACTAGGACGAGGGCCTGCATCTGGCAGCAGAAGGCCATGCCCTTTACGAGGTCAGGCGCGATGCCTGCTTTCGCGAGCACCTCGCGCGTGCCGAGGCAGGAGGCCATCCACCAGTCGTCGGGTTCCTGCTCGGCACCTCCGTCCGCGGTGAACACGATCGAGTATTCATGCTCGGCGCAGGCGACGAGGGAGAGCCGCTCGCCCGCCCCGTAGAGGCAGGTCTTGGCGCCTGTCGTCCCTATGTCGATGGCAAGCACGTACCTCGCGGCCGCGCCGCCGGCCCTGGTTTCATGGGCTCCTGCCGCGACGGTCATTCCTTTTTCCCCTTCTTGGCGAGCTTCGAGTACTTGGCGAGGTAGACCTTGTGCATCGCCCAGGCCTCAAGAGGCGCGAGGGGCTTTGCGCCGCCGAGGAACTCGGTCTCGATGAGGACCCTGCAGCCCTTCTCCGCCATGCGGGCGCAGAGGAGGGCCTCCTTCATGTCGCGGCCCGCGGCCACGGCGCCGTGGTTCGCGAGGAGGCAGGCCATGCGGCCGCCCATCGCCTTCACGACCCCGCGCGCCATCTTCTTCGTGCCGGGCAGGGCGTAGTCCGCCACCCTGAGGCTCGGACCCACGATCTGGGCGAAGTCGTCGAGGAGGGGAGGGACTTCGCGTTGCGCGGCCGCGACGGTGGAGGCGCTCGCCGAGTGGGTGTGGACCACGGCGCCGAGCTCGGGCCGCGCGAGGTAGAGGGCGCGGTGCATGGGCGTCTCGGTCGAGGGCTTGCCGCCCCGGGCCTCGCCCGACTCGAGGTCCACCACGCAGATGTCATCTGCCGTGAGGGTCCGATAGTCCCTGCCGCTCGGCGTGATGGCCATGAGGCCCTCGTCGGCGCGCACCGAGAGGTTGCCCCAGGTCCCGTCCACGAGGCCCGACTCGATGAGTTCGACGCCCGCGGCGCGGACCGCTTCCTTCGCTTCGGCTATCGTCATTCCGCGGCTCCTTCCTTCGCGCTCGCGGCGGAGCCCGCGGGCGCCACACGCTCGAAGACCCGCCCGAAGCGCTCTATCGCGTCGTCGATGACGGCGTCGTCCTGGGAGGCGTTCGTGTACATGCGGCTGCCAGCGAGGGTCACGAGGCCCTCGGCGGCATAGGCCGCGCCGTATTCCTCCATGTAGTGCTTCCTCGCCTTGGTCTCCGTGAGGAAGCGCTTGATGTGGAGGAGGTCGATCTCGAAGAACATCGTGCCCACCGTCTCGAGGTGGACGATGGAGCCCTGGTTGTAGGCTGCAAAGGGCAGCCCGAGTTCGGCTATCTTCTTCTGTAGTCCCGCGGTGAGGCGGTCGCCCGCCCGGCCCGCGACGGCGCAGGCGTCGCGCTTCTCGATCTCCTGGAGGGTGAAGTAGCCGGCAGCGGCGGAGAGCGGGTTGGCCGCCATCGTGCCGCCAACGTAGGCGCGCTTCTTGCCCGTCTCGAGGCCCGCGGCCATGAGCATGACGAGGTCTCGCCTGCCGCCGAGGCCGCCCGCCGAGGGGTAGCCGCCCGCGACGATCTTGCCGAAGGCCGTGAGGTCGGGCTTCACGTCGAAGTAGCCCTGGGCACCGCCGAGGCCGATCCTGAAGGCGGTCACGACCTCGTCGAAGACGAGGAGGGCGCCGTACTTGTCGCAGAGCGCGCGGACGCCCTTGTTGTAGTCCTTCGCGACAGGCCTCGTGCCCGATTCGGGGCCCACGGGCTCGATGAGGACGCAGGCAGTGCCGCCGCGGAGCCGGTTCAGCCTGAGGACGCGCTCGAGGGACTCGAGGTCGTTCGGCCTGGCCTCGTCGGTGAAGCGCGTGCAGGCCGCGGGGATTCCGTGGGCCTCGTAGCGCTTGGTGTTCGGCACCTTGAGGCTGTAGACGAGCTGGTCGGACCAGCCGTGGTAGGCGCCGCCGATCTTGACGACGCGCTTCTTGCCCGTGGCGAGGCGTGCGACGCGGATGGCCGCGATGTCCGATTCCGTTCCCGAGCCGAGCATGCGGAACATCTCGACCGCGGGCATGTGCTTGTTGATCTCCTTCGCGAGGGCAAGCTCATACTCGTGGAAGAGGCCGGTCGAGGGGCCGACGTGCGCGAGCATGTCGATGACCTTCTTCCTCACCACGGGGTCGTTGCCGCCGAGGATGGTCGGGCCGCCGGCCTGGAGGAAGTCGATGTACTTGCGGCCGTCGATGTCGTAGAGATATGCGCCCTCGGAACGGTCGATGACGAGGGGGAAGGGGTAGTTGAAGGCGAGGTTGTGCTGGACTCCGCCCGGGATGTACTTCTTGGCCTCCGCAACGACTGCCCTCGACTTGGGGCACTCGTCGTCGAGCTTCTTGAGGTAGGTCGCGAGGGCTTCCCTCGAGACCGGCCGGGCGGGTTCGGCGACTATCTTTGCGAGCTTGGCGTAGATCTCGTCGACATCGTGGTAGTTCGAAATGGCATAGGCCATGGCTCTGCCTCTCTGGTAGTGAAGTATAGAGTGAGTGATCACTCACCGCCAGTTTCAGCCATAAACCCGGACTTGTCAATCTTTTTTCTAATTGAGAACGCAACTGTCATTTTAGGTTTGACATCGGCGTGGCCCCATGATATCCGTCTTAAATTACTTAGCAGAAGAAAGTAAAAGGAGCCATCGATGAAGCTTCATTCCACGGAGAACTCTGCATCGCCCATGACGCCCGAGTCCTACAGGAAGGCCATCCTCCTCGGCTTCGGCCTGTTTGGCGCCCAGCTCATGTGGATGATCTACAACACCTACATGCCGATCTTCCTCCAGGCGGGCAACCCCGCCTTCGCGTCGGCGCTCGGCGTCAGGGGCTTCGGTCTCTCGGCCACCCTCACCGGCATCATCATGACCTTCGACAACATCGCCGCCTTCTTCATCCAGCCTGCGATGGGCCCCATCAGCGACCGGACGCATACGCGGATCGGGCGGCGCATGCCCTACATCATCCTCTTCGCGCCCCTCTCGGCCCTGGCCTTCGCCCTCATCCCCCTCGGGCCGACCATGATTCCTGCCGCCGCTTCCGGCAACCTGGCCTTCCTCCAGGGGCCTTTCGCCCTCATGATAGCTGCGGCCGTGGTCATGCTCCTCTGCATGGCGCTCTGGCGCACGCCCCTCTTCGCCCTCATGCCCGACCTCTTCCCCTCGGCCCAGCGCTCGGAGGCCAATGCGGTCATCAACATCATGTCCGGCATAGGCGGCATCCTGGCCTTCGTGATCGGCGGCTTCCTCTTCTCCATCTACCAGCCCCTGCCCTTCTGGTTCGCTTCGGTGGCGACCATCCTCGCCGTCCTCGTCCTCTTCCTCAAGATAAAGGAGCCCCGCGAACTCGTCGCAGCGGCCGAGGTGGAGGGCGGGCTCTCGGTTTTCGCCAAGCTCAAGACCATACCCAAGGCCAATGCGAAGAGCCTTGTCCTCCTCATCCTCACCGTCCTCTTCTACATGATGGGCTACAACGCCCTCGAGACCTTCTTCTCTTCCTACGCGGTGACGACCCTCGGACTCTCCACCTCCAAGGCCGCCTACCTCCTCGCCATCTCCTATGTCTCCTTCCTGGTCTTCGCCCTGCCGAGCGGGGCCATGGCCAACCGCATCGGCCGCAAGCCCGCCATTGGCCTCGGCCTCCTCCTCTTCGCGGCCTGCCTCGTGGTGATCCGCCTCTTCCCGGTCCTGCCCGTGGTCGCGGCCATGCTCGTCGTGGGCGGCTTCGGCTGGGCCCTCGTCAACATCAACTGCCTCCCCATGATCCTCGATACCTCGACTTCCGAGGACCTCATGGGCACCTACTCGGGCCTCTACTTCATCGCCGCCACCCTCGCCGGCACCCTCGGGCCCATCCTCAACGGCTGGCTCATCGACGCGGCGGGCCGTGATTACTCGATGATCTTCGTGGTCTGCCCCGTCTTCTTCGTCCTCTCCTTCCTCTGCGTCGTCGGCGTAAGCAAGGGCGAGGTCAAGTCCGCCGATATCGTCCTCGAGACCGCCCGGGTCGGAGGGGAAGGGGAGGCCGCGAGGGTTCCTTCGGGCGGAGGCGAGGAGTGAGGCCGGGCTTCGAGAAGCTGGCGCAAGTCTTCGACCGGCAGCTCGAGGAGGGCCTCCATTACGGGGCGCAGCTTTCGGTCAGGCTCCACGGGAAGCCCGTCTTCGAACGCTGGGGCGGCCATGCCGATGCGGCGCGCCGAAGGCCGGTCCTTGCCTCGACGCCCTTCATGGCCTATTCCGCCACCAAGGCCTTCACGAACATGTGCGTGCAGCGCCTCGCCGAGGAGGGGAGGCTCGACCTCGACGCGCCTGTCGCGGCCTATTGGCCGGCCTTCGCCGCCCACGGCAAGGCGGGCATCACGATACGGCAGCTCCTCCTCCATCAGGCGGGCATACCTTCGGAACCCGGCCTGGCCGATGCCCTCGCCTGGCTCAGCCATGACGGCGGCGCGCGGAGGGCGGCGGCGGCCCGCCCCATACATGAGCCGGGAGCGCGATGCATCTACCATGCCTTTTCCGCCCACTTCGTCCTCGGCCGCCTCATCGAGCTCGTCACGGGGATGAGGGCCGCGGACTACCTCGCCGGGACCTTCCTCGAGCCTCTCGGCATGAAGGACAGCCACGCGGGCCTGCCGCTTCGCCTTTATGCTTCCGCCTCGCGCATACACACGGGCGATCCCGCGCAACGCGCCGCGGCCGCCGTCTTCTCGAACCCCATTATGCGCTCGCGCTTCCTCCCCGCGGCCTCGCTCAACACGACGGCCCATGACCTTGCGACCTTCTACGCTATGCTCGCCTATGGGGGCGAGTGGCAGGGCCGGCGCTACCTCTCGGCCGCGACCCTCGCGAAGGCGACAGCCCTCGCCTACGACGGCCCGAACGGCGATACGGGCAACCGCATCCGCTGGTCCGCGGGCTTCAACCTGGGAGGCTACTCGGTTTTCCCCGATGCCGACATCCGGATGATGGGGAGACCTTCCACCGAGGCGACCTTCGGGCACTCGGGCCAGGGCGGCTGCTCGATCGGCTGGGCCGATCCCGGGGCGGGCATCGCCTTCGCCTTCCTCTGCAACCGCTTCCTCGACGTGAAGGGAGCGCACCGCCGTTTCGAGGAGCTTTCGGACGCGGCCTGGGAAGGTTGCGCGGCCGCTGGTTCCTGAGCTCACTGCCGCGGTATAGTGTCGCTCCGGAGCAACCATGAGTGACAACGCGAAAAAAGAAATGAGCCTCCTCGGCGAGGCGCCCCGCCTCGTTCCCGTCCTACTCCCCCTCCTCGCGGCCGCGATAGCCGCCACTGCCCTCTGGCCTCGGGCCCTCTCCTTCGAGGGCATCTGGAGGGGCCCCCTCCTCGCCCTCGGCATCGAGCTGGCCGCGGTAGGCCTCGTTTTCTGGGCCGATGCCGCATATCGTCTCCTCCGCGCCTGGAAGCGGAAGGAGGTGGCCTCCCGCGGCGCCTACGGACTCTGCAGGAACCCCATCTTCGCCTGGTGGATATTCTTCGTCCTGCCCCCGGTGGCGCTCATCGCGGACTCCTGGGCCTTCCTCCTCCTCGCGATTATCCTGTGGTTCGTCGCCAATCCGGCGGCCGACCGCGAGGAAGAGGCCATGGAGGCGCGCTTCGGCTCCGACTATGGCGCCTATCGCCAGCGCGTCCGCCGCTTCCTCCCCCTGCCGTACTTCAGGCCCTTCAGGCTCCGGCGCTACGCCAAGGCCCTCGGCTGCCTCGTCCTCCTCGGTCTCTTCTGCCTTGGCGTCTACCTCGCGGCGATCCGGCCCGTCATGGCGGGACTCGGCGCCACGCGCGAGGAAAGGCGGGCATCCATGGCGGGCGACGAGCTCGTGGCGAGGCCCGACGATTCCTATACCCAGGCCATCGACATCGACGCGAGCGCCGAGGAGGCCTGGGCCTGGCTTGTCCAGATCGGCTGCCGCAGGGCGGGCTGGTACAACGTCGATGCCATCAACCGCCTCGCCGCGCCCGACTACTTCATCGACGGGCGCTCCTCCTCGGTGCGCATCCACCCCGAGCTTCAAAGCCTGGCTGTCGGCGACAGGATCGACCTCGTACCCCAGATGGGCATGACGGTCGTGCGGATCGAGCGACCGAGGCTCTTCGTCCTCGCCGGCGACCCTGATCATCCCGAGGCCGAGGGCAATGTCTCCTGGACCTATGCAATAATCCCGCGTGGCCCCGATGCCTGCAGGCTCGTCACCCGCTTCCAGGGCGACCTTCCCGGTGCCTTCCTTCCGAGGCTCGCTTTCTACATCGTGGACGACCTTGGCGGAGCCATGCTCCAGCAGCCCGCCATGCTCCGCGGCCTCAGATGGCGGGCCGAGCTCTGGCACGAGCCGTCGGCGGGACGTTAGGCACGGCGGCCTGAGACGCGGGGTGCGGGTGGCTAGAACCTGCCCGCGAGCCAGGGCCTGTAGCGCTTGTCCGAGAATGAGATGTGGCGGGTGAGCCAGGAGCGGAGGAAAGCGAGCATCGCGGCCGCGTCGCCCGCGTCGCCCGCGTCGCCCGCGTCGCCCGCGTCGCCCGCGCCGCCGACCATGCGGCCGTCGCTCGAATCGCGGCCGGGACCCGCAAGGGCCTTCCTGAAGTCGGCCAACTTGCCCATGAAGACCGCGTGTTCGGCCTTGTGGCCCTTGGCTTCCGGGTAGGCCGTCTCGTCGAAGGCTTCCTCCTCGATTGAGAAGTGTTCCTTCGTGTAGTCCTCGAGTTCGGCGAGGATGGCGGATAGCCCGTTCCCGGCGCCGCCGGCCGTGCCGCCGGAGGCGATGGCGTCGTCAAGCCGGTTGATGATGTCGATGAGCCTGCGATGCTGGGCGTCGATCGCGTCGATCCCCACGCTCAATCCCTCGGTCCAGTCGATGTGTCCCATCATTCCTCCTCGTCGGCTCCGGCCGCTCCTGATGGGCCGGCCGGGCTACCCGCGCCGGCCGCGCAGGCAGCGCAGGTCCCCACACAGAAGAATTGCACGATATCGGCCTTGAAGCCCGCGGGGAGCTCCGGCGTGACGCTGCCCTTCGCAATGGGGAAGTCGAAGACCTTGCCGCAGGAGGAGCAGCGGAAGTGGCCGTGCTCGCTCGTGTCCGCGTCGTAGCGCATCTCCTCGCCGTCGATGGGGATCTGGACCGCAAGGCCATGCCGGGTGAAGAGGGCGAGGGTGGAGTAGACGGTGGTCCGCGAGAGCGATGGGATCTCGGGCAGGAGCTCTCTATAGATGGTCTCGGCCGAGGGATGTTCCTTGGTGCCTGCGAGGGCGTTGAAGATCCTCAGCCGCTGGTATGAGGGCCTGATTCCCTTTTCGGCAAGGAAGGCAGCTGTCCGTTTCATTCGCTCTCCCAGGTGCAGGCGCCCTCCGTTCCGCGCGAAGTCGGCGGGACGGAAGGGGCATGCGCCGCTCCCCCGCAGGGCATGGCTGCCGGGCGGGGGAGCTTCGGGCGAGGGTAGCCTGATACCCCCGCTTATTTGAAGTAGCGGCCGAGGAGGCCCCTGAAGCCCGCTCCGTGCCTCGCTTCGTCCTTGCACATCTCGTGGACCGTGTCGTGGACGGCGTCGTAGCCGAGCTCCTTGGCGCGCTTGGCGAGCTTGAGCTTGCCCATGCAGGCGCCTGCTTCGGCATCGGCGCGGAGCTGGACGTTCTTGCGGGTGTCGGGGAAGACCACCTCACCGAGGAGCTCGGCGAAGCGCGAGGCGTGGTCGGCCTCCTCGAAGGCGTAGCGCCTGAAGGCCTCGGAGATCTCGGGATAGCCCTCGCGGTCGGCCTGCCTCGCCATGGCGAGGTACATGCCCACCTCGGTGCACTCGCCCATGAAGTTGTCCTTGAGGCCCTGAACGACCTCGGGATCGAGACCCTGGGCCACGCCGATGCGGTGCTCATCGGCGAAGGGAGCGGCCGCCGTGGCCGTCTTCTCGACGAACTTCTCGCGGGGGGCGCCGCACTGGGGGCACTTGGCCGGGGGCTCGTTGCCTTCGTACACGTAGCCGCAGACAGAGCAGATGAAGGTCTTCATGGTTTCTCCTTTGGTGTTGGTATAAAAATGGAATGATTACAAAGTTAGAGTAGCATCAAGCCTGGCCTTTGGCAAGCGGAATTTTCGGTTATGCCTGAATTGTTGGTGGGCTGGCCGAGGTTCGGCTAGACGCTTGTGTTATGCCTAGGCGAGGGGTGCTTCGTCCTGAAATGAGCCCAATGGTGCCGGATCCAGGCCACGAGTCCCTTCTCGCCGTCGGTGAAGATCAGGAACTTGCGGCAGGCGAAGTTGAAGAAGAAGACGAGGGTCGAGGAAAGGACGCGGGAAACGAGGTAGTGGATCCTGCAAAGGCTCGTAAAGCCGTACATCGCGAGGCCATTCAGGACGAGGCCGACGCCGGCCGTCCCGAGGAAGGCGAGGAACTCGGTATGCCATCGGCCCGGGCCCCGGCCGAAGATCCAGAGGATGGAGAGGAAGTAATTGAGGATGGTTCCCAGCGTGAAGCTGATGGCCATGGCAACGAGGTAGTTCATCCCCGTCCGCTCGACGATGAGCATGCAGACGAGGAAGTCGAGGGCGAAGGAGACGAGGCTCACCAGGGCGGAGCGGACGAACTCCCGGTAGCCCGGCAGGTCCTTGGGACCCCCAAAGTCGCTTTTCAGGAACATGGTCGTTCATTATACCGAAGTGGCGGAACTTGCTCCATGCCTTTCCTCCTCGAGGAGCCGTCTGCGATCCTGCCAAGCCGCGTCAGGTCCTTGTCGGTGTGCTCGGACCAGAAGGCTGTATTGAGGCGGACCCAGATGAGGTAGCCCCCCTGGGGCGAGAAACGTGGGTGTCGGGCGGAAAGCGTTCGCCCAGGGCCATCGTCATGAGGGCCTTCTTGAGCATGACGCCCGCCTGCGCGGATTTCTGGCGGGTTGGCGGTCCTTTCCATCCCTTGCATCCGGTCCATGGCGGCATTATAGCGAAAGGGATCGGAATTCCTGCATTGGATCCGGAAAAAGCTTGACGCGCGAGTGCCTATAGAGCCGGGTCCACATCCAGAAAGAGGGGGCTGCAATGACGAGGAACGGAGTCGAGTCATGCGAATCGCCCAGCAAATGGAGTTTATCCGTCATGTCCTTGATGAAATGGCTTCGAATCGCGACGTCGCGTCTCATGCTCGCGCTTCCATTAGTCCTGGCGGGTACTTTCTCTTTCCAGGCCTGGGCCGAGTCCACCATACCGCTTCTCGGGACGAAGGCGGTTCAAGGCGGAGTATGGGTCGTCGAGGGCGCTCGGTTGGCTCCGGATGGCTCGAAGTCGAAGTTCACGCTTCAGGATGAGTCGCTCATTTTCGACTACTATATCAAGGCTCTTCCCTCCGACCCCTGGCCCAGCTGCGCCATTACGCTTGCCTTCGCACAGCCAAAGGATTTCTCCGCTTTCAATGGCTTCGAATTGACCGCGTCGTCATCGCGTCCAGTCGACACCCTTATCCTGTCGGTCAAGCTTGGGAGTCCCGATGGCCGTTTCGTGACCGAGTATGAACGCGAGATCAGGCTCTCGACTCGTTCCAGGGCGATCTCCATACCTTTTGCCGGGCTATTCCCCGGAAGCTGGTATGTTGCACACGCCAGCGTGACAGACCGACCTAACTATGCGCGCTTTATATCGCTCAAGCTCACCAAGCTCGGAAGCTCCGGGGAGTCCGGCCAGGTGAGGATAGACGGCCTGAGGCTCTATTCCGGCAAGCCGGATTTGCCCGGCCTTGGCGATATCTCGGCGCCTGACCATGCCGTTCTTCCAGAGCAATCCGTGGCCGGTAAGCCTGTCAAGATCGAGATAGATGTCTCGGGCCCCTATGCGGCCCCGGGGTCCCGTGGGGGCGGGAAGATCAGCCCCTTGCTCTTCGGGGCCGACGAGGGCCTGCTTCCCATTGAGGAAGGGAAGGCCGCGGCCTTGGGCATGAAGGTATTCCGGCTCGGTGGAGGTACCGGTTTCAATTGGAGAAACTCCGAGGCGCTCGGTCCGGATGGTGAGGTCCATCCGATGCGTGGGGTCGTCGAGTTCGTTCGGTACTGCCGCGCGATCCATGCCGAACCGCTCATCGAGGTCAACGTGATGGGCTACGCTCCCGACGAAAAGGACGGCGTCGTCAGGGACTGCATGGACGCGGCTGATGCAGCGGACTTGGTCCGATATCTGAACGGCGAACTCGGCCTCGGCGTTCGCTACTTCCAGATCGACAATGAATTCGAGTTCTGGCACGCCTCCTACGGAATGTTCTGGAAAACCGGGCCTTGCACCGCCGATCAATACATCGAGCGCTTCACTTCGGCGGCCATCGCAATGAAGGCCGCCCAGGAGTCGGTCAGCGGGAATGCCCAGGATATCCGTATCGTGGGACCGGAAATATCCTCTTCCTTTACCTTCTACAAGACGGAAAACCCCGCCGACCAATATGGAGGCCTCGATGCGTTCCCGCCGTATTTTCTCAAGAAGGCGAGGGAACTGGAGCATGACGCGGTGCGGAACCCGCGTGGCTACCGTCTCCTCGATATCCTGAGCTTCCACCTCTACCCGAGTTTCCGAATCGATCTTTCGAGTCCCTATGGCTTTCTTCCGCTTGACAGGATCCTGACTTCGACCCGTGTCTGGTGGGACAAGGGCTACGCGAACGAGGATTGCGTCTCTCTGCCCATAGGCAGGAGACTCGCGGTTCTCCCGACTTTCAATTCCTGGATCGACAACTTCTATCCCGGGACGGGCCTGGCAGTCACCGAGTTCGGCATCGACGCGGATCCGAGGATACCGTATGACGAATTGATCCGGGTGCTCTATCAAGCCGAGCTCTATGGCATTCTGGCTACCTACGGTGTGGACATCGCGACCCAGCATACCCTGGATGATGACGCCTATCTTGGCCTGATGGATCCGCATGGGGCGGTTCGCCCTTCGTTTTATCCGCTCATGCTTTATGCATGGCATTTCAAGGGCACCATGCTGAAAGCGGTTTCCAGGGATTCATCGGTGAAAGTATACGCCTGTGATGACGGAGAGGGCTCGATCGTCGTAATGGCGATCAATGAGGGGTCGAAACCGCGAAGGGCAGATATCTCGATATCGGGTGGAAAGACCATCGCACTCCCGATATCCGTCGGGCTCGAACCTCGCTCCCTTGCCTGCATTCGGCTCGATCTCGCGAGCCTGGGCAGCGGGCCGATAGGGGAGGTCTGGCGCTATGGAGAAGCCCAGTTGCCTTGATCCGGGGCTTCGGCTCGGCGAGGGAACTGTAGAACACGCGCCCGTATCGCATAGCGGCGCTTGCCGCGATGCGCCTGGCCGCTATAGGAGGCCCCTCACGATGCGGCCGAGCCTCGCCACGTCCTTCTCGGTCCGCTCGGACCAGGCCGCCGCCGAGAGACGCACGTAGTCCGCGTACTTGTGCGTTGGCGAGAAGATCGAGCCCGGGGCTATCGTGATCCTCGACTTGACCGCCTCGCGGTAGAGGAGCATGGAGTCGAGGCCTGCGGGCAGGCGGACCCAGAGGAGATAGCCGCCCTGGGGGCGCGCGATGCGCGTGCCCTCGGGAAAGTGCTCCTCGATCGCCCTCGTCATCCTCGCCATCTTCTGTTCGTAGGCGCGACGTATCTTGCGTAGATGGAGGTCGTAGCCTCCTGAGGTGAGGTAGCGCGCGATCGTGAGTTGGGGAAGGACGCTCGTCCCCGAGCCCGTTGCCATCTTGAGCTTTTTCACCGCGTCGAGGTGGCGGCCGGGCAGGATCCAGCCGAGGCGATATCCGGGGGAGATGTCCTTCGAGAAGGACGAGCAGAGGAGGACGTTTCCGTCGGTGTCGAAGGATTTGGCCACGCTTGGCCTCCGATCCCCGTAATAGAGCTCGCCGTAGATGTCGTTTTCGATGAGGGGCACGCCCTTCCGCGAGAGGAGGTCGACGAGGGCGTGCTTGTCGGCGTCCGACATGCAGGAGCCCAGGGGGTTCGCGAAGTTGGTCATCACGACGGTCGCCCGGATCGGATGGTTCTCGAGGGCGAATTCGAGGGCCTCGACCGAGATGCCCGTCTCCGGCCGCGTGGGGATCTCGATCGCCTTGAGGTGTAGGGCTTCGAGGATGAGGAGGATGCCGAAATAGGTGGGGCTCTCGATGGCCACGAGGTCGCCGGGTACGCAGAGCGCCTGGAGTCCGAGGGCCAAGGCCTCGGTGCAACCTGCGGTGATGACCACCTCGTCGGGGCCGACAGGGCAGCCAATGCCGAAGGCACGCTGGGCGATGGGCACGCGGAGCTCCTCGGCGCCCTCGGGATAGAATGACGTGTCGAGGTCGAAGGCGTTTTCCCGTGCGAGCTCGGCGACGATGCGGTTGAGTCGGGCCGTGGGGAGGAGCTCGGGATCCGGGCTTGCCGCCCCGAACTTGGCGAAGTCCGGATCGAGGGTGTCATGGAAAAGCTGCATCGAGAGGGCATCGATGCTGACGCTCGTCGGATCCTCGCGTGAGGGTGTCAGGTCGGGCTCGATGGCTTCGCTCCGGGGCCTGAATTTCACGTAGTAGCCTGACTGGGGTCTCGCCTCTATGAGGCCCCTTGTCTCGAGGAGACGGTAGGCCTGGAGTACGGTGGAAAGCGAGAGCGAGTGGGCCTCTGCAGCCTCTCGGAGGGCCGGGATGCGACCGCCCTCGGGGAAGGTTCCCGCCTCGATCTGGTTCGCGAGGTCCTGGGCAAAGCGCTCGTAGAGCGGAATTCTCGTGGCCATTCGCAACTCCCATCACAGTTCTGCGCCGAATCCGGGCTATCTGTACTGATTATCGACCATTGTTGGTAAAACAGTACAGTTTGCGATATTTTCCAGCATAACAGTTAGCAATAATCAGAACTGTTATGTTGATAATTTCGTTTTTCTGGTTCTGTTATTATCCTGCATCTTTCCATTATATTCCAGTACGAACAAAGGAGGATCGCATGAACCGCAATCCCATGAAGATAAGCTCCGCCCTCGAGATCGTCACCCCCGAGTCCTTCAAGGGACCCTCGATCGATATCGGCAGCAAGAAGGCGGCACGCATCGAGAAGGCCGCGGGCAAATCGCTCCGCTGCGTTTCGGGCGCCCTCTGGGTCACCCAGGCCGGCGACCCTGTCGATCACGTCCTCGAGGCCGGCCAGAGCTTTGCCATCGGCGCCAATGCCAAGGTGGTCGTCAGCGCCTTTCGCGACTCGCGCTACGCGCTGGTCTGACGCAACAGAAAAGCTCAGTTCGAGAGACAACTCCCAAATCGGGCCTTTTATATCCTTGTAGGGCGGGCCTGAAAAAAACAGCGATGTCTGCTATACGGCATCGCTGTTTTTTTGTCGCCCGCCGTCTTCGAAGGGCTGGGGTCAGACCCCGAGGCATGGTCGGGGTCTGACCCTCAGATGCTAGCCGGGGTCAGACCCCGGCACCGGCGGCGCTTGACCGCGACTCCTTCCCGGGGCAGACTGTTGCTCCGACGGCGCAGGCCTGCGGCGGGCTCGATGCCCGGCAGCCGGAAGCGCCGCGCAAAAAAGGAGTCTAGCTATGGCATTCGCCCTCCCCAAGGATCCCCTCGAGGTCCTTTCCTGGACCTGGGACCGCTTCAAGTCCTACTATGACGATCTCGCTTCCCGTACCCTCGACAAGGCATCACTGGATGAATGGATGCTCGACTGGTCGGCGATAGCCTCCCTCGTGAGCGAGGCCGGAAACAGGCTCAAGGTGGCCCTCGACCTCCACGCCGATGACCCGGCCCTCGAGGCGCGTTACACCGCCTTCCTCGAGAGCATCGGCGAGCCCGCCCAGGCCGCCGAACAGGTCCTCAAGGAGAAGCTTCTTGCGAGCAAGCTCGAGCCCGCGGGCTTCGCCATCCCCCTGCGCAACATGCGCGCCGAGGCGGAGCTCTTCCGCGCGGAGAACCTCCCCCTCTTCACGGACCACGAGAAGACGGCCCTCGAATACGACAAGGTCGTTGGGGCGCGCACCGTCCAGTGGAAGGGCAAGGAGATGACGGTCACCCAGATCGTGGGCGAGCTCTCCGGCGCGGGCCGCGAGGTCCGCGAAGAGGGCTGGCGCCTCGCCATGGACCGGACCCTCGCCGACTCGGGCGAGATCGACGGGGTCTGGACCCGCCTCATGGGCATCCGCAAGAAGATAGCGGCCAACGCGGGCTTCAAGGACTACCGCGAGTTCGCCTGGAAGCAGCGTCTCCGCTTCGAATACAGCCCGAAGGACTGCGAGACCTTCCGCAACGCCATCGAGAAGTCCATAGTCCCCGCGGCCAGGCGCGTCTACGAGCGCCGCGCGAAGCGCCTCGGCGTGCCCTCGCTCCGCCCCTGGGACGTCTCGGTCGACGTCATGCGCCAGACCGACATCAACGTGGACTGCTTCGGCAGGCCGGCCCTCCGCCCCTTCTCCGACACCGCGGAGCTCGAGAGCAAGATCGAGGGCGTCTTCGACCGCGTCGATCCGCGCGTCGGCGACTACTTCAGGACGATGAAGGCCGAGAAGTTGTACGATCTTGCCAACTACAAGGGCAAGACTCCCGGCGCCTACTGCACCGGCTTCAACGCCTCGCGCCGGCCCTTCGTCTTCATGAACGCCGCGGGCGGCCCCGGCGACGTGGACACCCTCCTCCACGAAATGGGCCACGCCTTCCACACCTTCCAGTCCTACCGCAACCCCGACCTCCGCTACTGCCAGCTCTGGGACTATCCCTTCGAGTTCGCCGAGGTCGCCTCCATGGGCATGGAGCTCCTCGGCTCTCCCTACCTCACGAAGGACCAGGGTGCCTTCTACACCGAGGAGGAGTCGGCCCGCGCCGCCATCATGCACATGGAGCAGTTCCTCCTTTTCTGGCCCTTCATGGCAGTCGTCGACGGCTTCCAGCACTGGGCCTACGAGGCGGGGGACAAGGGCGCCGATCCGGCCGAGTGCGACAAGGCCTGGGCGGGCCTCTGGGACCGCTTCATCCAGGGCGTGGACTGGTCCGGCCTCGAGGCCGCCAAGGCCAAGGGCTGGCAGCGCAAGCTCCATCCCTTCCACTATCCCTTCTACTACACCGAGTACGGTTTCGCGCAACTTGGCGCCGTGCAGATCTACAAGCGCTACCTCGAGGACCGGAAGTCGGCGGTGACCGCCTACCTCCACGGCCTTTCGCTCGGCTACAGCGTGACCCTTCCCGAGCTCTTCAAGGCCACGGGCGGCCGCTTCGCCTTCGACGCTGCTTCGCTCAAGGAAGCGGCCGACCTCCTCGAGGAGCGGATCGCGCTCGAGGAGAAGAAGCTCTAGGCGAGGGCAGGGCCCGGACTAGGCGTACTGCATTGGGTGCGCCGAATTCGGGCCTTTCCATGACCTGGCAGGGCGGGGCCTGTCACGGGAAAAGGGCGATGCCGCTATGCGGCATCGCGTTTTTCCCGTGACGCCCGCGGCGCTACCAGGCCGGCAAGAGCCGAGACTCGCTCATCCATTGGAAGCGGCCAGGTGCTGGCGCCGCACTCGTCGGAAGGCTTCTCCGCGAGGGCGAATTTACCAGGGGGCCTGCATTCCGGGCCGCGCCCGGGCGGGTCTCTTCGTGGCGCCCAAATCCAATTCAAAGGTTAGCCGATGCATGAACAGCCTGACATGATGGCCTGCCCCGCGGCGTCGAAGGACGTCCGTGATCGCGCCTTGCTCCGACCCAGGGCGGTGATCTTCGACTTCGACTCGACCCTCGTCGACTTCCACGCGGGGGATGACGCGGCGATACGGCGCGTCATGACGCTCTCGGGCTGCGTCGCCGGCTTCGACGAGTTCCAGGACTATTCGGTCTCGGTCCTCTACCGCGTCTACAACGACGGCGCGGATTACGGCGGCAACATCCATCGCTATCGCCTCCGCGAGACGCTCGCGCATTTCGGACATGGGTGGCGCGAGGAATATCTGGAAGCGTATTACGGCATCTACCTCTCTCAGGTGCCGGTCTTCGAGGGCGCGCGGGAGATCCTCGATTCCCTGCGCGACACCGTCAAGGTCGGTCTTCTCACCAATTCCCTCGACCCCTGGGAACAGGGCAGGCGGATAGACGCCTCGGGCTTGAGGCCTTGCTTCGACATAATCGGCATTGCCGCAGAGATGGGCATCTGGAAGCCCGACCGCGCCGCCTTTGGCTGGATGGCAGAGCGCCTGGGTTGCGACCTTGTGGACTGCGTTTTCGTGGGCGATTCCGAGCGGCACGACATCGAGGGCGCCAAGGCTGCGGGCATGGGCGCCGTGAGGAAGCTGCGGGACAGGGCAACGCCGACGGCTGCAGATGCGGTCTTCGTCTCGTACCCGGAACTCGCCGGTATCCTGGCCGGCAAATTCGGGATAAAATTCCATCCATGCCGACGATGAACGAGATCTACGAGAAGCATGCCAGGGAATACGACGAGCTCGTGACCCGCGAGGACTTCAGCGGAAATCTCGGCAAGGCCCTCGAACCCCTGGTTCCGCTCGGCGCGCGGGTCCTCGAACTTGGCGCGGGAACGGGCAGGGTGACGAGGCTTTATGCGGACCGAGCCGGGGCCGTGACCTGTTGCGACCGTTCGGCCCACATGCTCGGACAGGCCCGCCGGAACCTGTCGGCTTTCGGAGACAGGATCGAGTACTCCCTCGTGGACAACGACGTCCTGGGATTTCCCGGCGGCCCCTACGATGTCATCGTCGAAGGCTGGTCCTTCGGCCATTCCGCCGTCGCCCATGCGACGGAAGTCACAGACTGGTTCGCGACCCTCCATGAAGCGCTTCTCGGCCTTCTTTGCCCGGATGGCAGCATCGTGGTCATCGAGACTCTCGGCACGTTGTCCGATATACCTACGGCTCCGGGGCCTGTGCTTGGCGAATTCTACGACCTGCTCGAGGGCTCGTTTGGATACAGGAGGACAGTCCTCGATACGAGCTACCGTTTCGGCGACAGCGAGGAAGCCAGAAGGATCATCGGGTTCTTCTTCGGCAGCGTAATGGCGTCGAGAGTGGACGGCCCCCTCGTCCCTGAATACACCGGCCTCTGGCATTTTCGCCGCGATCGCGACGATCCAGCCCTCGCGCTGCCCTGACCGGCCTGCGTGTACCGCGCAAACCCGTTCGTCGCGCAGCACAGGCTACGCCCCCTAGAGCCTGTATTTCACCTTGAAGGCGCTTGCGGCGCCGGGCGGTGCTTCGCCGAGCTCCTCGAAGCCGACGCCCTCCGGGCCTTCGGCCGCGGCCGTTGAGGCGGCTCCGCTGTCGCCGGCCCTGCCAGTGCCCGCATCGATGGCGTCGCGCATCGCGCCGGTGACGAGGATCTCCCATGCCTTCGCGGTATCCTCCCCCAGCTTGCTCGCCGCATTCACCTCGGCGCCGTAGACGTCGGCATCGCCGATGCGCAGGACCTTCCCGTGGCCGAGCCCGACGCAGAGGAGGACCTTCTCCTCGTCCGGCCTTCCCCGGTCGTAGTCTCCGAGACAGCGTTGCATGGCGATCGAGCAGTGGAGGGCCTTGGCCGGATTGCGGAAGATGACGAGGAAGGAATCGCCCTCGGTCTTGAGGAGGATGCCGTCGTGCTCCTCGATGATGGGGAGGAGGAGGCGTTCGGCCTCGTAGATCGTCTGGAGGAAGTGGATGATGCCGAACTCCGCCACCCGGCGCGAGAAGCCCGAGAGATCGGTGAACATCACGCTCCAGTCCTCGCCGAAGAGGTCCCAGATACGCTCGTCAATGCGCTTCTTGTCGGCGCCCGGCTCGAGTCGCTGCCTGATGAGGCTTTCGAGCCTGTCCTCCGAGGCGCTCGAATTGACGCGATAGCTGTTCGTGATCAATCTGTACCTCCTGCGCGCCGGGCTTGCACTTGGTCCGCCGCGTCGCAGGCGCGAAAGCGAAGCGACTTGATGGCCATTGTACCATGGAATCCAGGGATCCGAAGCCTGCTTGTACATGGCGGGAGGCCTCTCCCTTGACCCCCGCCGTCTCAGGACACTAGGCTCGATGGTGCCCTTCGAGGAGGAAGCCATGGCCCATGACCAGACCGACATCGAACGGCTCTCGAGGCTCGCCGCGGAGATGCGCGCGGAGCTCGAGGGCGACATCCTCCCGTTCTGGCTGCCCTATATCGACGCGGCCCGTGGCGGCTTCTATGGCCTCGTCACCAATGACGGCGGCTACGACCGCGAGGCGAAAAAGGGCCTTGTCATGCACTCGCGCTTCCTCTGGGCCTATTCCGCAGCCTACAGGCGATATGCGGAACCGTCGTGGCGCGACGCGGCCCGCGAGGCTTTCGGCTTTCTCCGCGGCCCCCTCCGCGACCAGGAGTCAGGCGGCTTCTGGTGGGTGGTCGACGCTGCCGGCCGGCCCGAGAGGGACGAGAAACTCGTCTACGGCCAGGCTTTCGCCATCTACGGACTCTCCGAATACTTCGCCGCCACGGGCGATGCGGCGGCCCTCGAGCTCGCCCTCGAGACCTGGGCCTTCCTCGAGCGTGCGGCGCGCGACTCCAGGGCAGGTGGCTATGCCGAGGCTTGCGACCGGGCCTTCACGCATCCTGTCGTCATGGCGCTCTCCGAGGTGGACATTACCTGCGAGAAGTCGATGAATACCAACCTTCACGTCCTCGAGGCCCTCACGTCCCTCGCCCGCGTGTCCGGAAGGGAGGATGTCCGCTCGGCCCTCGCAGACCTCGTGGACATCTATGCGACGAGGATTGTGAGGCCCGACGGCAGCTGCGCCCTCTATTTCGACAGGGAATGGAGGAGCCTTACGGACCACGTTTCCTGGGGCCATGACATCGAATCGTCCTGGCTCCTCGGCGAGGCCTGCGAGGTCGCCTTCGGCGGCGCGAAGCCTTCGGCCGTCGCCTCGGCGATAGCGGCCGAACGCGAGTCGACGCTGTCAGCCCTCGCGGCCAACGGCGGTTCCCTCCCCCATGAGAGGGCCGGAGGCCATGTGGACGCATGGCGTGACTGGTGGGTCCAGGCTGAGTGCGTGGTGGGACTCGTGGACGCATGGTGCGACACGGGGGAGCGGCGCTGGCTCGACGCCGCCATCCGGCTCTGGGCCTTCATCGAAGGTCACCTCATCGACCGCGAGCGGGGCGAGTGGTTCTCGCGCGTATCGCCCTCGGGCGATCCCGATTTCTCGCAGCCGAAGGGCGGCCTCTGGAAGACCTGCTACCACAATGGACGGGCCTGCCTAGAGGTGATGGCCCGCGCCGAACGCCTGGCGTGCGCGCCAGGCGCGGCTGGCGCTGAATCTCACCAGCCGCTATAGGGTTTCGCCGCTCCGATCCGGTGCGGTTGCCGGGCCGAGCCTCGCGAGGTAGGCGCGGAGGCGCACCTCGAGCTCTGCAAGCGCCGAGTCGAAGGCTTCAAGGAGGGACGCGATGTCTGCCCCCGAAGCCTGCGCGCCGCCGGGGCCGCCCGCGCCATCGGCGCCGAGAGGGCCGCCTGCCGCGGTCCGTGCCGCCTCATGGATGTCCGACGCCATCATAGAGAGTTTCGGCGCGGCTATTGCCCCCGAGCTTCCCTTCATGCGGTGCATCGCATCCTCGACTTCGGCCCAGTTCCCTTGTATCGCGGCGGCCTGCGCCCGCTCGAAGAGCGGACGCGTCTGTTCCAGGAAAAGCCCAAGTATTTCCCTGGCCAGGTCCGGAGCCTGTCTGTAATGTCGGTCGAAATCTTCCTCGTCGAAGAGGGGCAGCGAGGCTGCAGTGGCTTTATCGAGGATGACGCCGCTGCGGAAACCCGCCGGGCCACTGGCCATGGCAGGACCGGCGGAACCGGCAGATCCAGTATCGCCCAACGTGTTTGCCCTGCCGTCGCGCGCAAGGACCTTCGAGATCGCCTCGCCGAGCTGACGGATCGAGAAGGGCTTGACGAGGCAGTCATCCATGCCCGCGGCCTTGCATCGGAGCCTGTCCTCGGGCTGCGATTTTGCCGTCATCGCGACGATCGGAACACCGGGGTTCTTGGTCCCTGAGCCCGGGGCGCGGATCCTGCGCGCGGTCTCGAAGCCGTCCATCACGGGCATCATGCAATCGACAAGGACGAGGTCATAGTTCCTGCGCTTGAGTTCCTCGATGGCGTCGGCGCCGGAAGCAACCTCTCCGGATTTCGCGCCCAGCTCCGAAAGGAAGCTCGTCGCGACCTTGCGGTTCACGTCGTCGTCGTCCACGACGAGGATCTCGGCTCCCGCGAGGGAGAAGGACTTCGACGAGTGTCCCGCCGTTCCTGCGACTTCGGCCTCGGTGGACAGGCGGAGGGTGAGGGTGAACATGAAGGTCGACCCCTTGCCTTCCTCGCTTTCGAGGAGGAGGTTGCCGCCCATGAGCTCGACATAGCTTTTCGAGATCGAGAGGCCGAGGCCCGTGCCGCCGTACCTCCGCGTGGTAGACTGGTCGGCCTGGGTAAAGGGCCTGAAGAGCTCGGCCTGCCGGTCCTTCGCGATGCCGATGCCCGTATCGACGACGCGGAACCTGATCGCCGCGCTTCCTTCCGCTGCCGCAATGTCCTGAGCCGCCTCGAAATGGACGCGCACCCCGCCTGCCTCGGTGAACTTGATGGCGTTCCCGATGATGTTGAGGAGGACCTGCCTCAGCCTGAGCTGGTCGCCCCGCACGTAGCGCGGAAGGCGTGCGTCCCAGGAGACCTCGAAATAGAGGCCCTTCTCCTTGGCTGCGGAGGCGAAAAAGGCCCTTGTTTCATCGGCAAAGCGGCCGAGGTCGAAGGGGACCTCCTCGATGCTGATCTTCTTCGCCTCGATCTTGGAGAAGTCGAGCACGTCATTGATGAGGTCGAGGAGGGACTCGCCGCTCTTCCTGATCGTATCGACCTTCTCGGCCTGCTCCCGGGCGAGGTCGCTCCGCGAGAGGACTTCGGCCATTCCCACGACGCCGTGGATGGGCGTCCGGATCTCGTGGCTCATCGTGGCGATGAACTCGCTCTTGGCGCGGTTGGCCTGTTCCGCCTCGATGGCGAGCCGTCGAGCCTCGCCATTGGCCTCGGTGAGTGCCTTCTCGGCGATGGTAAGGGCCTTCACCTTCTGCGCGAGGAGCCTGTTGGAGCGCAGCGAAGCCAGGGCATAGCCGATGAGGATGAAGGTGAGGAGGTAGAATACTATGGCGGCGGGCGAGAGGAAGAGGGGATAGGCGACCTTGAAGGGGAGGGCCGCGCCTACATCGTTCCAGACGCCATCGTTGTTTGACGCGCGGACCCTGAAGACGTAACGACCGCCGGGAAGGTTCGTGTAGGTCGCGAAATTCCGGGTCGACGAGTAGGTCCAGTCGCTGTCGAAGCCCTCGAGCTTGTAAGCGAACTGGTTGCTCGTGGGGTCGCGGTAATCGAGGGCCGCGAAGCGCACCTCGATCGAGTTTTCCCAGTTGGCGAGGGAGAGCTGGATGCCGTCGCCCGTCCTCGTCGGCGCGAGGATCTTGGGCCGGTTCGCGGCCTGGAGGCCCGTGATATACACGGGCGGCGCATGGGTGTTCCGGTCGTACCGGCTCGGTTCGAAGCGGACGAGCATGCCGACCGATCCGAGGAAGAATTCGCCGCCGCGGCCCGACGAGGCTCCCGAGGTGAAGGAGGCGTTCTCGAGTTCCTTGTAGAGCGTGACCTTGCGCAGACTGGCGCCCTGGCGGTCATAGCGGGCTATCCCCGTCTGGGTGACTATCCAGAGATCGGACATCGCGTCCTCGAGCACGGCATAGACGATGTTGCTGGGGAGGCCGTCCTTCCTCATGAAGTGCGTGAAGCTGTCGGTCTCGGGCTCGTAGCGGTTGAGGCCGCCGCCCCTTGTCCCCACCCACATGACGCCGAGCGAATCGAAGTAGATCCTCAGGATGGACGAGGAGGATAGGCCCGAGGTACGGACCGGATCATACGTATACCGGACGAAGTGCCCGTCGTCGAAGCGGTTGAGTCCGTTGTTCGTGCTGACCCAGAGCCTGCCTGAGGGATCGTAGGCGAGTCCGGTCACGAGGTTGTCCGAAATCGAGTTCGGGTCGGAGGGAGAGAAGGGATAATGGGTGAAGGTTCCCCTGGCCCTGTCCCAGTATTCGAGCCCTGCGGTGTAGGTCCCCAGCCAGTAGTTGCCCTTCGGGTCTTCCAGGATGGCGTAGATGATGCCCGAGGCCAGGCTGTCGGGCTTGCCTGCCTCGGGGATCCAGGTCCTGAAGGTCCAGGTCCGCTCGTCGAGGAGGGAAAGGCCGACGTTGGTGCAGACCCAGATCCTTCCCTCCCTGTCCTCGTAGATCGAGTTGCAGATATTGTCGCCTACGCTCGTCGGATCCCCGTCCCTGTGGAGGAAGTGGCGCCAGGCGCCCGTCTCCTCGTCGAGGAGATGGATGCCATTGCCGTAGACCGAGGTCCAGAGCCGGCCTTTGCTGTCGCGTAACGTGGCGATCACCTTGCCGTTGGGCAGGGAACCTGGGTTGGAGGGATCGAAGACATAGGCGGAGAAGCTCCTCCGCGTCCTGTCCAGCCGTGCGGCGCCGCCGCCGTTCGTGCCGACCCAGAGTTCCTTCGACGCGTCGACGAGGATGGAGTAGATGACGTCGTTGGGAATGGCGCCCATGGCGAGGGAGGTTTTGTACGCGACCGTTTTCCCGGTGGCGGGCTCGAGGACATAGAGCCCGCCGCCCCAGGTGCCGGCGTAGACCCTTTCCTCGTCCTGCGCATTGACCACATAGAGCTTGTTGTCGGGCAGGTCGAAGACGGTGGAACTGCCTTCGTCGGGCAGGTAGCGGACGAGGCCCGTCCCCCAGGCGCCGACCCAGAGCGCTCCATCCCGGGATTCCGAGATGCTCTGCACCGAGGAGGAGGAGGGGAAGCCCTGTACCGAATACTTGTCCTGGCGCGCTGCGCTCCCTTTGGTCGGCGTTCCCATGGGAGCCCTGTTGTCGAAGTCGTCCTTGTCATAGTCGTAGCAGGCAAGGCCGCCGCCCGTCGTTCCTACCCAGAATCTGCCCTTCGAATCGAGGAAGAGGGCCCTGATGACATTGTTGGGAATGGAACGCTTGTTGCCATCGTCGTGGTAGTAGCGCGTGAAGGCGCCTGTCGATTCGTCCAGCCTGTCGAGCCCGTTGAGGGTGCCGGCCCAGAGCCGGCCCTTGGCGTCCCTCGCTATCGTTATGACAAGGTCGTTCGACAGGCTCGTCGCGCTGTCGGGCGAGAAGCGGTAGCGTTCGAAACGCTCGGTCGCAGGATCGAAGCGGTTGAGCCCGTTGTAGGTCCCCAGCCAGAGGACATCGTCCTTGTCGAGGAATATCGTCTGGATCAGGTCTCCCGAGATGCTGTTCTCGTCGAAGGGCTCGTTCTCGTAGACCTTGAAACCCGAACCGTCATAGCGGCAGAGGCCGCCCTGGGTCGTCATCCAGATGAAGCCCTTGGAATCCTGCACGATGCCGGAGACCGAGGCGTTCGGAAGCCCGTCCTTGATGGACAGGATGTTGAAAGCCGCCTTGTCGTCGTTGCCGACGCCGGGAGTCTGGGCTGCCAGTGCGCACGTCAGCATCAAGAGGATCGTGATCGAAGGGGTGCGGGCGTGGATGGTGGCGGTCCTTGTCTTCATGGACACTCCCCTGAGAATCGATATAGAGGAACTATAATATGGGTTGGCTGATTTGGCCAGATTAGACTTTTTTTCTTGTCTCCCTGTCGAGAAAATGAAACGGAGTATCGATTTTCCTGTCCTGTTGTCCAGGCCTTAGCAGAGCGTCCCTTTTTTGCTAGGCTGGATTCCGGAAAAAGGCGGGAACGATGCCCCAATCAGTCATACAGACCCTCATCCTCTTCATCCTGATGGCGGTCGGCTTCCTGGCCGGCAAGATGCGATTCCTCGATGAAACGGGCTCGAAGAACATCTCGAGGCTCCTCGTCAACTTCATCCTGCCCGCCCTGATCGTCGCCTCGATGCAGCGGCCCTTCACGCCCGAGCTCCGGGACCAGGCCTTTCTGGCCCTCGCCATCTCCTTCGGCGTCTATGCCCTGTCCTTCCCCCTGGCCTTCCTTCTCGCCAGGGTCGAGGGAGCCCAAGGCCCCGAAGCGGGAGCCCATGTCTTCGGCGCCGTCTTCTCGAACGTAGCCTTCATGGGTTTCCCGATCCTCGAAGCCTTTTTCGGCAAGGAGAGCCTCTTCCTCGCCTCGATCTACAACATCCCCTTCCAGTTCCTCGCCTTCTCAATCGGCCCCGTCATCCTCTCGCGGGGATCGGGCCAGAAGAGGAAGCTCACGGCCTCGTCCTTCGTGACGCCGGCCGCTTTGGCCGCCCTGGCGGGCTTCGGTCTCTTCATGGCCGGCGTGACCCTGCCGGCGCCCCTCTTCAAGGCCCTCGACCTCCTCGGTTCCACGACGACGCCCCTCTCGATGCTCCTCATCGGCGCCATCATCTCGCGCTCGAAGTTCTCCGCCGTGGCCGGCAACTGGCGCCTCTACGTCACTTCGGCCTTCAGGCTCGCGGTCCTGCCTGCCCTCGTCTACCTCATCCTGCGTGCCCTGGGCGTCTCGGGCCTGATGCTCGGCCTCCCCGTCGTGGTCGCCGCCATGCCCGTGGCCGCCAACGCGGCCATCCTCGCCGAAGCCTATGGCGGCGACGCCGCCACGGGTTCCTCCCTCGTCTTCCTCTCGACTCTTTTTTCGCTCGCGACCATTCCCCTGCTCGGGATCTTCATTCACTAGGACTGGACTAGGCCCCGACGCGCACCTTCACCACGACCTTCCTGACCGGGGAGGGCGTGGGGCTCGCTACCTTGGGGGCATGGGCATCCTGCGGAAAGAAAACCGCGAACTCGCCGGCTTCGAGGACCACGTCGATTCCTCCTGCGAGACGCCAGCTCGCCGCGTCCTTGGCCTCGTTGTAATCTGAAAGCGCTTCGAGGGGGGCGAGCCCGGGCGCGAGCACTGTCCCCGCGCCGAATTGCCGGTAGACGATGGTTTCCCTGCCTGCGAGCACGAGCTGTATATCCGCGTACCTGCGATGTGTCTCGTAGCTTCGCTTTTCCCTGGCTTCGGTCTCATAGGCCTGGACGAGGGCGTATATGTCATCTCCGTCTATCGAGATCCTTCCCTCGGTCAGCGCGGCGAGGCCTCCCTTGCCCTGGGCGGATAGCCAGACAAAGGCCTTTCCGAAGCACTCGCTCAAGCCCGAATACGTGGCGGCATTTTCGAGTCTGTCATGGATCATTTCGTTCCTCCGGATGCTTTAGCTTACCCGCTTATCGTATTCTTTGCCTCTGCTTCTTCGAGCCCTGTCCCTCTCCGCGGCCTGTCCATCGTAGTGGCTTGGCCGTGAAATCTCCAAAAAATCCATGTTTTTTCTCGACAATTTCTATAGTTTCGTGCTATTCTCCATGGAGAATCCTCGAAAAAGTGACAAACCCCTTGCCATGGAGGATGCCGTGAAGAAGTTCGTCCTTGTTGTTGCCCTCGCCATCGTTCCCCTTCTTGCCTTCGCCGAGACGGATATCGGCCTGAGCGGCCTCTACTTCGGAAACCCCACCAGCATCTCGAAAAACACGCTGAACAAGGACTCGGTCGGTCCCGGCCTCGATCTCAGGGCCAAGCTCTGGATCTTCCAGGCGGACCTCGATGCAACCATGATAGGGAAGGACTCCTTCCTCGTCATGCCCACGGCGGGACTGTCCCTCGATGTCCTCTTCCTGCGCGTCGGCGCGGGCATGGGCCCCGTGGCCTACCTCGAACCGGGCGCAGACGAGGCCTTCGGCATCTTCGCCTGGACCCTCAAGGCCTCGGCAGACCTCCTCCTTGGGCCCTTCTATGTCGGCGTCTTCGGCTACTACCTGTCCTGGGACAAGGAACCTTCCTACCTCGTCGACAATCTCAGCGTCGAGAGCCTCAAGGATCCCGCCAACTGGAAGGTCGGCGCCGTCGTCGGTTTCCGACTTCGCTAGACAGCCGTTTTGCCCTCTGCCGGCTCCATGAAGCCGACACCGTGGAGCTGACGCCATGAAAAAGGGCTGGTCGGGAATCACTTCCTGGCCAGCCCTTTTCGTATCGTCCTGAGGCAGTCGCCTTCTAGGCCCCTGGTTTCCGTGCCGGGCCGGCCTTTGGCCGCCGCGCGCGGACCGTAGCAGGTTTCCGTGCCTTGAGCTTCCCCAGGTAGAGGGCCTCGACCTTGGCGCGGGCCCAGGGCGTCCGCCTCAGGAAGACGAGGCTGGACTTGATGCTCGGGTCGCTCGAGAAGCAGCGGATGGGTATCCGCTCGGCGAGGCCCTCCCAGCCGTAGTCCTCGAGGAGCCGCGTCAGGATGGCCTCGAGGGTCAGGCCATGGAGGGGATCGTTCTCGTGGCCTTCGGTCATCCGCCTACCTTCCCAGGCTCCGGTTCACGAGGCCCACGACGAAGCGCTGGCCCGAGGTGGCGGCGAGCTCGCGATAGCTCACCTCGACCTTGTCGCCCGGCGCGAGGAAGCGCACGTCGTTCGAAAGGGCCGAGCTCGCCGTGTAGAGGATGTCGGGCTGGCCCTGGAGGATGAAGAGGACCGAGGCGTCCTCGGCCGAGTCCTTCACGCGGAGGACGGTGCCAGAGACGGACGCGGTCTCGCTCGTGCTGCCCATGCCGGCGCTCGCCTTGCGCGCGTACTGGTCCCTCGCCTCGGCCATGGTTTCGCCCATCGCGACCTTCTGGCCCGTGGCGAGGTCGACGTAGACGAAGCGCTGGCGCTGCACGGCGTTCTTGAGGAAGAGGTAGTAGGCGGGCTCGCCGCCCAGGTCCACGAGGATGGGCCAGGTGGCCTCGAGGCTCTGGGCGCGGACGCGCTCGTCGCTCTGCGCTATCTCCATGGCGCGCATCTCGGTGATGCCGCTCATCGCGTAGCGTCGCGCCTCCTTGGTCTTGAGGTTGACGAGCATGAAGCCGGCCATGGTCTGGTCGCTCTCGCTCGGCGAGGTGACGCCCGAGACGAGCTAGGTGCGGAGGCCCTCGGGGCCGCGGGTGACGACGTAGTTGTAGCTGTCGGAGAGCTGGAAGACGTCGCGCTTCTGGCCGAAGAGGGCGTTGAACCAGCCGTCCTTGAGCCGCAGGTGGTTGTTCGCCTGGGTGATGACGATGTCCGAGGGGATGACGCGGTCGACCCAGGCCGGTTCCTCGCCGCGCGCGAAGCGCTCCGTCTCTCCCGAGACGGGATCGACGAGGACGATGCCCGCGGCGTCGGGGCCGCCGAAGAGGCCGACGGTGTTGCGGATGACGGGCACTACCCACCAGGGCTTGCCGGAGTCGTCGATCTCGAAGCTCTTCGTGCCGAAGAGGAGGCCGCGGTAGCGGAAGCGCAGGCGGCGGTCGAGATCGTAGCCGAAGACGGCGCCGGGCGTGTACTTCATGCCCCCGTCCACCTGGACGAGGCGGCCTTCCTCGGTCTGCTGGTCGACCTCGATGTAGCCCGCGGTGCCGCGCGAGCCGCCCGTCAGGGCGACCATGAAGCCTGTGTAGTCGAGGGGCGAGACGCGTACGATATCGGTCTTGCCGTTGCCCCGGTCCACGCCGAGGGCCGTGAAGGTGTTCTCGTCCATCCGGAAGCGCGCTCCGTAGGTGCCAAGCTTGCCCTGGCCGATGGCTATGGAGAGCTGCTTGTCGGTCCTGGGGAGGATCATGAGGTCGGCACTGCCTGCCGCGGCGGGCACGGCCGCAAGCGAGCCCTCGTCGGGGAAATCCTTCGAGAAGAGGGAAGCCTCGCGGTCGGAGACCTCGAGCTGGGAATAGTAGCGCTTGGCGTTGCCGGGCCAGACGAGCCAGGAGGCCGCCGAAGCGAGGAAGGCTATGGCGATGGCGAGGACGCCGCAGCCCACGGCCACGACTGGCGCCTTCTCGAGGCCGAGCAGCTTGCCGACGAGGAAGCCGATGACGGCGACATAGATGGCAAGGAGGGTCCAGAAGCCGAAGGACTGGAAATTGTAGGCCGGGAGCGTGACGTAATCGATGACGGCCCACGACAGGATGGCGAGGACGAGGAGGATGCCATAGGCCTTCCTCCCGAGGTTTCGATCCCTTCTCATTCGATGCTGCCTCCATAGCCGCCGGCAGGTTCGGGCACCGCGCGGCCTATCGTTTCAGGTACTCTAGGACGCCATGCCATGGAGTTGCAAGTATGCACGGAAAAGCAGCCACGTCGGCGCGGTCTGGTTCAGACCGCTCGCTGCCAGCCGGCTTCGGCCGCTGCCTAGACCGCGGACTGGAAGCCGGCGATGTCCGCGGCCTAGAATAAAGGGATCACGCCCATGCGACAGGCAGGTGGCCATGAAGCAAGGCAGGAAGGAACGTTACGTTCCGCTCTGGGTCGTTCTCGTCGTCCCCTACGTCCTGGTCTTCGCGATCTCGCTTCTCATGGTTGTCTCGGCCATAGCGTCCGCCGGGACGGCCGCGGCCGAACAGCTTACGAACCTCCTCTGCTGGAGGACGGCTGCCGAGATCGAGGCCAGGGTCCGCGGCTACCTCGAAACTCCACAGACCATCCTCTCGGCCACGGCACGCGCCGCCGAAGCCGGCGCCGCCGACCTTGAGCGGCCCCGCAGCCTCATAGCGGTCTTTGTCGGCATGTCTGCCATCTCGCCCGCCGTGGACAACCTCGGCTTTGCGGACCCGCTCGGCCGGGCCTGCATCGTCCGTCGTCCCGCGGGCGGCGAACCTTCCCTATCCGTACGCGACGGAGCCACCGCGGGCCTCCTCGAGACCAATGCCCTCGACCAGGACGGCAAGCTAGGCGCCCGCGTGGCCGCCGAGGCCGTCAACCCTGCCGATTCCGATTGGTACTCCACCGCGGCCGCCCGCCGTGCGCCGGGCTTCACGGACTGCCGCATCGATGCGGCCGGCTCGCAACTTGTCATGACGTCCTTCCTGCCGGTCATCGACGGATCCGGGAACCTCCGGGGCGTCCTCTCTTCGGATCTGGGGCTCGCGGCCCTCAACGGAATACTCGAGCAGGCTGTCGCGGGCTCGGCGCTGAAGACGGCCATCCTCGACGGCTCGAACCGCATCGTAGCCTCGAGTTCGGGCATCGCGGCGGTGCGGCGCGGCGCTGACGGCGCCGCTGCCTTCGTGCCTGCCGCCGAGTCGGGCGACGCGGCGCTGGCCGCGGCGGCGGCCTTCCAGGGAGGCGCGGCCGGCGCCGCGGCCACCGGCGCAGCTGCCGCCGAAGGCGCGGAGGCGGTGAGCGGGGCGAGCGAGGGAAATGCCACCTGGTCGGCAGAATTCCGCCTGGGCGCCGTGACCTTCTACATGAGCTCGAGCCCCCTGCGCGACGAGAGGGGCGTGGACTGGCGCATCGTCGTCTTCGAGCCCGATTCAGCGGCCCTCTCCCTCCTCAGGAAGAACACGGCCCTCGCACTCGTCTTCTCTCTGGCCTTCCTCGTGGCCGGCCTCGCCGTCATCGTCCTCGTGATAAGGCGCATAACGCGTTCGATCAGGCGCATCGCGGAAGGCCTCGCGTCGGTGGCACGGGGCGACCTCGCCCTGCCGGCGGGGAAGCGGGACTTCACGGAGATAGGCCGTATCCAGGCCTCGGTCGGAGCCCTGGCTGAAGGCCTTTCTTCCATCATCGGCGACGTGCGCGGCGCGGCCGAGAAGAGCGCGACCGCGGGCGAGACCCTGGCGGCTCATTCCGCGGAATCGGCAGCCACGATAACCGAGATGACGGCCAACATCGAATCGATGCGGCGCCAGACCGAGCGCCTCGACGGGGCTGCGGAGGAGGCCGAGCGGGCCAAGGGCGCCATCGTCGGGGCGGCCGGGACGGTGCAGGACGCGGTGCGCGATCTCGAGGAGGCCCTCGGCTCGGCCGGCGGCATCATCCGGGCCATGGCCGAGGAGCTCCATGACCTCGAAGCCGCGGCGAGGTCCCAGCGCGAGCTCGCCACCGAAGTATCGAACCTCGGGGCGGGAGGCCAGGAGAGCGTCCAGGGGGCCGTCGAGGCGATGCGCGGCATGCATGAGAAGACGAGGCGCACCCTCGAGCTCGTGGAGATCATCGACGGCATAGCCGAGCAGACGAGGCTTCTCGCGATGAACGCCGCCATCGAGGCGGCCCATGCCGGCGAGTCAGGCCGGGGCTTCGCGGTCGTCGCGGAGGAGATACGCAAGCTCTCGGAGAGCACCGCCCAGAACGCCCGCGGCATTGGCGTCACCATCGACGAGACGATGGCCGCCGTCGGCGAGGCCGACGAGGCCACGAGGCGCACGAGCGACACGGTCGCCGCCTCCCTCGACGGCATCCGCCAGATCATCGCCGCCCTCGAGAGCGTGGCCGCGGGGCTCGCGAGCCTTGCGGGCCGCGGAGATCACGTCATGGACGCGCTCGAAGGCCTCTCGCGCACGGCCGGCGGCCTCTCCGGCGCCGCATCGAGCCTCGGCGACGGCGCCGCCGTCATCGCTTCGGCGGTCGCCGATGTCCACCGCCTGTCCGCCGAGAACCGCGCCGCCGCGGACGAGATAGCCCTCGGCATCCAGGAGATCGGCGAATCGGCCAACCGCCTCTCCGAGCTATCGCGGGAGAATGCCGACACCGCCATCTCGATCCGCCAGACCGTCGAGCGCTTCAAGGTGAAGGAGGCCGCCCGGGATGTCTAGGAGCGCGGCGCGCGGCCCGTCGTGAGGAAGTAGAGGGCCCTGACGAGGTTGTAGCCTCCGCTCAGGGACATGATGAGGCCGATGAAGCCGAGGATGCCAAGGCCGAAACCGGCGAAGGTGCCGAAGAGGAGGAGGCCGGCACCGCCTTCCAGTGCGGATCGGACGAAATAGGGCCGGGCCCTCGCCCGGATGAGGGTCTTGCGTTTCTCCTCGAAGCGCTTGGCCGTGGTCGCAGCCACGTCCCTGGGACAGCCGCGGCGCTCGAGCTCCTCGGCGATGTCCTTCCAGGCCACGTTCTGCATGGTGAGTTCGCTCGCAAGGGCGTACATCTCCTGCATGAACATGTCTTCGGCTTGCTCGAAGGAGAAGGCATTCGACCAGCCGAAATCGAAGCCAAAGCCGCGGGATCCCGAAGCCTGATCTCCGCCGGCCGGGCCGCCGGCCGCACCGGAGGCGCCTGCGGCATTGCGGAAGGCGCCAGCCGCTGCGGCGGCCTGGGCGAACTGCCAGAAGGCGGCGAAGGCGGCATCGCCTTCGTATGCCCCGTTGGCGGGACCGTAGGGACCGTTCGCGGCGGCTCCGTTCCAGTCCTCGGGCCTTCGGCCCGTATCCTCTCCGCCTGCCGAGCGCCAGGCGTCATAGTTCCTGCGCTTGTCCTCGTCGGCGAGGACCGAGTAGGCCTCCGCTATCTTCTTGAAACGTTCTTCTGCTTCCTTGGATCCCGGATTCCGGTCGGGGTGCCATTTCATGGCGAGGCGGCGATAGCTCGACTTTATCTCGTCCGGGCCTGCTCCCTGGGGGAGCTCCAGTATGCTGTAGTAGTCTTCCATGGTATTCGGACCGGCCCATGACGGCTTTGGCCTTTGAGGAAGATACTTCCGCTGCGGGATGCTGGGCAATGCCCTCGGGCAAAATTGATGCTACCGATCTTCGATGGCAAGTCAAAGGCGTCCAGCCGCTTCCTGACCGGATCCGGCGCATGGCTGTCATTCGACGATGAAGTAGAGCTCTCCGGTTGCGCCGTATGCCACCGTCGTCGTCCTTTCCTGGGTTCCGTCCGTGCTGATGTAGATCGTGAGGCCCGTACTGGAGGCATCGCCGTTCGTTACCCTGAGGTAGGTCATGACGGGGCGATCGCCGTTCATGATGGTAAAGGACTCTGACCAGGGAGAGGCTGCCGAAACTTTCTTGAGTTCTCCTCCCCTGTCCAGGTAAAGAACCGAAATCGATGATGACGTGCCTGTCACGTGGTATTCTATGGATTCGGTGAAGAATTCACAGCCGCCGAGGAGCAGGACGGCTGCGACGCATACGAGGATGAAGCGAAACTTGTTCATTTCTTCCTCCCATGCCCTATAGCATAGTGTGGAGGGGCCGATATAAGACATGATGGGGGAAACCATGCCACGACGTCTCTCGCCCGCTGTCCTTTCGACCATGATTGCCCTGTCCCTTTCCCTTGCCTTGCAGCCGTTGCCGGCGGCCGAACCGGCGGGGGCCGCCAAGCTCGATTTCTCCGAGGTCTGGGCTTACCTCCTCGCCGGAGAGGAGCGCTACCTCGACGCGTCCTACCCGATCACCGACCTCGGGTATTTCGGTGCGGGCATCAATACGTACGGCAAGCTCGTGGGCGTGCCCGACCGTACCAAGGTCAAGGCCTTCAGGGGCAGGGTCCATCTCGTGGTGGCGGAGGTCGGCAATGCCGCCCTCACGCACTTCTGCCTCGACCCGGCCTATCCCATCCGCGACGCCCTCATCGCGGACATTGTGGCGGGAGCAGCCGCCTTCGACGGCGTACAGCTCGACTTCGAGGCGGTCGGAGGCAAGGATTATGATAACTATTACGAGTTTGTGAAGGCCCTCGACAGGGCCCTCGGGAGCAAGACCCTCAGCGTCACGCTGCCTGCGCGCATGAGCGAGCGGGGGGACGAATTCGGCTACGCGCGTTTCGGCCTCGTGGCGGATCGTATCATCGTCATGGCCTATGACGAACACTGGAGCTCGAGCGTACCGGGGCCCGTGGCTTCCATTGACTGGTGCCACAAGGTCGCCGCCTATGCCCTCTCGAAGATAGATCCCTCGAGGCTCGTGATGGGTGCGCCCTTCTATGGCCGCGCCTGGGCGGACAAGAACCCGTCCAAGGCTTACAGGTATTCCGGAATCTCGAGCCTTCTCGTGGAAAAGGGCATCGGCCAGGTCCAGCGCCAGGATGACATCCCCTATATCGAGTACATCGAGACCGTGAGCGTGAAGGTCTACTTCGACGACAGCGCTTCGACCTTGTCCCGCCTCGGCATGTATCGCGCCGCTTCGGTGGGGAAGGTCGCCTTCTGGCGCCTCGGCCAGGAAGACCCCGCGGTCTGGGCCGGCATAAGCGTGACGGCTGCATCATCCCCGCCGGCCATGCCGGCCTCGCCCCCCGACCCCTCCTCATGCGGCGCTGCGGCGCCGCTGGCAGTCATCGGCCTGCCCGCGACGGACAGGGAATGACGGGGAGCGGGGTGCCGTTTTTCAGGCGGTAAACGCCGGCAGATCCGCAGTGAAGCGGAGCAGGCAGGAAAAGCCCGGCGGGCCCGAGAACTCAAGCCGGCCTCGCAATTGCACCTCTCCGAGGGCTATGAGGGTCTGTGTCCCTACGTGACCTTCCCGCCTGAGGTCGCAGCCTGCGGGCAAGCCCGTACCGTCATCCGAATACAGCAGCGTGATCTCGTCGCCCTCGCCTTTCGAAAGATCCAGGGAGATGCTGCCTCCCTCTCCTTCGCGGAATGCATGCCGGCACGAATTGAGTATCAGTTCGTTGCAGAATAGCCCAAGCGTTACGGCGATGTCCGCGGGGCATGACAGGTCCTCGATGTCCAGGACAAAGCGAAGGCGGTTGACGCCGTCGCCGTAGCTTTCGGAGAAGAGCCGGGCCAGCTCCTCGAAATAGTGCCTGAGGCTGATGCGTGACAGGTCTTTCGTCTGGTAGAGCTTCTCGTGCACGAGCGACATCGAGAGTATCCGGTCTTCCATGTCCTCGAAGACCCTGCGCGAGGCCTCGTCCGGCAGCGACTGCGAGTGGAGCCTGAGGAGGGAACAGACGAGGTTGAGGTTGTTCTTGGTCCGGTGGTGCAGTTCCCGGAGAAGTACATCCTTTTCCTTGATGGCGGAGAGGAGCCTCTCCTCGGTCTCCTTTTCATGCGTCACTTCCACGCTCGAACCGAGTATGGCGGTGGCCCTGCCATCGGAAGCCTTGGCGAACACCGTATCGGTGCCACGGAACCAGCGCCATTTGCCATCCATTGCCCTGATGCGGTATTCGCTTTCCCATGCATCTCCATGGCCTGGAGAGGCATCCGCCATCGAGGCGTAGTGTTCGCGGATCCTCTGCAGATCATCGGGATGGAGGTAGGAGTCGAGGAGGACGGCGCCCAGCTCTCCCGCCCTGGAGCTGTCGATGCCCAGTATTTCCCACAGCTTGCGGTTCGAGAACGTGAGGCTACGTCCCGCGATATCGTAGATGTAGAGCATGCAGGGATTCGTCTGCACGATGCGATCGAGGAGGTATTCGTTCTCCCTGATCTTCCGTTCGGCCTTTTTCCGCAGCGACAGCTGCATCGCAAGAGCCAGCGCGAAGCCGGCGACCGCGACGAGGATACAGATCGCGGCCAGCGCCTGCCTATGGTACAAGGCCCAGAAGTCGGGCGGGCTGTTCCAGAGGACGCTTCCCGCCGGCACGCGGCTGAGCGGCAGGTTCCACCTTTTCAGCATGTTCCAGTCGAAGTAGTTGCGGTTCGGGAACACCTCGACGGGAATCGTGGAGGGATCCGTCCCTTTGAGTATGCGGACCGCGATGGCTGCGGCATCGGTCGCAAGGTCCGTGAAACTGATGCAATTGCCGCCGACGAAGCCGGTGCCGACGTAGGTGTCCGAAATGCCATAGACCGGCACCGACGAGGTCTTCGCGATGCGGGCCATTGCGTCCCTCGGGTTGTAGGTAACGCCCGCGCCATCGCGATAGACCGAGAGTACCAGCACCGCGGAACCCGGAGGGAGGGCCGCCACTTCCGCGAGCGAGCCCACGAGCGGCAGGTCACTGAGTATCCTGGTCGTAACGCCGGGCGGCGGCGATTTCTCCAGCGCTTCGTCGAGGAAGGACCTGTAGAAGGCATCCTGGCTTCCCGTTCCCGTGATAAACACGAGTTCGCGAAGCTCCGGCTGGAGTGCCCGTATCCCCGCGATGCAGGCGGCGATATCGAGTGTCTTCAGGTTGCCTGTGACCTTTTTGCCGAGCGATTCCGGTATGTCCTTTCCCGCCGTCACGGCGCAGAAAAGGACCGGTGCGTCGGGAAGGAAGGATGGGCCTTTTCCGGCGACATAGTCGAGCGTCGTGTCGTCGGTGACGATGACGAGGTCGATTTTCAGGTTCCGGTACTTTTCCCTGAACAGCCTGATGATCGCTTCCTGCTGCGCCGGCTCCGCGAACCTGCCGGCCTCCATGTATTCCGCATAGATAGACGCGGTCGGCAAGCCGGCCCCGATGAGGGCCGAAGACAGGACGCGATCCATGATCTGGTTGGCGGGCAGGAAGACGTTGTCGGCATGCATTATGAGGACTCGCTTGCCGGCTATGCCGTCGTCCGCGGCGAGGCGTGCCGGTACGATGGCCAGGACCAGGGCGAGGCATGCGGCCAGGCGGGCCCCCCGTCCCGGCGTCGCGCCGGGCGGACGGAACGAAAGCCGGTCCTGCTCGATGGGGCCAGTCATGGTAGACCTCCGGACATCGCGGATATTCCGTATCCTCAGTACCCAAGGATAGCCGATGGCAGGCCCGGCTGCCAGCTCGTGAGCGAATAACGTTGACAATTCGCCGTCAGGCGCTATGGTGGTAGAAACACAATTCAACCTCAAGGAGAGAACATGAAGAGGTTCCTGATCGCCGTCTCGTTCAGCCTGGCGGCCCTCGTTGGCGCCTTCGCCCAGGATTTCGCGGCTACCGACTCGCTCCATGACAAGGAAAAGTACGCTGATGAGCTCGCCCTTCTCAGGCAGGGCTACTCCGCGTCCGATCCCCAGGCCGCCGTCGCATTCCGCATCATCCGCGCCATGCAGGAGGTTGCGGTCGCGATGCCTGCAGGAAAGGACAAGACCGCCAAGTTCGACGAGACCATCAACTTCGGCAAGCCTCTCCTCGACACGGCGAAGGGCAGCGTCAGGGACCGCGCCAAGGTCATCTACTGGTACGCCGTAACCATGAGCCAGAAGGGCAAGGCCGCCGGCGTCCTCAATTCCCTCTTCATGGTCGGCGACCTCCGCGGCCTTTGCGACAAGGCCATAGCCCTCGATCCCGCCTTCGGCGATCCCTACTACCTCAAGGCCATGATCGACGACGCCGTTCCCGACGTGGCCGGCGGCGACAAGGGGCGCATGGGCGCGGAATTCGCCAAGGCGCTTTCCTGCGAAGCCACGAACATCTGGTACCTCACCGACTTCGCCATGTCGCTCAAGAAGCGCAACAAGAACGCGTCCTACAACGCCAAGGGCGACCGCGGCGTCCCCGCCGGCATGACCGACCTCGACTACGCCAAGCAGCTCGCCGCGAAGGCCCGGGCTGTTTTTGCGGCCCTTCCGGCGCCTACGCCGGACCAGCAGGAAAAGATGGACGAACTCAAGGCCGCAGGCCTTTGAGTCCGCGGAGGCCGGCCGGGCATGCCCGGATTGCGGCCGAGCGGCATGGAGGGGCTCAGGGGCCCGCGGTCCCTTCCGCCTGCCCGCCCTTCCTCGCCGGGAACCTGCGCCTGTAGCCGCAGGTCCTGCACAGGTGCTCGGCAAGCTCGCCCCGGGAGAAGCCATCGCGGATGGCCCTCGCCCGGGGCGAGTTCGTTATCTCCCGGAGGCTCGACTCGAGGATGTTGCCGAGACCCATGGCGCCTTCGCTGTCGAGGCAGCAGGGCACGACGGTCCCGTCCACGAGGATGCCTACCTGGTTCCGTAGACCGTGGCAATATCCCCGGCCCTCGATTTCGGGCAAGGCGGCGTCGGGCCAGGCAAAGCGGTCTGCCTGGTTGAGGTAGACCCTTTCGTCCAGCTTGAGTGAGCTTCCCCGTTTCGCGATGTCTTCCCAGGCGCCCGCAAGCGGATAACGTCTCCGGATGAGCTCCCAGAGTTTCGCGGTCTCGGGTGGCAGCTCGCCTGAATCCCTGTTCCAGAGCCTGAGGCTCACCGGAAATGCGGGCTTCCCGCGGTGCCGGTCGAGGAAGGCGGAGACGCCCTGCCAATAGCCATCGACATCACCCGAGCCCGAATGGCTGTGGAGGGAGACGCTCAGTTTGCCGATGCCGGCAGCCGCGAGAAGGGTATCGGCCCCTTCCTCGAGAAGGGTTCCATTTGTCGTCAGGCTGATCCTGAAGCCACGGCCCGCCGCCAGGGCAAGGAAGTCACCGATGAGGGGATGGAGGAGGGGTTCGCCCTTGAGATGGAAGTAGAGCAGCCGGCCCTGTCCCTCGAGCCTTTCCAGGATGCGAAGGAAGCGCTCGCGCGGCATGAACTCCGCAGGCCTCGAGGTGGGAGGGCAGAAGGGGCAGGCGAGATTGCAGACGTTTGTTATCTCGACGTAGATCTTGTCGAACATGGGGTACCGCAGAGGGCATTGTAACCCGGGATGGCGCTCCGGCGATACCCGCCCCGGCGCCCGCGAGTCCGGCATCCATTCACGACTTGGAAAACCGCCCTGCGTGGTTTACTATGAACCATGACTCAGGGCGGGTCTCGTTCCAGCCACTTCTGCAATGACGGCCGCGACGCCCTGGATACCCAGCATTGGAGCGTTCATGAAAAACAGGCTGCTGCGCTTTTTCCTGAAGCCTTATGAATCCGAACGACCGGTGGTGCGGAAAAGGGCTGAGAGCCTTCTTTTCGTTCTCGCGGTGATGACGGTAGCGCCGCTCATCCTCGTCGCGCTGATAAACATCCCCCTCCTCAGGATTTCCCTGTCCGTCATGGCCGTCGTCTCGGCCGGTCTCGGGCTGCTGGTCGCAGGCGGCCATGCCCGCCTCGCCAACAGGATAGCCATTCCCTTCCTGGCCGCGATCCTTGCGAGCATGGTCTTCCTCCAGCCTTACAAGGAAGGCGCGGAGCTTTACTCGGTGGCGGCCTACGAGTCCATGATGATCCTCATCGCCGGCCTCCTCGCGATGAATGCCCGACAGCTCCTCGAGATCATCGCGGTGGGCGCTGTCGGCATCTCCCTGGACTTCTTCGTGAGGGTCGTACCGGGCGGGGGCCTTACGGACAACCTCAACAACTACATCATCACCCTTGGCCTCCTCGCGGTCTCGGGTCTCTCGGGTTATGCGATCATGAACCGCAACCGCCAGCTCCTCGAACTCGCCGAGAACGAGGCCGAGAAGAACAGCGAGCAGGTGCGCCGGCTCGAGGCGGCCATCCTCTCAAGCCGCGACGCCCTCGGCATGGGCGTGGCCGTCAAGGATTCCTCGGCCCGGACCCAGGCCAGCCTCACAGAACTGCAGGGAGTCCTCCAGGCAGCGAAGGCCGATATGGATCGCCTCTCCGAGAAGACCCGCCTGATCAACAACTCGAACGACGGGATCTTCGCCGCCTCGAAGCTCGTCAAGGACAAGGTGGCCGACCAGACGGCCGTCGTCTCCCAGTCCTCGCATGCCATCACGGAGATGACCGCGTCGGTCGAGTCCATCTCCGCCATCACCGCGGCGCGGCGGGCCTCGATGGACGCGCTCAAGGAGACGACGGCCAATGGCCGGGCCGAGATGCTCAGGGCGGCGGAAGCCGTCAATGAGATGAAGTCCCAGGCCGCGTCGATCATCGACGTCGTCAAGGTCATCAGGAAGGTGGCGAGCCAGACCAACCTCCTCGCGATGAACGCCGCCATCGAGGCGGCCCATGCGGGAGCGGCGGGCGCAGGCTTCTCGGTAGTCGCCGACGAGATCCGCAGCCTTTCCGAGGAAACGGGCAGGCAGGTGAAGCTCATCGACGCGAGTATCCGGGGCACGATCCATTCGATGGAGACCGCGGCCGCCATCACGAATGGCGCGCAGGGGATCTTCGGCACCATGAGCGAGGAGGCCGATGCCGTGGCCAAGGCCATGGTCGAGATCGGCGACGGGCTCAAGGGCATCTCCGAAGGCTCGGGCGAGATGCTCGCCGGGGTCAATGAGTCGGTAAACATCACCGGCGACGTACGCGATGCCGCGGGCGTCGTCGACGACAGGATACAGGCGGCGGCCCAGAGCCTCGAGGAACTCAGGACCATCACGGGGGAGGTCCGGTCGAGCATAGCCCTCGTCGCGGCCCGTTTCAACGACATGCTCGGGGATGCCAGGGCCCTCAACGAGGCCGGCATCGCGAACGAGGCCGGCCTCCGGCAGCTTGCCGATATCCTCAGGAGCCTCGGCGGAGCCTGATGAAGACGTTGACCGCCTCGGGATCGAAATGCGATCCCGAGAGCGACGCGATGTGCGAAATTACCTTGTCCTCGGGCCAGCCCTTCCTGTAGGGCCTGTCCGACCTGAGGGCGTCCCAGACATCGACGACCGCGAAGAGCCTTGCCGAGAGGGGGATGGACTCGCCTGCGAGCCCGCGGGGATAGCCCGAGCCATCCCATTTTTCGTGGTGGCAATAGGGGATGTCCAGGGAGCGGGCCAGGAAGGGCATTCGGATGAGGAGGTCCCTCGCGATGGTGGGGTGGCGCTTCATGATGGCGAATTCCTCGTCGTCGAGGGGGCCCGGCTTGAGGAGGATGGCGTCCGGTATGCCCATCTTGCCGATGTCGTGGAGGAGGGCTCCGTGGCGCACGGGATCGAGCTCGTTCCCCGACATCCCGAAGGCGCAGGCGAGGCGCATGGTCATGTCGGTGACACGCCTTGAGTGCCCCTCGGTCTCGCGATCCCTGAGCTCGAGGGCCTGGGCCCAGCCCTCGATCGTGGCCTCGTTGGCCTCGGCGAGCTCGGCGTTGACGAGCCGGAGGCCCTCGAGGAGGCGCGAGTTGTCCAGGGCCACCGCGGCCTGGCCGGCCAGGGTCTCGAAGTAGAGCTCCCAGCTCGGGTAGTGCCTGAAGGGACTGCGGCGGTAGAGCTCGAGGACGCCCTCGGTCTCGCCCTTCACCGTCAGCGTCCTCCCCGCGTAGAAGAAGAAGCCTTCCTCCGCGAAGGCCGGCGACCTGCCGAAGCCCGCCGCGTTGGTGTCGAGGTCCGAGACGATGATGGCCTTGTCGCCCTCGAGGGCGCGTCCCGCGAAGCCCTCGCCTGCCCTGAGCTTCGTGTGGAGGAGGGCGTCCGTACGGAAACCGGTCCTGGCCGCCAGCGACAGAAGGCCGTCCTTGTCGAGGAGGAGGACATCGGCGGCATCCACGCCGAGGCGCGCCTTCGCCTGTTCGAGGATGAGGGACAGCACTTTTTCGAGCTCGGTGCTCGAGGCTATCGCGAGGTCGATCGTATGCAGCGACTCGAGTTCGCGGTTTTTCTCGAGGAGCCCGTTGGAAAGCTCCTCGACGTCCCGGAAGGACTTGGAGAAGATCATCGACAGGTGGAAGCTCTGGGCGAAGATGTAGAGGAAGACGCCGTAGGAGGCCATGTAGAAGGTGTTCGTGAAGACGCCGGTCGAGAGGAGGACATCGTTGATCGAGGTGGCGAGGAGGACCATTATGCCGCCGACGACGATGAGGGCCCCACGTTCCTTCCGGATCGCGGCCATGATGATGGCGCCCAGGATGTAGCATCCGGCCAGGACCAGGAAGTATTCGTACCAGTGGAGGAAGCGCAGGTAGATCATGGACGGAGTGAGGAGGATCATCGCCGTCCAGAAGCATCCAACCGCCACGATGACCGCCACCGGCCAGCGGCGGACCTGCCGCGGATAAAGGTCCCTGAAGAAGAGGGCGAAGAGCGGCAGCGTGATGTGGGCCGATATGATCTGGAGCTTGAAGGCCCATTCCCATGATGTCGCGCCGGGAGTGAAGAGCTCGAGAAGGAGCTTCTCGCCCATGAGGAGGTTGCGGAAGGTCATGAAGATGCAAATGACGCCGAAAAGGAGGGAGGCCTTGTCCTTCTTCCGCAGGAGGAAGAGGCCGAGGTGGTAGAGGCCCATTATGAGCAGGGCGCCCGCCACGAACGAGTCCTTCACCACGTCGCGCAGGCGCCTGTCGCGGATCGCCTGCGCCGAGCCCAGGACGGGGCTGTCCCAGGTGCCGAGTTCCGGCGTCGAATAATTGGCGACCTGCATGAGTATCTCGAGCTCGCCGCCGGGTGACTCGACTTCCGCGAAGGCCAGCTTGTTGGAGGGTATGTAGGCCGCCGGCTCGAAGGCCACCCGGCCCGACTCCGCTACCTCGGTCCCGTTGACATAGATGCGCAGGGCGCTATTGCCGTTCGGGAACCTCAGCCCCCATTCGTAGCTTCCGGCAGGGATGCGGACCCTGAGCCTCATCGTTCCGACGCCGGTGGGCGGCCGGGATGGCTTCGAGAAGCCAAGGGCAGTTTCCCACATGCCCGGCACCTTGACGAGGACAGGCGCCGGGAGCCCCCCGCGCCTGAAATCCTCGGCCGTGAGAAGCCTGTCGCGATAGAGCTCCCACTTCCCTTCGAGGCGAACCGTCTCGCCGCCGGCGAAGTCGACGCCATGGGAGAGGTCGACAAGGCCGTCGATCGCCTGCGCCGACTTCGGGGCCCAGGGCGAGCAGGCGGCAAGGGTCGCCGCGACGAGGACGGCCGCCAGGTAAAAGCGCCCTTGGCCATTTTTCCGGTACGGCAAAGAATTCATCGTCTTCATAATAGCGCCACGGGAGCTTATGGACAATCTTGCGCCGGTTGGGCTTGATTCGCGCGGCAAGCCTTCTATGCTTTAGTGGGTAAGGCGCCGGCCCGCCGCATCCCTTTCTCAAAACATCCAGCTGACGTGTTCCCGCAGCCGCTGAATCCCGCAATTGCCCGGCGCTTTCTCCATTGTCTGCAATGCAGGGAATGACCTTGCAGCGGCGATACCGCTCCAGGAGCGGAGGGGGGGATCATGTCGGAGAAGAATGTACAGATGGTCCGCGACTTGATCGCGGCCGGTAACGAGGGCGGAATCGAGAAGACCCGTAGTTTCTTCTCGGAGGGCTGCGTCTACAAGGGAACGCCCTATGTGGGCTGCGGCTTCAACATCGACGACGGCGACGGGCGGCGGGTGCTCGTGTCGTCCACGCTTCCAGGCGCGCCGTCCGAGGGGAAGCTTCTCGCCGGCGATGAGATCCTCTCGGTGCGGGAAGCGGGTCGCGTCCATGAGGGCTTCACCGAGCTCCACATGAGTCCATGGGGGCCGGGCAGCCCGGGAGAGCCTGTCGAATTCAGGCTGCGGCGCGGAGGCAAGGAAATCGAGGTCACCGTTTCGCGGGGAAAGGTTCCCGCCTACGAGCTCCCACTGGATGGCATTCTTGAGATGCAGAAGACCTTTTTCCGGACCTGGCCCGACCATCATGAGGAAATCGAGCTCATCATAGATGGAGGCGAATACGTCGCCGTCCTTTCGATGGTGGGCGGAACCAATGCCGAGCTTGGCCGCAGGGCATTCTGGGCCTCTTCTTCGCTCTATCGGCTCCAGAACGGAAAGATAATCGAGATCCGCGGGGTCGACGACAACCTCTCCGTTTACAGGCAGCTCGGGTATTCGGTATCCGAGCCTGGCCGATAGCTTCGTACCCGCCACTTCCGTATCCGGGCGGGGCAGGGGGACTTCTCCTCGGGGCCGCGCATCGCGTACCTTTGAGGTGAGGAGAGCCGCATGTATCATCCCGCAAATGCCGGCGCATGGAAGGGCAGGGTCGACTCGACCACCGACTACGACGCCTTCCGCTGGCACCAGTGGATCCTGCCCCTTGACCTCGACGCGGACAAGGCACTGTCTCTCCGCGAGGGCGGGAAGGTCCCTGCCGCGGGAGTGGCCTTCATCGGCTTCGCCTGCGACGAAGGTGTCAGGCGCAACCTCGGAAGGCCCGGCGCCCGTCGCGGCCCCGCGGCCATCCGCGCGGAGTCGGCCAACCTTCCCTGTTCCTTCGATCCATCCTTCGCCCTCTACGACGCCGGCGACGTCGAGTGCGAGGGCCCGGCCCTCGAGGAGGCGCAGGCCCTTCTCGGCGAGAAGGTCGCGGCCATCCTCGGCCTCGGCCTCTTCCCCCTGATCCTGGGCGGGGGCCACGAGACGGCCTACGGCCACTGGCTCGGCCATCGACGGGCCCCCGGCGCCGTCCGCGAAGGCATCATCAACTTCGACGCCCATTTCGACTTGCGGCCCTATCCCGCCGGCGGGGGCTCGGGCTCCATGTTCAGGCAGATGGCCGACGGCCTCGCCGCTTCCGGCGAGGAGTTCCGCTACCTCTGCCTCGGCATACAGAAGCGCTCCAATACGGTGGCCCTCTTCCGAGACGCCGAGGCCCTCGGGGCTCGCTGGCTCCTCGCCCGCGACATAGCGGAGGGCGGGGCAGTCGTCGCCTATCCCGAGATCGACCGTTTCCTCGATTCGACCGATAGCGTCATGTTGACGATCTGCGCCGACGTCGTCTCATCGGCCTGGGCTCCCGGCGTGAGCTCGCCGCAGGCCCTCGGCCTCGAGCCCGAGACCCTCCTCCGCATGATGAAACGGGTTCTCGCGAGCGGCAAGGTGAGGGGCCTCGACCTCTGCGAGGTCTCTCCCCGCGAGGACGGACCTGACGCCACGGCGAGCCTCGCCTCGACCATAGTCTTTGCTGCGGTCAATGCCCTTGCCGCCAACGCGGGCCTCGAACGCTGACGCCCGCGTTGGCGACGATGCGGGCCTTGGCCGCGGCCGAATCCGCCGTCTAGCTCGCCTGGGACATCCCCTCGTAGGCCCGCGTTCTCCAGCCGCGCACGAGGAGCATCACGACAAAGATGATGAAGACAAGCGAGACCGCCACGACCGGACCGAGGATGATGCCGATGACGAGCGCCAGTACCCAATTCATCATGCCCCCTTGCGTGGGTGACCAGTCCCGGCCCCGCGCCGGAGCTGGATCAGCTATCGCGATGAGTTGTTGTTGTAATAGAGGCGGATCGCCCACTCCGCGATGCGGTTCGGCAGGAGGCGCTTCAGGATAGGTACCGCAGACTGGAAGGGCTGGCCGAAGACGTAGCGTGTCCTCGGGCTTCTGATCGAGATGATGCGCTCGACGAGGGGGCCGATGCGTTCGGGCGGGTAGCCCTTTTCCTCGTCGGACCATGCCACCTGCATGACCCGCTCGAAGGCTTCCCGGTACTCGGGCGGTACCTCCGCCTCGCTATGGCAGTCCTGGTGGCGGATGTCCCCCGGCTCGATGAGGCAGACCTTGATGCCGAAGGGTCGTAGTTCGGCGCGGAGCGACTCGGTCATGCCCTCGAGGGCGAATTTGGAACCGCTGTAGGCGCCCTGGAAGGCGAGGCCCAGAATTCCGCCAATGGAGCTCAGGTTGATGATGCACCCCGAACCCTGGGCGCGCATGAGCGGGATCACGCTTCGAGTTACGAGGATGGAGCCGAGGCAGTTGGTCCTCCAGCTCCTCTCGATCTCGTCGAGGCTCATGCACTCGAGGGGGCCGACGGCGTGGTAGCCCGCGTTGTTGACCAGTGCGTCGATGCGGCCCTCGTGCCCGGCCACGAGGCCCACCGCGTTGGTCACCGAAGCCGGATCGGTCACGTCCATCCTGACCATGTGGAAAGAGCCTGCTTCGGAAATCCCATCGGCGGCTCCGCGGCTCGTGCCGTAGGCCCTGTAGCCGTGCCTCCCGAGGTACTCGGCGCAGGCCTTGCCGATGCCTCCCGAGGCGCCGGTGACCATGACCACTCTGGAATTGGGCATTGGGCATCTCCTTGGACAGGGGCGCAATCCCGTTTCCTTGAATGCTAGTTCCCTGCGCTCTCAGGGTCAATGCCGAGGTTCGGCGTAGAATGCCGCGATCAGTCCTTGAAGCGTTTCGAGGCGGCGAAGGGACGGCCCTCGAAATCGCCCTGTTCCACGAAGAGATCGCGGAGGTACTCAGGGATCGAGCGGCTCGCGCCGCCCGAGACGAGGATCTCGCCGTCTGCCGCCGCCTTGGTGCCGAGGTGGAAGACGAAGTTGACGTCGTCTGACACCACGGTCCCCGTCGATCCCGGCGGCCTCCACATGGTCTTTCCCGCATGGAAAGCGAAGTGGAAGGACAGGGGAATCTCGAGGTGGAAGACCTCGTAGCCGATTATCGCGCGGTCGAGGACGAGGCGGAAGGCGGCCAGGAGCGGGTTCATCCCTTCGTCATCAGGCGGGAAGAGAACGAGGCAGCCGGCCGTGTCCTTGATCCAGACGATGCCGCCGCATTCCGCCGACCAGGGGCCGAGGAAGGACGCGAAGTCCTCGCGGAGCTTGTCGAGGCGCTTTTCGCCGATGCGCTCGCGGAGCTCCTTCTGTCCCGAAAGCGCCGCATAACAGAAACGGACCTGCACCTCCTCGTCGCGAGCGAGGGCCGACCAGCCGGGAAAGGGCGGATAGCTTTCCTCGACCGCCATTCCCTCGCCGCCAAGTCCGGCGTGGCGAAGGGCGGCCTCGAGCCGGCCGGGGGCCAGGGTCGAGCGGAAGAGGGGCGGTCCGAGGTAGTCCGCGGCTCCGGCGAAAAAGAGCGTGGCGGGGTCGGTGATCACTCCCTTGCGGTCCGCGACTCCCCAGAGGCAGGCGTCGAGGCTCCGCAGCTTTTCCCCGAGCTCAAGCAGCTTCCCCTCGTCGAGGCAGGCCGCATCGAGCCAGACGAAGGCGCCAGGAGCCTTTTTTTTCCAGTTTCGCGCGAAACCGGCGGGGGCAATGACCTCGAGCGAGGAGCCCGGCGGAAGGCCACGCTCGAGGGCCGAAAAGAGCTTCCGGTCATCGGGATCGCCGCAGAGCAGGTATTTCATGGCGAACAGAACCTCACATCGTATACGAGGAGCCTCGAGTCGTCCCCCGGGCCGGGGCGGAAGCGGTCCAGGATCACGCGGTCCAGGGTCGGGGCGACGGCCGGGGTGACCGAGAGCGAGCCCGGCGGCGTCCACCGCGACTCGGCCTCCATGGCCTCCAGCACCGTCTCCTGCTTGGCGATTTCGCCCATCGTGGCGCTCCAGCGCACGGGCCCGGTATGCACGGCGGCCCGTATGAGGAGGGGCTCGCCGAGGTTGTTGTGGATGCGGTTGTAGAGGAAGAGCTCATGGAGAAGGGCCATGCCTGCAAGGACGGCGCCTGTCGTCGAATGGCCAAACAGGAAGGCGGCGAGGGCGCCGTCGCCTTCCCAGCTCCAGATTCTTCCAGTTCGGTGTTCCACACATCGCGTCATGAGGACGCGGAGGTCGTCGTAGGCATCCCGCGCCATGGCTTCTCCGTGCTCGCGAACGATGCGCGAGTTGCGCACGACGTCCACGCGGAGGAGGGAGAAGCGGTTCTCCTCGCCTTCGACGAGGCGGCCCCAGTTGGCCGTGCGCCGCGTCCGCGGGTCCTCCATGAAGTGCTCGGTGTCGGCATCCCAGAGGTAGCCTTCGGCCTCGATGCCCTTGAAGATCTCCCGCATGTTGGCCATGCGCCAGGATCTTCCCATGAAGCCCTCGCGGTCGAGGCGCGCGATGCGCTCCACGAGGTGGAGGAAACGGCCGGCGTCGATGGCGTCGTCCACCACGATGCCCGCCGCGAGCTGGCTGGAGACGGGGAAGCTCTCCGGGATGGAGGTCCTGGCGCGTACATCGTAGCCCGGCTCGATGACGTCGGAGGCCACCCGGCAGATCATGTCCGGGGTCAGCGACTCCGAGAGGCTCTTCTTGGCAACGAGGGCTAGGTTCGAGCGGACCTTGAACAAAGACGGCTCCAACTTTAAGAAATGACGTTCTTGCTACATAATAAAACGCCCCCGGCATTCCGTAAAGGCGAAAGCCGCGTCGCGGCCCGCCGGTCGGGGCCGTTCAACCTGCTGTCCAGCCGGGCGTTCACCGCGCCGTCTGGATCCCCCCGAGGAGCTCGATGCGGTCGAAGATGCGCTCGAGCCTGTCCCTCCTGATCACATAACGAGTGTAGGGCGTTCCCTCGAGGGTTTCGCGCTCCGCCGATTCGCGCACGACATAATCCCTCGCCCCGTCCCCTGCCCAGTGCACGAGGGCGATGGAGCCGCTTTCGATCTCGATGGCGGTATAGCCATGCCGGCCGATGGCCGTCCCCGAGTTGAAATAGCAGGGGATGAGGAGGCTGCCGCCGTCGTAGAGGCCCTGGGAGAGCTCGCGCCTGCGCTCCTTGCGCTTCATCCTCTCGAGCTCGTCGCGGTAGAGTCCGATGAGCTCGCGGATGTCGGGCCTGAGCCAGGGCTCGGCCGCGGCATAGTCCTCGATGAGGCGTTCGATCGACCAGCGGAGGCTGTCCCACTTGCTGAGGGACTCGAAGAGGGGGCGATGCGTGTGTCCGGCTATGGCCACGACGCCCCGCAGGCGCGCCGCGCGGTAGATCTTCCGCTCGGTCTTGTAGCGTTTGCGCGAATCCCGCGTGACGCTCCGGTTCCTGATGCCGAGGGGGCGTGCGAACCAGTGGACGAAGAAATCCTGGATGCGGTCGTACCTCACGTGGAAGCCCGAGGCCTGGTGGCCATGGAAGAGGAAAAGCTCCTTGTCCTTCCATTCGAGCAGGAGGGAGGGGAGGAGTGGCCAGGGGTAGTCGCGCCTGAGCTCGAGCCCCGCATCGTGGTTGCCGAGGATCTTGCGGAGACGGCCCTGCTCGCTGAAATCCTCGAAGAGGGCGAAGAGCTCCTCCCATGCCGGCCTTATTTTCTCATAGCCGAACTTGGAGAGGTCCTCGATGTCGCCGTTGAGGACGAGGGTCCAGCCCTGCCGCAGATAGAAGGTCTCAAGGGATTCCTGCAAGAGCTCCCGGTTGTGGATGAGGTCGTCGCGCGTGCCCCCGTTGCCGAGGTGGAGGTCCGAGACGACCACGATGCGGGAGCTTTCGTCGAGCTTTTCCCGCGGGCTCTCCGCGAGGAGGCGCTCGAAGGAACCCAGGAATTCCGGGAACTTCATGTCTCAACTATAGGCGATGCGCCTCGGCCCTCACCAGAGCGACATCTGCCGGCCCTCGCCGCGCCTCTCGCGCTCGACCCTGGCTATCACCCATTCCACCGGAAACACGACGAGGCCGCGCGCTTCCTCGAGGGCTTTCTCCCCGTCCGCGCCCCTCGCCTCGGTCCTGAGACGCGCGAGCTTGTCATCGAGGTCCGGTCCGCTCGTCGCGCCCCGGTAACCCACGAGCGAGAAGTCCGAGCCGACGACCCGGTGGCAGGGCACGATGGGGTAGAGGGGGTTGTTCATCATGAGCCTGCCGACTTCCCGCGCTATCGTCCCGGCGGCCTTGGCGACATTGCCATAGGAGGACGCGTATCCCATGGGGATTGCCGCGACAAGCCTGAAGACGCTCGCCGCCGGCTCGGGCAGGAATGCGGGATCGAGTTCGAAGGACTTCCCGGATTCGTCGCCCGCTTCGATGGCTGCCAGCATGCGTACGGTCCCGTCGGCGAAGCCGCTTTCCCCCTCGCCGTGGACCGGGCTGGCGTCCCTGGGCAGGCACTGGAGAAGGATGCGCGACGCCACATCCTGCGAAGCCGCAACCGAGGTCGCGACGAGCCTCCCGTTGTGCTCGGCGACGCCGAACCAGGCGCCGCCTTCCTTCCTGAGCCAGAGCCGGATTGCCGGATCGCCGTTGTCATCGATCATCGGTAACGATTTTCCTATGCGACGGGACGAGCCGTCAAGATCGGGATGGGGGCGATATCGGCCGGTTGTGTGGCTTCATTCCGGGAGCAGTTCCATGAGGCGCCTGGCATTCCGCGGAGCGTATGCCCGATAGTCGTTGTCGAAGTATACGTAGGCGTCGACACCAAGACCCGAGATTACATCGGCCCAGTGGCCGAGTCCGGCATCAGTGTAGCTCGATGTATAGAGCTCCGTGGGGCCATGGAGCCGCACATAGGCGAAGTCCGAGGTGAGGGCCACCCGCGACGGGTAGCGCCCCGCGCTGTCCGAGATGCACCAGCCAAGGCCGCATCCCTCGAGAGCCTCGAGGGCATCGTCCGTCAGCCAGCTTGCATGCCGAGCCTCGATCGCGCAACGCCTGCCGGACGGGAGGCAGGCGGCGAAGGATTCGAGCCTCGGCCTGTCGAAGGCGAGGGAGGGCGGGAGCTGGAAGAGGACGGGACCCAGCTTGTCGCCCAGGGCCTCGGCTGCCGTGAAGAACCGTGCGACCGGCTCGGCAACCTCGTTGAGCCGCTTCACGTGCGTGATATAGCGATGCGCCTTTACCGCCCAGACGAAGCCTCCTGGCGTGGAGTCCCTCCATTTCGCATAGGTGGACTCCTTCATTTCGCGGTAGAAGGTCGCATTGACCTCGATGCTGCGAAAGGCCGATGAGGCGTAGCCGAGCCATTTCGAGCGGGCAAGGCCTTCGGGGTAGAAGGGGCCTTTCCAGCCCTCGTAGTTCCAGCCCGAGATGCCGACGAATGTGACCGGCATTTCTGCCTCCTTGCAAGTCGCCTAACGCAGCGGCGGACGCATGAGGTCGACGGTCCTCTCGCGATAGGCGAAGCCGAGGAACTCGTAGATGCGCCGGACTCCATCGTCGGCGGGGACGATGACGAAGAGGGCCTTGGCCGCGGCCTTGCCCGCGCCGCCCGGGGAGGAGGCCCCCCCTGGACGGCCGTCCCTGTCTGCGCCGCCCGCGGCGAGGGGGAGGGCCTGCGCGGCCTTGCAGGCCGCGTGCAGGATGGAGCGGCAGACGCCCTGTCCCCGGTAGTCGGGGTGGGTCTCGACATCCTGGAAGCGGACGAGGCCCTCGCCCCAGAAGAGGCCGAGGTGGCCGATGAGCTTGCCTCCGTCCCAGGCCGCCCACCAGGCGCCTTCGCCCCGCTCTATGGCGCTCCTGACCGCACGCGTCTTGCCTTCGACATAGTGGCGGTCGTAGCCTGGCTCGCCCGCGTTGACCGCGAGGGTCGTCTCCACGAGGGCGGCCCAGTCGCGGTCCGAGACGAGAGGGCGTATAGGATAACGGTCGGTGAGATGGACGGGCGCTTGAGGCGCATCGGTCGCGAGGACGTCATTGACATTGAGTTCGAAGCCCGCCTCGATGAAAGGGGCGGCGTCTCCCGTCTCGCCCTCGGGGGAGTCCACGAGGAAGACGCGATGGCTGCCCTCGCCATAGGCGGGGAGCTCGGCGGAGAAACGCGCCATCCAGCGCGCGAAGTCGCCGGGGCCGGGGGGAGCGGGCATCGCGAGGCAGTTGCCATACCAGTAGTCGGGAACCGAGGGAGTCTCGAGGCGACTGCAGTCCCCTCTGTCCTCGACCTTGCCATAAAGGCGGTGGATCATGAGGCTGGTGCGCAGGGCGAGGGAACGGGCGTGCATGATTGCTCCTTGCAAGGAGCATAGCCGGATGCCGCCGGTCTCGGCCAGTACCGCGCCGGTATCGTTGACGATCCGGCGGCGCGGCACTGGCTTACGGTTACCGCGGCGGCGCGGCCGTCAAGTCGCCGCAAGCCGCGGCCCGGCCTCCGCAACGGCGTTGCACCGCCGCGGAAGCCGCTCGATTTTAGCTGTTGGCCGCCTTCAAGGCTTTCGAGGACTTGCTGTCGCTGTAGAGTTCGTCCTTGAGGGGGTTCTTCCGCTTCTTCACGATGACGTAGACCTGGTAGGCCGCGACGGCCACGTTGGCCGCGAGAGCGAGGGAGCTGATCGCGTAGTAGGCCGCGGGATTGTGGGTCGAGGCCACGGCGTACCTGCCCTTGATGAAGAAATCGGGGACCGTCATCATCGCCATCATGTAGAGGGCGAGGGTATGGACGCGGTGCTGGGCCCATGCGCCCTTCTTGATCGTGAAGGCGGGGATGGTGCAGGAGATGAGGAGGGCCGCGGAGTAGAAGGAGCGGTCCGTGAGGCAGTTGTAGGTATAGGCGAAGTTCCAGAGGTCGTAGGCGATGATCCAGAACCAGGCCATGTCGGGCCACACGAGGTCGCTTGATTTTTCCTTCGAGAAGACGATGCCGAACCAGCCGCAGATCGTCAGCATGTTGAGGATGCCTGCCACGCCGTTCATGACGTTCCAGGGGCCGCCCATGTAGAACATTCCCTCGACGATGCCGTGCATGCCCGTGACCTCGAACTCGCGGATGACCGCCTCCATGATGTTGATGGCCAGGATGGCGGGCGCGAGGGCGAGGGCCCAGCGGTGCTCCTTGAGCTTCGTGAAGCGCAGCGAGAGGCCGATGTAGCAGCCGATGAGGGCTGACCAGACCTTGGTCCAGGCGAACCAGTTGGCGGTCTGTGCACCCGACGAGGCGCCCGAGGTGCGCGGCCAGACGAAGATGTTGAGGACGAGGGGCAGGACGACGAAGAAGGCGAGGCCCGTGTATTTGCTGTGGCGCGTCACTTCATTGAGGAGCATGAGGCCCGCGAGGATGGCCGCCCAGGCCAGCCAGGAGTACCACGGTATCGCTTCGAACATGAACATGGCGTTCTCCTATGAACTTGTGATGTCTTTAGCCGGACGCCGTACGGCGCCGGCCGCGAATGCTTTTACCTCGCTGTTTCAGTCGCCCTTGCCCGCAACGAGGTCGCCTGCCGCCCTGGCAGCCGTCAGCGCCATGCGCCTGAGCGCATTGGGCGCGAGCTTGAGCGGCAGCTTCTCGAAGCTGGTTCCCTTGATATCATAAACCCGTTCGAGGCGGATCGCGTCGAAACGGCACTTCGTTGTGCACTGCCCGCAGCCGAGGCAGAGTTCGGGATCCACGACGGCGGCGCCGCAGCCGAGGCACCTTGCGGTCTCTGCCTTGAGCTGTTCCTCCGTGAAGCCGCTCCGGTCATCGGCGAAGCCGGGATTCGCCTCGGAACGGCGCGTTGTGCGCTGCCGGGGCGCGGCGTCGTAGCCATCGATTATGGCGTTGGCCTTGTCGAGGGCCCGGTACTTGCGGCGGTCGCGCCCGTAGAGGAGGCTCTGGCCCTCCCATACGAAGCGGTGGATGGAGATGGCGGCCTGCTTTCCCGCCGCGATGGCGTCTATCGCGAACTTCGGTCCCGTGAAGGCGTCGCCCCCGACGAAGACATCGGGCTCGGCGGTCTGGTACGTGAAGGGATCGGCCTGGGCGCTGCCATTCCGGTTGAGAGCCACCGCGCTGCCCGCGAGCAGGTCCTTCCACTCGATGGACTGACCTACCGAGAGGAGGACGTGGTCGGCGGATACCGTGATCGTGGCCTCCTCGTCGTAGCGGGGAGCGAAGCGGCCCGCCTCGTCGAAGACGGATATGCATCTGTGCAATTCGACGCCGGTCACGCGGCCGTCCTTCGCGAGGATCCGCTTCGGGCCCCAGCAGTTCCTGAGCTCGATGCCCTCGCGGAGGGCCTCCTCGATCTCCTCGGGGAGGGCAGGCATTTCGTCCCGGCCCTCGAGGCAGTACATGCCGACCTTGAAGGCGGCGCCGGCGCGGGCGCCGGTGAGGGCCGCGCTATTTCCGCCGGCGGCCGCCGCGCCCTCGGCGGCGACGCGCACCGCGGTGCGCGCGACATCGATGGCGACGTTGCCGCCGCCTATCACGGCAATCCGGCCTCCGAGCTCCGGAGCCTTTCCCGTATTGACCGCGCGCAGGAAGTCGACGCCTGTCATGACTCCCGCCGCATCCTCGCCCTCGATGCCGATCCTGCGGCCTCCCTGGGCGCCGATGGCGAGGTAGAAGGCCTCGAAGCCCTCCTTTCTGAGATCGCCCAACGTGAGGTCCCTGCCGACCTCGACGCCGGTCCGGAACTCCACGCCGAGCTCGCGGAGGACGGCGATCTCGGCCTCGACGACGGCCTTGTCGAGTCGGAAGGAGGGGATGCCGTGGACGAGCATGCCGCCGGGCCTGTCCTCCCTTTCGAAGACCGTGACGCGGTAGCCGTCGATCGCGAGGAACCAGGCGCAGGAGAGGCCCGCTGGGCCCGAGCCGACCACGGCTATCCTGCGGCCATATTCGTGGCGCTTTGTCGGGACGAAGCGGTTGGCTGCCTTGAGCTCCCTGTCCGCGATGAACTTCTTGATCTCGTCGATGGCTACGGGCTCGTCGACGTCGCCGCGGGTGCATTCGGATTCGCAGCCATGGGGACAGATGCGGCCGCAGACCGCGGGAAAGGGGTTCTCGGTCTTGATGAGCTCGAGGGCCTCGCGGTAGCGCCCCAGCGAGGCGAGCTTGATGTAGCCCTGGACCGCGATGTGGGCGGGGCAGGCGGTCTTGCAGGGTGCGGTGCCGCCTTCCGTGACATTCTCGCGATTCACTCGATAGTCGGGATTCCAGCGCTCCTTCGTCCACAGGTGGTCCCGCGGGGAAAGCGTAGGCTTCACGGCAATGGGCTTTCGAGAGCAGAGCTTCTGCCCGAGTCGCACCGCGTTGATGGGGCAGTGCTCGACGCACTGGCCGCAAGCCACGCACTTCGACGCGTCCGTGACGGCGACATAGTTCGAGCGGACCATGTCCGGCGCGTTGAACATCGCGGCGTTGCGCATGGCGTAGCAGCCGCAGCCGCAGCAGTTGCAGATCGCGTGCGTCTCGCCCTCGTCGATGTTGGGGACGCTGTGCATGAGGCCGTTCTCCTCCGCCTTCCTGATGATGGCGTAGGCCTCGTCGCGGGTGATCTCGCGGCCCTTGCCGGTGCGGATGTAGTACTCCGCGCCGCGGTTCAAGTGGATGCAGATCTCGTGCTCGAGGTGGCCACAGCCCTCGCCGAGGAGGCGCCGCGAGCGCCGGCAGGAGCAATCGGCGACCGCGAAGCGCGTTGAGCGCTCGAGGATGGTCGAGATCTCCTCGTAATCCGCGCTGTGCGAATTCCCGTCGATGGACGACTGGATGGGGATGACCCGCATGGGGCCGAAGCCCATCGGCATCTTCGGCGCGAGCATGCCGCCGCGCATGCGGGCGTACTCCTCGAAGGCCCTCGGTATCTCGGGGTATTTCTCGCAGAGTTCCCGGTTGCTCACGACCTTCTCCATGACGCCCGGCACGAAGACCGTGAGTTCGTAGAGGTCGGGCCCGGGGCTGCCGTCGGTCCCACCCTCGGAATGGAAGATGCAGGCACCGGCGACCGCGAGTTTCATCGCGAGCTCCCTCGTGACCTCGACCGGCTTGCCGCAGCGCCTCGCGATTTCCTCGATGCTCCGCGGCTTGCGCAGGGCCATGGCGAGACCGACCTCGGCCATCTCGTCGGTGACGATGCGGTCGAGGACGTAGTACTCGGGCGCCTTTTCGTCGATCTTGACCATCATCGCCGTGGCGCCGCAAATCTTCCGCGCGAGCCTGGCGATGTTCTTCCTAAGAGCCATGCGGGATCCCCCAGTGGATTCCGGAACCGCGTTTCCGCGCGTCGGCCGCGCGTCCTCGATGGCGGCGAAACCGTTCCGTATTTATCGATAAGCTGGTATTGTTCGGCCATGCTAGCACCTCGCCGCCGCCCTGAAAAACAACTTATTTGACTCGACCACAACAATGTGTTGTATAGTGGGGTGACAATTCCCAGGAGGACCTTCCATGCAGATCGCGTTCATCGCCTCCCTCCTCGAACTCTGCCGGGAGCAGAACATGACGAAGGCGAGCGAGAAACTCTGCATCACGCAGCAGGGACTGTCGCGTCAGGTCCAGGCCATCGAGAGGGAGCTCGACGTCGCCCTCTTCGAGAGGTCGAGGAATGGCGTGGCGCCCACGGAAATCTGCGAGAGGATCAGGCCCCATCTCGAGAGGATCCAGGAGGAATACGACCTCGTACTCAAGGACATCGAGGCGGCGAGACACGGCGAGGCCGAGGGTTCCCTGTCGATAGCCTTCGCCATCGGCATCTCGCACTGCCTCGATACGGACTTCATCTTCGAGTACCAGAAGTCGCACCGCGAGCTTTCGATCGAGATCGGCGAATGGTCGCAGCCGGCCTGCATCCAGAAGCTCCTCGCGGGCGAGCTCGACCTGGCCTTCCTCGTCAATCCCGACGCAACGGGGCGCTTCAACGCCTATCCCCTCGCCGAGGACTACATGTTCGCGGCAATCCACCGGGACCATCGCCTCGCGGCCGTGGATTCGCCGATGGAGTTCTCCCTCCTCGACGGCGAGAACATCATCACGGGCTCGCCCGACAACGCGCTCAAGGAGCTCTTCGACCGCTACTGCGTCCTCGCGGGCATCGCGCCGCGGGTCATCGTCTCGTCGAGCTACAGCCTGGCCTTCGTCAACGCGATGACCGAAAACGTCGGCATTGCGACGGTCACCACGGCCATGGCCAGGCGCATCACCAATACGGACATCGTCTTCCGTCGCCTCCTCGCGCCCGAGCCCGGCATCATGTACTGCTGCACGCCCCTCCACGCGAAACGCGGACGCGAGCGCGCGGCCCTCCTGCGCTATGTGCGACACTACTTCGAGACCACGCCCATGCCGCGCTTCAAGGAGGACTGAAGGAGGGTTCGAAGGGACTCTCGGGGGCGTGGCGAGGACCGATCAGGGCCAGGTCAGGGGCGCGGTTGCTCTCCGTCCCGCGGACCATGGCTTCGTGGCGCTAGCGGTCGATGTCTACTCGTGTAGCCTGCCGCGGGCCTGAAGGTCCCGCTTCGCTTGCCATGCCCTCGAGGCCGTCGCGTACGAGGAAGCCGTGCACGCGGGCGGCGAGGGCCTCGCGAGCCGCGGCCACCGCGCCTACTCTTTCCTCGCCCGAGCCCAGCCTGCGGGCGAGGATGGAGGCCTCAGCGGCGAGCTCGGTGCGCTTCCCGCGCGAGAGGTTTGCCTCGAGGAGGGGCCGCTTCCGTGGCGATCCCCAGGTAGCCACGGCGAGGTCCCTGGCTGAAAGACGGTCGAGGATTCGGCGTGCGCGATCGCGTCCCAGGTCTTCGATGAGGGCGAGGGGCAGGTCCTGCGCCGCGAGCTCCTCGAGACGGAGCCTGTCCGCGGCCTCTATGATGTCGCCTAACGTTTTCGTCGCCAGCCTGCTCCCTTCGTAGCCCAGTCCGAGCCGACCCTTCCTGAAGGCGGCCCAGAGCCCCGAGAGGGCCGTGGCTCCCGCCTCGAGGGTCGCGCCGCGGTCCCGGGTGACGAGGGGCAGGGCGGCCCGTCGTGCCTCGACCCATTCCTCCCTGCTTGCCGCGGGCAGGGCCGCGAGGAGCCGCCTCTCGTCGAAGGGCTGAACCTGGCGGGCCGGGCCTGCAGGGGCGGCCGCGCCTTCGGCTCCGGCGCCTTCATCGGCGCCGGCCGCGCCGCCATTGGACGCGGTAGCCTTTGGGCCATCCCGGAAGAAGAAGAGGGCCTGGAAGCCCAAGGCTCCATGCTCGGGAAGGAAGTAGGCCTGGACAAGGCGCGCGAGGTCCCGTTCACTGAAGCGGGCGAGGAAGGCCGGAAGGGAAGGCAAGGCTCCGGCGGACTGGGCGATGCCGCTCGCTGCAGGTTCCTGCGCGGCAAGCGGGCCAAGCGATGCTTCGAGGAGGGCATCGTTGGCCGCGAGGAAGCGCAGGATCGAGGCCTCGGCGCCGCTGGCGGTAGAGGGCGCAGTCGCCGCCGGCGCGGAGGGCGAGATCGACGCGTCCGCTCCGAGAGCCGCCTGCGGGGCCAGGCTGCGGAGCAGGGCGGCCGGAATGCAGAGGGAAAGCTCGAGGCTCGCGGCCCCCGCCATGAGGCGGCCCACGACCGCGACCTCCGGTCGTGCGGGCCGGGCGGCGCTGCGTCCGAAGACCGGGGCCGAGATGCCGGGCAGGGTTGCGGCGAGGCCGGGCCAGGCCGTTTTCCATGCCGCGGCCAGCACGGGCTCGATGGCCCTGGCCACCGATGCGGGCTCGGCTCCGCGGGGCAGGCCCAGCTCGAGATAGAAGCCCATCTTCGCGGTTCCGTCGCCCGTAGTCCAGGCGGCGGTCCAGCGCAAGCGATCCTTTGGTTCGGCAGGGTCGACCTCGAGGCCGGTCCACGAGACCGTGGCCTGTCCTCCCCCGGCCTGCCATTCGCGGGGACAGAGGAGGGTGGGCAGGGCGAGGAGGGCGGGGTGGTCGAGGGCGAAGGCCCGCGGCTCGATGAGGGCAGGGGCTGCATCCGGCGCGGCCGGCTCCTGCCGCGCGTCGATGAGGCGGGCAAGGCCTTCCTCGACAAGGAAGGCCATGGTCCTTCCGCCGTCCATCCTGCAGCGCAGGTCTCCGGCGCGGCGACGCTCGAGCTCGAGGCGCCAGGCCTCGGCCCCTTCGCGTCGCACGATGGGCGTGATAGGCGATCCCGAAATGGCGGCCAGCCTCGCGGCCAGCGTCCCGGCACTTTCCGCGGCAAGGCCTGCGCCCAGGAGGAGAAGGGCCTTCGGGCTGTCGCTGCCCTCGAGGATGGTGACCATCCCCTCCCAGGGCTGCCCTGCGGGCTCGAAGGCCTCCTCGGCCCTGGCTGGCTGGAGGGTGGCCGGATCGAGGCCGAGGCTTTCCGCAAGGAGGGAGGAGAGGGGGTCGATGGAAGGTCGCTTCTTCCGCCGCTTGAGTCCGTTGAAAAGGCCCATGACCTCCAGTGTTGCCTGTTCGGGCTCGCGCCGCAAGCCCGCGCCCCGAAAGACATGGCCGACCGCTCCAGTCCCTCGATGATTAAAACCGAAAAATCCCTTGCTTGGATGCAGTGAGGGGACCTAGGGTTTTCATGCGGCGGAAAAGCCGCTCCATGGAGGCATGATGGCTGAATCGCGGATCGTGAGGGATTCGTATGGAGGAGCGGGCGCGGAAGGCCCGGCCTCGATCGAGTACAGGCCCTATCGCGGCGCCGAGGACGATCCTCTCCTCCTCGCCATCGTGCTCTCGAACGACGCGGCGGATGGCAAGACCGAACCGGTCTCCCTCGAGGACATCGAGTCCTTCTGCAAGCCCACCGAGCGCTTCATCCCCGCCCGTGACCTCGATATCGCCTTAGTAGCAGGAAGGAACGGCGAACACATGCCCGCGGGCTTCAGCAGGCGCAGTTGGTACTCGGGCTACCGGGGCTGTCCCCTGTACTGCCAGTATTCCTGCCTCGCGGGCGAGTGGAGGCAGGCGGGCATCTGGCCCCGCATGGTCAGGCGCAACGAGGAGCTCCTCCGCTCCCTCCACCTCGAGAGGACGGGCGGCGCATCGAAGGAAGGCGCCTGGCTCCAGGCCTGGGCGAGTGATTGCGAAAAGGACTGGATAGCCGTCCTCGAGGACGCGGGCTACGAACTCGTGAGGAGCTTCAACAATATGCGCCGCAGCACCGCGGGAGTTCCCGACCTCGTCCTGCCCGAAGGCCCGGTCGTGAAGCCCGTCGAACCTACCCAGCTCAGGAAGATCTGGGAAGCCCAGCGCGAGCTCAACCTGGGCGTCTTCGAGTGCGTCGAGGAGAACTGGGGCGATGACTCTTTTGAAGCCTGGGCGAGGGAGGCCGAGGGCAGGATGGTCCTTTGGCAGGTGGCCTGGGATGGCGACGAGGTAGCGGGCACGGTCCTCGCGCATTACGAGGAGGGACATGTCGGCAAGGAGGGCAGGAGCCGCGGCTATACTGAGCACATCTACGTGCGTCCCTCCTGGCGCGGCCGCGGCCTCGCCAGCGCCCTCATCGCCCGGGCCCTCCGCGCCCTCGCGGAGCTCGGCGTGGAGGAGGCGGAGCTCGGCGTCGACTCGCGGAACGAAAGCTCGGCTTTCGCGCTCTACCGCAAGATGGGCTACGAGACGGAGAGCGTCGACGGCTGGTATCGGAAGCCCCTTTGAGGCGCGAGCCGCTGGAAGGAACGAATTATTATAATCGAACCGTGGCTGGCGGAGTCCTGGCGTTGCCATTATCTTTCATTGCACAGGGAGGCGCGATGAAAACGATCGATCTCGGTGAGGGACTCCTTTGCTTCATGTTCGACCCGCCGCCCGGGGAATTCGAGGGGCTCAACCTCCTTGCCCTGGTCGATGGCGGAGAGGCCCTCCTCCTCGACACGGGCTACAAGGAAAACCTCAGGGAGGCGCTTGGGCATCTCGAGTCTATCGGGGCGAGGCCGACGAAGGCCATCATCTCCCATTACCATTCCGACCACGCCGACGGGCTGGCTCTCCTGCCGGGGCTCGAGACCTGGGGACATGCCGCCTACCAGGAGACCCTCGACCGCTGCTTCAGGCCCGAGCGCCATGCGTCCCTCGCGCCGCGTCATGCGATCTCCGCGCCCGAGGCCCTCGCCTTCGGCGGCCATCGCCTCGAGCTCATCCCCATGCCGGGGCACACGCCCGATTCGCTCAGCGTCGCCATCGACGGGCGCGTGATGTATGCCGCCGACCTCCTCCTCTTCACGAACGAGGGCGCGCCCGTTCTGCCTTCCGTCCACGCCCGCCCCGTCTCCCTCCACGCCGACGCCTTGAGAAAGCTCTGGAACTACCTCGGCATGACCTTCGTGCCGGGCCACGGCGCGCCGGTTATGGATCGCACAACGCGCGAGCGGGACCTCGCGAACCGTATCTCCTACGTGGAGGCCATCGCAACCAGGCCCGGCATAGGGCTCGACGAGGCGCGCCGACTTCCCGGCCATCGCCCTGATCTGGAAAGCCCAGGGCATCGCCTGGCCGGAGCGCGCCGCTTCCGCCGCTGCCCTAAAGGAAGCCGACTCGCGGCGCGATCCCGGACGCCTCTGCCTCCGCTTCCTCGCCGAGGTCGAGGGCCGGGCCGCGGGCTTCCTCTCCTGCATCGAGACCGAATCCTACAACGGGCGCCGCGCCTTCTCGGTGAACGTCGCCGTCCTCCCAGATTTCCGTCGCAGGAGACTCGGGACGGCCCTCTTCCGCCGCCTCGAGGCTGAGCTTGCGGCCCGCGCCGTCCTGACAGGCCCCGCGGGCGGCATCCTCTGCGCCGACGGCTACACGATCTGCCCCGAAGGCATGCGCTTCCTTGAGTGCCTTGGCTTCCGCGAGACCTGGCGGGAGACGCCCGTGATGCTCGACGTCGCGGAGTGCGACAGCTCCGCCTTGCCTGGCCTCCTCGCCTCGCTCGAGGCGCGGGGCTTCCGCATCCGCTCCCTCGCGGAGCTCGCAGGCGACCCGGGCCGCGACCGGAAGCTTTACGAGTTGTACGACACCGCGAAGCGCCAGGTGCCTACGGAGGAGGGCTACGTCTGGGTGCGACAGGATTTCGACGAGTGGCGGATGGAGCAGATCGAGGATCCCTCGACCCTCCTCGACGCCTACCTCGTCGCCCTACATGGCGGGGACTACGTGGGCCTCAAGGAAGTGGGCATGCTCCGCGACTCTGGCGCCATCCAGTGCGGCCTCATGGCTGTCCTACCTCCCTTCCAGCGACTCGGCCTTGCCCGGGCCATGCAGCTCCTCACGGTGGAGTACGCGAAGCGCATGGGCTGCCCATCGCTCAAGTCCTGTACCGCCACCTCGAACAGGCCCATGCTGGAGCTCTACGACAGGCTCGGCTATAGGCGGCTTTACGAGTGGGCGCAGTACCAGAGGGCGGTCCTCTAGTCTTTCGGCCGAGATCCTCTGTTTCCTGATTTGTCGATTCGAACGGCCTTGATTGGCACTATCGGCGAAATGCATTGTCAACTCTCGCGGGCGGGCGGGCGATCTTCGGAGCCCCTGCGAATGGGCATTCAGTTCGCGATACGCTGACGGACTTCGCATTTCGATGCGACGGTTCTTGTCTTTCAGTCTGATCCGCCGCAGAATGCTCCCATGTCCCCCACTCCGCTCCGCAACGACTTCCTCCTCGACCCCTCGGTCACCTTCCTCAACCACGGCTCCTTCGGCGCGAGGCCGCGAGAGGTCCTCGCGGCCCAGGACGCCATCCGCCATGAACTCGAGTCTTCGCCCGTCGAGTTCCTCGGTCGGCGTTCTTCTGCCTTGCTCGAGGAAGCCATGCGGCCACTGGCCGCCCTCGTGGGCGCCGATACCGCCGACCTCGCCTTCATCGCCAACGCGACCACGGGAGCGGCCATCGCGGCCGCGAGCGTCCCCCTCGGCATGGGCGACGAAGTTCTCGGGAGCGACCACGAGTACGGCGCCTGCGTCATGGGCTGGAAGCGGGCCTGCGCGTCCTCGGGGGCGCTGTGGCGCGAGTTCGAGGTGCCCCTCCCCTGGGCGGGCGACGACGACTTCATGGCCCGCCTCGAGTCGGCCGTGACGCCGCGCACCCGGGTCCTCTTCCTGTCGCAGATCACGAGCCCGACCGCCCTCCGCTTCCCGGTGGAACGGGCGGTGGCATTCGCCCGGGAGCGGGGCATCGCCACCGTCATCGACGGCGCCCACGTCCCGGGGCACATCCCTCTCGACCTCGAGGCCCTCGGCGCGGACTTCTACTTCGGCAACTGCCACAAGTGGCTTTGCGCCCCCCTGGGCTCGGCCTTCATCCAGGTGCGCCGCGATCTTCACGCCTCGGTCCAGCCGCCCGTCGCGAGCTGGGGCCTCGTGGCCGAGGCCGAGGGCGGCGCGGCCGCCGTACACGACGGCTACGTCGGCACCTCGGCCCTCTCGCGCCGCCTGCGCTGGCTCGGCACGCGGGACATAACGCCCTTCCTTGCCGTACCCGCGGCCATCGGCTTCTGCGCCCGCCATTCGGGGCCGGCCGAGTCGGCGCGTTGTGCGGCACTCGCGGACGCCGCGGCGCGGCGCATCGCTTCCTTCTTCGGCCTCGAGCCCGCGACGTCAGCAGGCCAGGGCCTGCGCATGGCCCTCGCGCCCCTGCCGCCCTGCGACGGCGCCGCGGTCAAGGCCGAGCTCTTCGACCGCTACCGCATCGAGGTGCCCGTGACCTCCTTCGGGGGCCGTTCCTGGCTGAGGCTCAGCTTCCATGCCTACAACGACGCGGCCGATGCCGAGTCCCTCCTCGCGGCCCTCGGGCGGATGTCGTTTTAGCGTTTGGCCGGGAATTCCAGGCTGAAGAGGGCGCCGCCCGGGTTCTCGACGCGGATCGTCCCCTTGTGCTGGGCGACCAGTCCGCAGACGAGCTCGAGGCCGAAACCGCCCTTTTCGGGCTTCGGGGCGGAAGGCGGAAAGCCGGGCCCGTTGTCCGAATAGACGACCTCGAGCCTGTCGCCATGCATGCCCATGGACAGGGAAATCCACGGCGCGGCGACATGGGCGAAGGCATGCTTGAGGGAATTCGTCACGAGCTCGTTGACGATGATCCCGAGGTCGTGGAGGAAGCCCGACTCGACCGGCACGTCTTCAACCTCGATGGATGTCCCGATGTCGCGGCCGCCTCCGAAGATGACCAGTATCTCATGGACAAGGTCGGGGAGGTAGTCGCTTGCGGAGAGCCGATCGGGATCGCTTGAACCGTAGAGCCTGTCGAAGAGGATCGCCATCCCCCTGATCTGGGCAGCCGCATCCTGCAGTACGGACGCGGCCTCGGCGTCGGCGGCGGCCGCGGTCCTGAGCGACAGGAAGCTCTCCACGGACGCGAGGTCGTTCTTGATCCTGTGCCGCATCTCCTTGAGGATGATTTCCTTCTCCTCGGAACGCATCGCGAGGAGCTCCTCTTCAGCGCGCAGCTTGTCCGAGATGTCGAGGAAGCTGACGAGGCTGGCCATGACCTTCCCCTCGCGGTCGAGGACCGGGCAGCCATAGACCTCCAGGAAGGAGCGCCGGCCGTCCGGCCGGATGACCTCCATGTCGTCGATATGCGAGCTTTCGCCCCTCAGTCCCCGGATGATGGGCATCTTCTCGAGGGGATAGCGTTCCCCTGATCCCCGGACGAAGGCCTGGTACACGTCGCCGATGCTCTCCCTGTTGACGTCCGGCAGGATGCCGCGCCCGAGTAGTTCCTTCGCGATCTCGTTCGCGACGAGGGGCCGGCCCTCCGGCGCCGACACCATGAAGATGCCCATGGGAAGGTTGTCGAGCAGGGCCCGCAGCATGCGATTCAGGTTCTCCGCTTCCCTCTCGACGCGGGTCCATTCGCCCATGTCCCGCGTTATCGAGATGACGCAGGCTTCTCCCCGTATCTCGATGACGCGGGCCGACATGAGGCCTATGGTCGTCGTTCCGTCCTTGCGCCGGAACTCGGCCTCCAGGTTGGTGACCTCGCCCTTCTCGCGAAGGCCCGCGATGAGCCTCGCCCTGTCCTCGGCCCTGACCCAGATGCCGAGGTCTCCCGGCATCGAGGAGCGCCCGATGACGTCCTCGCGGGTATAGCCCATGATCCGCGTGAAGCCCTCGTTGATGTCGAGGTAGAGCCCGTCCGACAGGCGGTTGATGTTGATCGAGTCCGGGTTGAGTCGGAAGGCCTTGGAGAACTTGTCCTCGGATTCCGCGAGCCTTTCGTTGGTCGCCCGGAGCTCCTCGAGGCTGGCCCTGAGCTGGCCGTTGGCCTCCTCGATGGCCAGGGCGTCCAGGTCCAGCTGGCGCTTCGCGGCGAAGAGCTTGAAGGCCATCTTGATCGAGGCGTCGAGGACGGTGAACACGGAGGACTTCACGACGTAGCCGTAGTTCGTGATCTCCTCGGTCCGCCGCACGAGCTCAGGCTCCATGTGCGAGGAGAGGAAGAGGAGGGGGATGTCGTGCCTCGCGAGGATGGCCTTCGCGGCGTCGGTGCCGTACATGCCGCTGCCGAGATCGATGTCCATGAGGATGAGGTTGATGCCGGCCGGTTCGGCCTGGACAGCCTCGATCGCCGCCTCGCCGCTCAAGGCATGGACGACACGGTAGCCCGCGGCCTCGAGCTGGCGCTTCTCGTTCAGGGCTATGATGGCTTCATCCTCGACGAGGAGGATGCTGCGCTCGACGACGGGTCCCGTCCCGGTGATGGTTTCACGGATCATTACACTTCATTCTAGTTCCTGGCTGGCCGCGATCAAGTGCAGGACGATGTCGGCGCCCGGCCGGAAACAAGAAAAGGGCGCCCTCGCGGGCGCCCTTCCCTGCGGTTCCGGAATACGGTCGATTAGGGCTTGGCCGGAGGCTCGATCGAGAGGAGGGTGACCTCGAAGACGATCGTGGCGTTGGGCGGGATGACGCCGCTGGCGCCCTGGGGGCCGTAGGCGAGGGCCGAGGGGATGGTCAGCCTGTAGGTGCTGCCCACGTTCATGAGCTGGAGGCCTTCGGCCCAGCCGGGGATGACCTGGTTGAGGGGGATGATGGCGGGCTCGCCGCGATCCTTGGAGCTGTCGAAGGTGCTTCCGTCGAGGAGCTTGCCGACGTAGTCGACCTTGACCGTATCGGTGGCCGTGGGCATGGCCCCGGTGCCCTTCGTGAGCACCTCGTACTGGAGGCCGCTCGCCGTGGTCGTGACGCCGGCCTTCTTGCCGTTCTCCTCGAGGAACTTCGCCTCGGCGGCGAGGTCGGCCTTGGCCTTCACCTCGGAGGCCGCGGCAATGGCGTTCTGGGCGGTCTCGTTGGCCTGTTCGAGGGTCACCTTGGGACCCTTCGTGCTGGCCACGTCCTTCATGCCCTTCGTGAAGGCATTGTAGTCGATGGTCACGGCGGTGGACTTGAGGCTGTTGCCGATGAGGACACCGAAGGCGTAGCTCGCGTCGGCCGCGCTCGGAGCGGCCGCGGCGGCTCCGGTCTGGGCAGCGTCAGGCTTCTTGGCCTGGCAGGAGAAAAGGAGGATGGCGATGGCTGCCACCCCGAGAAGCTTCTTCATCCGTATTTCCTCGAGGTAAAGGTTGAATGCCCTAGGAAGGTACCGCTTTTTGCCACAACACTCAACCGCCTTCCAGCCGAGGCCTGCCATGGAAGCTTGACAGGAAATGGTATGCCTAGTATTACTGGTTATACTAG
>Ga0209098_1000151_pt1 | contig 76465 bp, 81 predicted proteins | sample AD_JPNHW1_MetaG_FD_184429 | JGI IMG/M metagenome (GOLD analysis project Ga0209098, IMG submission 184429) | Active sludge microbial communities of municipal wastewater-treating anaerobic digesters from Japan - AD_JPNHW1_MetaG (SPAdes) (version 2) | ecosystem: Engineered > Bioreactor > Anaerobic...
CCCGGTTAAATGCAGATAGGTTTTGAGCATCCGGCTATCCTGAGAACCCCAACAAATAGCCTTTACCACACTTTCCGCCGCTCCCTGCCGGATAAGGTGAGTGATTCGGGAATGTCGGAATACATGAGGATTAACCCGCTTCTTGATGCCCGCCCGGTCTGCTATTACCCTGATCTGTTTTCTCACCTGTGCATGGGTGAATGGTTCGCCGTTCCTGTTTACAAATACCAGGGCGTTACCTTCCGGGGACCCGGGATAGCTGGCCCGCCATCGTGCTAAATACTCCTTTGCCATGATGAGCCGGACGTACCGGGGTTTATCGGTCTTGAAAGATACATTCACGATCACCCCGTGATTGTCGAATTTCAGATCCCCCCATTTCATCAGCCCGATCTCTCCAATACGGAACGCACCTTCATAGAGGGTCCATAGCATCGCCCGATCAACATCCCGTTTACAAGAATTGATCATCTGTTCGACCTCATCAGGAGTGAGTAAATCGCCCGCTGTGGTTGTCATCGGGTCCCTGCCGGGGGCCCGGAGATCCTGAATTTTATCTATCGGGATTTTACTGTGCTTGTTTTTGATCATCCAGGTAAAGAACTGCTTAAGGATCTTTAGAAAATCGCTGATCGTGTTTGCCTTGTACGGCCTGCCAAGAACAGATTTACCCGCTTTAAGGGCAGGGATAGCGCTGTGAATATCAGGGATAAGGCAGGTGTTGAAGGGTTTTGTAAGAAAGCGCCTCCATGCGACAAGGGTATAAGTGATCTTGTTTGCCCGGGATACGCTGATCCCATCCGTTGCCTGCAATTCTGAAGTAAACGCCCGGATAAGATCCGCGTCCTTTGCCGTGAGTTTTTTTCGTGAGATAGCCCGCTGGATGGAGTTATCCGCGTACTCTTCGCGCACAAGGTTAAACGCTGAGATATCCCGCGCCATGTATCCGTTTTGGCTTGCAGTATTTAAAAAGAAAGTGTAAGGGAATCGAACCTTAAAACGGGATGCGCCGACCGGGACTCGAACCCGGGTTTAGGCGTTGGCAACGCCTAGTGATAACCACTACACTATCGGCGCAGTGTGCTCTACAATGTGGGAACTCAAATGATTTAAGTATTCCGAAGCGCAGGAGGAGCAGCCCTTTTTTGAGCAGTGGGCCAGACAAATATCATAGGATTTTTGAGCATCATCGCACTATCTTATACCAGATGATCCCTCTCTTTGTTGACTGTTCCGCCCGGCGCATCGTCATCTTCGGAGGGGGAACCGTGGCAGCCCGGAAGGCCGCGTATTTTTCCGGGCACGCGGACGTGACGGTCGTGAGCCGTTCGTTCGTACCGGCGTTTGACGGACTCACGATTACCCGGCAGGAACGCGATCTCGCGGCTGCCACTGCCACGGAACTAGACCCACTCATAAACGGTGCGTTTCTCGTGATTGCGGCGGTCTCCGACCCGGCCATCAACAACCGGATCGGGAGGCTCTGTAAGGCAAACGGCATCCTCTTCAACAATGCTGACGGGGAGCCGGGGGACGTGGTCCTGCCGGCGGTCACGGGAGGCGAGCACTACACCATCGCGATCAGCACCCATGGTGCGAGCCCAGCCGTGGCCCGGTTCGTGCGCGAGGAACTTGAAGACGAGTTCCCGGCGCTCGACGCGATGATCTTACTGCAGGAGAGACTGCGGGACGCCCTGAAGAAGAGCGAACCGGAACAGAGACGCAGAACCGTGATCCTACGGGACGTGCTGGAGGATCCCATGGTATGGGAATTACTGGCATCCGATGGAGAGGCCGCGTGGGAGAACGTGAAGGCGAGGTACCTGCATGAGTGAAACGATCGTCCCGCTCGCCATTGCCGGTGTCAGCCACCACACGGCAAATGTCACGACCATCGAATCATTCCGGTTCGCGGGCGAAGAGGAGTTCCTCTCGTCCGCACGCGACCGCTTTCCCGGCGTGATACTCCTCCAGACCTGCAACCGGGTCGAAGTGATGGTGGAAGGCAACCAGGCCGGGCTACGGGCATTCCTGGAAGAGCAGGGCCGGAAAGACTTCTTCGTGCATGATGGCCCCGGAGCCGTGCGCCACCTCTTTGCCCTTGCCTCCGGGATCGATTCGATGATCGTGGGCGAAGACCAGATCATCGGCCAGCTCAAGAAGTCGCTTGCCGATGCGCAGGAGGCCGGCACTGCCAGCCCGTTTCTGGAACTCTGCATCAACAAGGCCGTGCATGTCGGGATCGAAGTCAGGCGGCGCACGCTCATCAACAAGGGCTCGGTCTCCATCGGCTCTGCCGCGGTCACGCTCGCCGAGGCCGAGATCGGAACCCTGGCTGGCCGGCACATCCTGGTGATCGGCAGTGGCGAGATGGGGCTCCTTGTGGCACAGGCGCTCGCCGCGAAGAACCTGACCGCGATGTACGTTGCGAACAGGACCTTCAAGACGGCCGAGATCCTGGCCGGGAAGATTGGGGGCAAGGCCGTAAGGTTTGACGAACTCTACCACTATATCACGCTCTCGGATGTGGTGATCTCCTGCACGGCCGCCCCGCACGCGATCATCCGGAGAAAAGACCTTGCAAAGGCCATGCGGAAACGCTGCTGGCCCCCCGAGGGCCATCCCCGACCCCTCATCCTCGTGGATATTGCCCAGCCCCGTGATGTCGAGGAAGGGGCAGGCACCATTGATGGCGTCCGGCTCTATACGATCGATGATCTTCGCGGGGTCAACGAGCAGACCATGAGCACGAGAAAGGCCGAGGCCGACCGGGCGCACGGGTTTGTCGAGGCCGAACTGGGCATCTTCCTCCGGCACCTGAATCGGATCTCCGCGGACAACTGCCTTGCTGCTCTCCACACATGGGCCGAGACCATACGGATACGGGAGCGGGAACGGGCACTTGCCCGGCTCAGGCCGGTTGATGAGAAGACGGCAGCGATCGTGGACGACCTGACCCGCGTTCTCACAAAAAAACTTTTAACGGACGCCACATTTGCCGTCCGCTCCTGTGCCGAGAAGGGTGACCTCGCGGGATCCGAGGTACTGGTGAATGCGATCACCCATGGTGATCCCATCGAAAGTAATCCCAAACATGAATGATCCGTATGAATAACCGGTCCCTTACTCCACCCGTTTTAAAAAAATAGGGACTGTCGATATCTCATTCAGAAGAAGAATTGTAATATCACGAGGATTACGTGAATCACGGCAAAACAGATGGTCGCGGCGGCCATTCGCATATGCCATTTGAAGGGAATGTTGTACAGCCCTTTCAGCACAAGAAAACCCAAGATGGCAGTCGTCAGGAGAGAGAGGAATGTGACAATTCCCAGAACGAGTGCAAGGGGAAGACCAAAGATCGCGATATGACTGAAGGAAGGAAGCATACAATCAATGATACTGTGCCATGATCTTCATATAATTTCCGGTATTTACCGATGAACCCGGCCGGTGGTTTTCAGACAGGTACATAAAAGGATATTCCGGTCCATGGCCTAATAGTACCTCCCGCAGCGGACCGGCAAAACCAATCCAGTAAATCGTCCTGAATACAATCCTTTATTATATCCCGTTACCTCCCTCTCAGTATGTCCAGACATTCCGGTATTACGCTCTTTGCAGCGTGTGCATTCGTACTTGTGTTAGCCTGCCTCTCTGCAGGTTGCGCTTCCGGCCAGAACCCGGTATCCCCCGCAGGTGCAACCCCGGCCCCTGCCACGGTAAACACGATCACCATCAAGGACTTTACGTTCAGTCCGGCAACACTCACGGTCAAGACCGGAACAACGGTCACCTGGGTCAACGAAGACGGTGCATCTCATACCCTCGCATCCGATGACGGATCCAAATTCCCGTTCACCTCTCCCCAGCTTGCCAACCGAGATTCATACCCGCTGGCATTCACTCAGGCCGGGACCTACCCCTACCACTGTTCGATCCATCCCTCAATGAAAGGCACCATTGTTGTGGAATCCTGAGATTCCTCATTTTTCCCGCGGGGCGCTGGTCTTTTGATCTTTCCCTGTGTGTACGATGGATTAAAAAAGGGATTCTGGTTACGGAATATTCGTGTTCTGATGAGCTCGATGTCCCTTCGGGTTTCCTCATCCCCGACATTCCGATGAAGATCTCGGATTCATCAGACCCTTGAAAAAGAGAAGATTCGGGTTTACTGAATCTTCGAGTAGGCTGTTTGGGCTATGGCAATCACTTCCTTGTCGTCAAGTGGTGTTCCGGACATCCGAATCACCTCAAGAGTGGTGCCATTGGCGAAGATGATCTCGATAAAGTTCTCCCCGTAGATGTTCTCTGTCGTACCTTGCATCGACAGCCCGGTTAATGCAAGAGACCCGATGGCAGATGTGGGCGTCACGGTCTGAAGCTGGTCCTGGTTCTGGGGGTATCCGACAAATGCCCTGCTGTTTTTGCCGAGACCCGGGACAGAGATATCAAAATACCTGAGGTCGGTGTAAGAGCGGTCCGTCCGGTTGATGTACTCGATGACGTCCGGCATGCTGCTCTCAGGATAGGTGGCGAGTGAATGGAGGAGAACGTTTGCCGGGGTCGTGGTCTTCGTGTATTGTACAACATAGCCTCCCTTCCAGCCGAGCGTGCGGGCAAGGTCGCTCACGTCCGTTGCGTTCTTCTCTTTACTCATGGTCAGGACATAGCCATCAGGGAGATCGGTGCGGTCAAGGGCAAGCGACGGGAGCGAGACCGCAGGGGAATGGGTGAGCGGTACAGGGGATGTCGGGGCAGTTGTACAGCCAGCAAACGCCAGCGTTGTACAAACGAGGATTGCGAGGACCAGGAAGCCATGAATATGCATACTATCCAGTCGATGGCGAAGGATGAAAAAGATGTTTATCCGATTTCTTTTACAGTATTTCAGGGACATTCTGTGAGCGGTCCTGTCATTTTCCCGATATATCCGGGAATATACTACCATCAGGTACTCTAGTCATAAATACGATGGATCGTAAAAAATGTAGTTACCAGTTATCGTGGGTGGTGAAGAGTGAGCATGTTTCCCAAACGACGTATGCGGAGAAACCGGTCCCGGAATATCCAGCCGCTTCTGCGCGAGATCAGCCTGACCAAGAACGATCTGATCGCCCCCCTTTTTGTTGATGAAATTATCTCTCTCAAAAAACCCATCGATGCGATGCCCGGGCAGTTCCGGTATCCCATCAGTGAGATCGCGGGAGTTGCTGCCGGGCTCTGGAAGAAAGGGATCCGTGCGGTCCTGCTCTTTGGGATCCCGAACGAGAAGGATCCGGAAGCGAAGTCCGCGTATGACCCGGAAGGTGTTGTGCAGCAGGCCGTCCGCAGGATCAAGGCCGACCTCCCGCAGATGGTCGTCATCACTGATGTCTGCGCCTGCGAATATACCGATCACGGCCACTGCGGGATCGTGGGCAAGACAAAGAACGGCATGGACCTCCTCAACGATCCGTCGCTTGAGCTGATGAACCGGGTCGCCACGAGCCACGCAGAGGCCGGTGCAGACATTGTTGCCCCGTCCTGCATGCTGGACGGCATGGTGGGATCGATCCGTGCGGCGCTGGACGATGCCGGTTTCGATGAAGTTTTGATCATGTCCTACTCCACCAAGTTCTCATCTGCACTCTACGGCCCGTTCCGCGAGGCAGCGGGCTCGGGCTACTCGTTTGGCGACCGGTCCACGTACCAGATCAGTCCCGGCAACAGCCGTGAGGCATTCCTCGAATCGCAGATGGATGCAGACGAGGGTGCCGATATCCTGATGGTGAAGCCGGCCGGGTTCTATCTTGACATACTCGCGGAAGTGGCAACGATTGGCCTTCCCGTTGCCGCGTACCAGGTAAGCGGCGAGTACTCGATGATCAGGAGCGCTGCGCAGAAGGGGTGGCTGAAAGAGAAGGAGACTATTCTCGAGAGCCTGACCTGCATCAAGCGTGCGGGGGCGGACCTGATCATCACCTATTTTGCCGAAGAGGTTGCGGAGTGGCTTGATGAAGGATAAGGCGAGTGCGGCCCTCTTTACGCGGGCACAGACCCTGATGCCGGGCGGGGTTTCAAGCCCGGTCCGGGCCATCAGACCCCATCCGTTCTACACGGTGAGCGCAAAAGGTGCACACCTGAAGACTGCAGACGGGGCGAGCCTGCTCGACTGTTGTATGGCCTATGGTCCGCTGATCCTCGGGCACGCGAAACCCGAGATACGGGCAGCTATTGAGAACCAGCTGGAGAACGGGTGGCTCTATGGCACCCCAACCCCGCTGGAACCGGAATTTGCCGCACAGGTTACGGGCGATCACCCGGGCATGGATATGATCCGGTTCGTCTCAAGCGGTTCCGAGGCCACGATGGCGGCCATCCGGCTTGCACGGGGGTTCACCGGTAAGAAGGATATCGTGAAGATAGAGGGCGGGTTTCACGGGGCGCACGATGCGGTGCTGGTGAAGGCCGGCTCGGGAGCAACCACGATGGGCGTACCGGACTCGGCGGGCGTCCTTGCCGATCTCGTGGCCCATACGCGGCAGATCCCCTACAATGATCCGGAGGCACTGGACACGCTCCTCACGGCGCAGAAGGATGTCGCAGCCCTGATCATCGAACCGGTGCTCGGCAACATCGGTCCTATCCTGCCGGAGGATAATTACCTCCGTGACGTGCGGGAGATCACCAAAGCCCACGATGTTCTTTTGATCTTCGATGAGGTGATCACCGGCTACCGGGTCGGGATTGGCGGTGCGCAGAAGAAGTACGGCGTGAAGCCGGACGTAACAACGCTTGGCAAGATCATCGGCGGCGGTCTGCCCATCGGCGCCTTTGGCGGGCGGCGGGATATCATGGAGCAGACCGCCCCCCAGGGTCCGGTGTACCAGGCCGGCACGTTCTCTGGCAATCCCCTCTCGCTTGCCGCTGGCAGTGCAACGATCCGGTACCTGCACGATCATGCATCCCTGTACGGGGATCTTGCAGAGAAGACCCGGGCCCTTGAGGAGGCCATCGGCGATAAGCAGGGCGGCTCGTTCGTCCGGCTCGGCTCGATGTTCAAGTATTTCTTCCGGGCAACACCCCCCAAGAACTACCGGGAAGTAAAGGAGTGCGATACCGGGGCATTCGGCACCTTCTGGAAGAAGATGCTGGACGCCGGAATCTTCCTTCCGCCCTCGCAGTTCGAGACCAACTTCCTCTCTGAAGCGCATACCGACAGCGATTGTGCCGCGCTGGCACGGGCTTACAAGACATGTCGGTAACGATCGGGACTCGGGGCAGCAAGCTCGCCCTCGCGCAGACGGATACGGTGATTGCAAAACTCGCCAAGCTCGATATTGAGGCCGAGAAGGTGATCATCAGTACCGATGGCGATGTCAAGACGCAGGTGCCGCTCCACGCGGTTGGCGGGCAGGGTGTCTTTGTCCGGGCGCTGGACGATGCGATCCTGGACGGGCGGATCGACTGCGCTGTGCACAGCATGAAGGACATTCCCGCGTACCGGCCGAGCGGCCTCTTTACGGCAGCCGTGCTGAAGCGGGACTCGGCCGCGGACTTCATCGCGCACACAAGATCGATCGGGGGCGTGAAGATCATCGGTACATCAAGCACACGCCGCCGTGCCCAGCTCCTCCGGCACGACCCGGAGCTCGCGATAAACGATCTCCGCGGCAACGTGGACACCCGTCTCCGGAAACTGAACGCGGGGGAGTACGATGCGATCATCCTTGCCGAGGCCGGCCTGACCCGGCTCGGCCTCCGGGTCCCGGGCGAGCGCCTGACCCCGGATAAATTCGTACCTTCGCCCAACCAGGGCACGGTTGCGGTGGTCAGCCGGGCCGACCCGTCCCTGATGGAAGTCTTATCAGCGCTCGACCACCCGCAGAGCCGGACAGATGTGCTGATCGAGCGGGCCGTGATGGAGCAGCTTGGTGGCGGCTGCTTTACGCCACTGGGTGTGTACTGCCGGGCCGGGCACCTGATCGCCGAGGTCCTCTCGCTGGATGGCCAGCGGACGGAACGGATCGAGACGGACGTAAAGACCATTGAAGAGGCCCGCACGCAGGGCCGGCTCCTGCTCGGGAAGGCAAAGGATCTCATAGAGGATGCATACAACAAACTGGGGATAACACAATGAACGGCAAGGTGTATCTGGTGGGATCGGGGCCCGGTGCAGAAGGGCTCCTGACGCAGCGGGCCAGGACCGTGATCGACAAGGCGGACGTGGTGCTCTACGACCAGTTGCCCGGAGAGGAGATCCTCTCCACGCTTCCGGCCCGGGCCGAGAAGATCGATTGCGGAAAGTTTGGCGGGAAGCACGTGCTCGAACAGGACGAGATCGAGGCGCTGGTCGTAGACCGGGCACGAGCCGGAAAGACCGTGGTCCGCCTCAAGGGAGGCGATCCGTTCCTGTTTGGCCGGGGCGGTGAGGAACTTGAAACCGTGCGGGCTGCCGGAATCCCTGTTGAGATGATACCGGGCATCTCCAGCGCCCTTGCCGTGCCGGCCTCGGTCGGCATCCCCCTCACGCACCGGAAGTATGCCTCGCAGGTCACGATCCTGACCGGCAACGAGGACCCGACAAAAACTGAACCCGCGCTCGACTGGGCGCTCCTTGCCAAAAGCCGGGGCACGATCGTCATCCTTATGGGCGTTGCCAACCTTGCAAAGATTGCCGAGGTGCTGGTGAAACACGGGAAATCCCATGAGACACCGGTCGCCATCATCGAGCGCGGCCTGCGGAGTGATCGCCGCGTCACTACCGGCACCCTTGCAACCATTGCCATGAGTGCAAAGAATACCGGTGTAAAACCCCCGGCCGTGATCGTGATCGGGGATGTTGTGAACCTGTATGACCCGGCCGAGCCGGATTTGATACCATTCGGATGATACCATGAACATAATCGATACTGTTGAACGAATCGAGAAGATCATCTACGCGGTACTGATGGCCATGATCATCCTTGTCCTCATCTACGCGGTGTTTGAGCTTGCTCTGAGTGTGTTGGAGGCAATCCTGACGGTTACCCCGTGGAGATTGGAATCCCACGAATTGATCGCGGTGCTTGGTGCATTCCTGCTGGTGCTTATTGGTGTCGAACTGCTCGATACGATCAAAGCCTACTTCCGCGAGAACACGATCCACGTGGAGATCGTAGTACTTCTCGCCATCATCGCGGTGGCACGTAAGGTGATCCTTCTCGATCCCGTCAGGACTACAACGACATTGGTTGACGGCAACCCGGTAACCACCGCGGTAGCCATGAGCGGGTATGAGTTTGGCATCGAAATGATGGGGATCGGTGTCATCCTGCTCTGTCTTACAGCAGGCTATTACCTGATCAAGAAGGCCGGGATCACGATCGGGCCGGGCGGGATCAGGAAGAACGGTGAGTGAGGTCGGAAACCAACGGTTTGCATTCTCGAAAACCGATCCCGTTTTTTCTCTGTTCGCATCAATTTTTTTGTATCTGTTGTTCTTTTCAGCCATCGCCACTTTTCTCATTGGAAATTCCCAGCAGGTTATGGGGTGATGATCATTCCACGAAACCTCCGCTGAACCTGCGGGTGCTGGGTTGATTGACGGTGTCGGAATCTCGCAGTACACGCAGTATGGGTCATGGGCAGCAAAGGGCCAAAGAAAAATAACCGGATACTACCGAAAAAAGAGATCTTTCACCCGGGCTCATACCGTGCCGGGAGGTTTTTCTGCCATTATTGTGTCCTGCTCATCGAAATAGGTCTCAAGGTATACCAGCGTCTCGAGGTCCACATCCGCATACGTACCCGGCCCGAACTCAAACGGGTTGTCCATGTCACGGATCAGGAGCAGGAGGCCAATGAGCATCACAGAGATAACAGCAAAGATGATCGTGCCTTCGAACAACGGATCCATCTTGATGAAGAGCATGACGAGGATGACGGCCCCTGTCGCGATCTCGGCCAGGGCATAGGCTGCCGGGATGAAGTCGGTCCGGATGATCACTTCCACCCGGTTGCAGGTCTTGTCTATGAGACCGAGCTCGTTTCTCAGTTTTGCAATCAGGGGCGGTGCCACGTTCAGGAACGCGAGGGTACGGATATCGTTATTCAGCGTGTCCATGGCGCGGTTGACTTCCGGGAGGCTGAACCTGTTTTCCCGCAGCCCGTTGCTGATGGTGCGGTGGAGGTCCCGCAGGTGTGCACGGAAGACCCGGGTCGGGGCATCGTCATTCAGCGGCAGTACCCTGCTGTCATTATACAGCGCTTTCAGTGATGCGGCAATGTCGCCTCCTACCTTCTCGCTCTCCTTGAAGTCGGTGAATGTGCCGGTGAAGATGATGGCAATCGTGAAGATCGCGCCGGTGATGAATGCACCAACAACCGGGGTGATGGGGACCGTGTCATACCCGTTGAGATCAATAAGAGTCCGGATCGCGAGGAGGATGAGCATCAGGATGACCGCCTTCGCCATGATGCCCCACTTCTTTTTGAACGAGAGATCCATGATGCTAGTTTCGTTGTCCGGATTTTTACGTGCTGTGGTTGCACCGGGTACCACGCGTTTCATTCATGGGTCAGATCGTTCTGCCATGGAGCTCAACTTTTTCTGGATTGCTGTGCCCGCGCAATACCCGGTCGAGAATGCGGCCTGGAGATTGTATCCCCCGGTATCGCCGTCAATGTCCAGCACTTCGCCGGCAAAGAAGAGGCCGGGCACGATCTTCGACTCCATGGTCTTGGCCTTCACCTCTTCGAGGGCAATACCGCCGCGGGTTGCCATCGCAACGGCAAAATCCCCCAGCCGTTCTACGGTGAGCGGGAACTCGGTGCAGTTCGTCACCAGTGCCGATCGCATCTCTCCTGAGAAATGGGAGCATTTCAGGTCCTCCGGAATCCCGGCCAGTTTCAGCAGTTTCCGGTTCAGCCGCTCCGGGATCGGGTACTTTGCAAGGATCGTGCTCACCTGCCAGCCGGTATTTTCTGCTGCACGCTTCGCGATCTCCGCGGCGAACTCCTCGCGGCGCAAGGGGCCCGCAAACGAGAGCTTGATCACATCGCCGGGATGGATTCCCCGCGAGGCATCGAGGATGCCCGGGCCCGAGAGGCCGAGGTGAGTGAAGAGGAGATCCCCGGTATGCTCGGCAATCTTCTTTCCTCCACGCCAGACCGAGAAACGCATCTGTTCAAACGAGATGCCGGAGAGGCTCGCGAACGGGAACGGCCGGATCAGGAGCGGGGCAAGGGCCGGCGCAGTCTCCGTCACCGGCTGGCCAAGTGACTCTGCCAGCCGGTACCCGTCACCGGTTGTCCCGCACCTCGGGTAGGACCTGCCCCCGGTGGTGATCACGACTGTATGAGACAGGTATTGTCCAGAAGGGGTGGTGATCGTGAACAACCCGTCCTGCCGCGAGACGGTCTGCACCGGTTCGCTGCACCGGATGACCACACCCCGCTTCCGGCATTCCGCGAGGAGAATCTCCAGCACATCTTCAGCACTCTTTGTCTTTGGAAAGATCTTACCATTCTCTTCACTCACCATCGGAAGTCCGCGTTTAGTAAAAAAGTTCATGAGCGCTGTGTTGGAGAACGACATCAGGGCGGGTTTTGCGAATTTCCCGTGATCGCCGTAATGGAGAATTAATTCCCGGATCTCTCCGCCATGCGTGAGATTGCACTGCCCTGACCCTGAGAGCAGGAGCTTGGCACCGGGCCGCTCGTTCTTCTCCAGCACCAGCACCCGGGTGCCCGGGGCTGCGGCATGGATTGCACCGAAGAGGCCGGCCGGTCCGGCGCCAATCACCACAACATCAGATCTCTCCATATTCCACCGTACTGATCAATGCCCCTGCATGGGAGATGAAGTATCCTCCCTGATCTGGGCCTGTTGTTTCAGGCAGGGGGATTGTTCCCCCTGGGTGCATGAAAAACATAATGAAAAGATCAAACCCCCCATACAACACACGTTACCAAATCACATACCGGTCGAAACACCGTCTTTATTGAGACCGCAGATATTGTGATCTATGCCGACCCCATGCTGGAGAAGGTATTCTACAACCTGGTGGAAAATGCACTCCGCCACGGGCACCATGTGACCCGGATCCGGTTCAGCACAGAAATTTCTGATACGGAAGCCCGGATCATCTGCGAGGATAACGGCTGCGGGGTACCGGAGCAGTTCAAAGAAGATATATTCGTAAGAAAACATTTCAAAAATACCGGCTTTGGTCTCTTCCTTGCCCGGGATATTCTCACCATCACCGGCTTCTCGATCCGGGAGACCGGTGTGCCAGGCACGGGTGCGCGATTTGAGATCACCATCCCCCGGGCTATTTCCAGACCGGGGACGCATTCAACGGGATGCCGGTCTGAGCGGGCAATGCCACCGGGCGGTTTTTTATTGCACCGGTGCTTACAGCAGACTACGTACAGAAGGGAGTTTTTATGATTGAAGCACGGGAAAAGAGGGCGATCCTCCTGGTAGCTGCCCTCTCAGGTTTCCTTGTCCCGTACACCGGCTCATCGATCACCGTGGCACTCCCGGCCATGGCCTCGCAGTTTCATGCAGATGCGATCACGCTGGGCTGGATCACCTCCGCGTACATCATCTCAGCCGCGATCTTCATCGTACCGTTCGGCCGGTATGCGGATATTGTGGGACGCAAGAAGATCTTCCTTTTGGGCATTCTCATCTACACGATCGCCTCGCTTGCCTGCGCCTGTGCACCAAGCGAAGGAATATTGATCGGGGCCCGGTTCATCCAGGGGATTGGCGGGGCAATGCTCTTTGCAACCTCCCTTGCGATCGTCACCCAGGTCTATGGCCCGGGTGAGCGGGGGGCTGCAATCGGCATCACGATCGCAACCGTCTATGCCGGCCTCTCCCTGGGGCCATTTATCGGGGGAATCTTAACCGAGCATTTCGGCTGGCCGGCGATCTTTCTCATCAATGTGCCCCTCGGGCTCATGGCAATCGCTCTTACGCTGCGGGAGATCCCGCATGAATGGGCCGATGCCGCCGGCGAACTCTTTGACCGGTACGGGGCAATCCTGTATGGCATCATGCTCTTCTGCCTGATCTACGGGATGCTCCTCGTTCCTGATCCCTGGGGCATCGTATGGATTGCAGCTGCACTCGTCACGGGTGCAGGCTTTGTCCGGTGGGAGCGGCGCGTGGTCGATCCGCTCATTGACCTCACCGTCTTCTCGCACAACCGGACCTTTGTCTTCTCCAATATCGCAGCCATGATCAACTACGGCGCAACATTCGGGGTCGGTGTACTCCTCTCGCTCTATCTCCAGTACATCCAGGGCTTCTCTGCTGAATCTGCCGGATTCATATTAGTCGCGCAACCGGTGGTCCAGATGTTCTTCTCTCCCCTAGCAGGCCGGCTCTCCGATCGCGTAGAGCCCCGCATCGTCTCAACCGCAGGCATGGTTCTGACAACGCTGGGGCTCTCCTTCTTTATCTTTCTCACTCCGTCAACACCGCTCTGGATGATTGTCGCAAGCCTGATGGTGCTGGGACTGGGGTACGGTCTCTTCTCATCTCCGAACACCAACGCCATCATGAGTTCCGTTGAGAACAAGCATCTCAGCATCGCATCCGGCATGAATGCCACCATGCGATCGATCGGTCAGCTCCTCTCGATGGCAATCGCGATGTTCTGTTTTGCGATCTTCATCGGCCCGGTCAGCGTCACCCCGGCCGTCTTCCCCCAGCTCATGACAAGCATTGTCACTGCATTTATCATCTTTACCCTGCTCTGCATCATCGGCGTTGCCGCGTCCTTTGTCCGCGGTACGATTCACAAAGATTCGGCCTGACGGGGAATGGAACGGAAAAAAAAGATCAGTGCACCGGATGGTGGTTCTTCTTCTGCCTGAGGTGCGAGGTGTAATGGTGGCGGAGCTCCGCCTTCTCTTCATCAGAGAAATCCTTCTTTTTTGTGGCATGGAGATGTTTCTCCATCTGCCGCACGATATGCTCAGCCTCGTGATGATCGCCGACTTCAAGGTACGCCGGCGCTTTTCCCACCTCATACGCATGCCCACAGTGGGGGCAGAGCTTCCAGAGCTGGAAGTTATCCACATACGTAAAGGTCCTGCAGCTGGGGCAGCGGATGATGAGGTACATGTAATTATGGTTCCATCGTCAGATTTGTATAAATATATATCGTTAGTGCCGAATATTGTGCGCGAATCTATGAAAACCAAAAAAAATCAATTCTTTTCGCAGGGGCCCCAAGGAACAATCCGAAACCCTGATATCGGCGTTTTGTCTTTATAGAACTGTGATGACTGAACCTATTCAGGTACGGGGTGTGCGGGGTCTTCCCCTCATCCATGCCGGTGACGATGTGGCGGCACTGATCTGTGAACGCGAGCCGGTCGAAGACGGGGACATCCTCTGCGTGGCATCCACCATCTATTCGAAATCCAAAGGCTATTCCAAATCCCTGAAGGATATCACCCCAAGTGAACGGGCCATCCGGCTCGGCGGGCTGAACGGGGAGGACCCGCGGTTTGTGCAGGCGGTGCTGGATGCTTCCACGGATATCATCATGGAGCACCCGTTCATCTTGTCAGAGCTGTCATTCGGGCATGTTGGTGTGCGGGCGGGGGTTGACCAGAGTAATATCGAAGATGGGATGGTGATCTTTCTTCCCCCGGAACCCATGAACGCAGCGGAGGAGCTGCGGAAGCGGATCTTTGAGATCAGCAAAAAGCAGGTCGGCACGATCATCACGGATACCTGCGGGCGCTCGTTCCGGCGCGGACAGACCGGCAATGCGATCGGCTGGAGCGGGATGACCGCGATCCGGGACTTCCGGGGCGATACGGATCTCTTTGGCCATGTCCTGAAGATTACCGAAGAAGCGGTTGTCGATGAGATTGCGGGATTTGCCAACCTGGTGATGGGCGAGAGCAACAATGGGGTACCCGCAGTAATCTTCCGGCATATCCCATCATGGACAGGACATGACAACCTGTACTTCAGCGGAGATGAGGACATCACGCGGCGCGTGCTGAAAAAAGAATGGAAATGATACCCGGTTATGCGGGGAAGACGATGTTGAGGGTCATGACGATGATCCCGATCACTGCGGCAGCGACCATCACGGTGATGGGGCTGATATGCACGGCCCGCCGGTCTTCGCTCTCATAATAGTTGACGAGTCCTGCTGAGGATAATAATCTTCCACCCTGCTTCTTTGCCATGCAAATATATTTCATTTTTCGACATATAAAGGAGTGAGACGATTTATGCATCCATCCTCCCAAATTCTTTCAGGGTATGCCCTCACCGGAGAAGACCTCACCCTCCTCCCGGTGGACATCGTCATCGAGAACGGGATGATCATTGCGATCGAGGATAATTCGCGTGCACCCCGCGTCTGGATCTGCCCGGCACTCTTCAATGCCCACACCCACCTTGGCGATACGATCGCCATGGACTGCGGGGCAACCGGGGACCTTGCCGCGCTGGTCACCCCACCGGACGGGCTGAAGCACCGCCTGCTCCGCGAAGCATCTCACAGCGATCTCGTTTCCGGCATGCGGGGAAGTATCCAGGCAATGATCTCTTCCGGCATTGCCGGGTGCGCAGATTTCCGCGAAGGCGGGCCCGCGGGAGTGGCCGCATTGAGAGACGCGAGCAAGGGCCTGCCGTTCCGGGCCCTGATCTTTGGCCGGGAAGGGGGCGAGATGGCGGCGGACGGCGTTGGGATCAGCAGCGCCCGTGATGTGACGGACCTTGAGCGCACGGTTGCAGCTGCCCGCCGGTCCGGAACGATGATCGGGTTCCATGCCGGCGAACGGGACAGCGAAGATGTGGATGCGGCCCTCTCGTTCGACCCGGATTTTATCGTTCATGCCACCCATGCCACAAGAGAGCAGATACGGGCCTGTGCCGACCGGCAGATACCGGTTGTGGTCTGCCCGCGATCCAACTGGATCCTCGGGGTTGCCTCATCCGCCCGCCACCCCCCGCTGAACCTGATGGAGGAACTCGGCTGCACGGTGTATATCGGCACGGACAACGTGATGTTCGTTCCGCCGGACCTGTTCGGCGAGATGGCGTTTGTATCCACCGTGTACAAATCGGATCCCGCAACCATCCTGCGATCCGCCATCGGGGGCTCTGCCCTCTCCGGGACTTCCTACTTTATCCGTACAGGGGCGCGGGCAAACCTGTTTGTGATCGACCCGGAAAAAAATTCCCTGAAATTCAGCCGCGATCCTGTCACGTCCATGGTAAAACGGGCTTCATCGCACGTCATTTCCAATAAAGTTTTTAATTCATAACTCAAATGAAACAGGCATGTTTAATCTGGGTGATTCCGATGTTTGCTAACATTCTTGTCGCACTTGATGGCTCCCCGACCGGGCACATTGCTCTCGAACGGGCTGTGGATATGGCCCGGGCCGGGACCTCAAAACTCCATGCGGTGTATGTGGTGGAGACCGGCCTGTTCTCGTCAATTCCTGCCGATAACACGGTCGAGATCATGTACAATGTCCTCAGGCAGGAAGGAGAATCGGTTCTCGAAAAGGCAAAGACGGAAGCGGCGGCACGTGGTATCACCCTCACCACCCACCTCAAATTCGGTCATGCCGGCAGTGAGATTCTCGCGCTCGCCGAATCCATAAAAGCCGAGCTGATCGTTGTCGGCTCCCATGGCAAGAGCCAGACCGACCGCCTTCTCATCGGCAGCGTCAGCACGTTCATTGTCACCCACAGCACGGCATCAACCATGGTGGTGAGATCATAACCGAAATGACTGTCAGAGATTACATGACATCTGACGTGGTTCGCGTCGAAATTCCCGGAAACCGCGACGATGTCCTCAAGATCTTAAAGCGCACGGGGATCTCCGGTGTACCGGTCATCAAGAGCAAGAAGCTTGTTGGTATCATCACCCGTAAAGACCTGCTCAGCAAACCTGAAGAGACCCAGCTGGGGCTCCTGATGACCGCAAAGCCGCTCACCATCGAGCCGGATGCCGACCTCCGCGAAGCAGCCAGAATCCTCATCGAGAAACGGATCCGGAGGCTGCCGGTCATTGAAGGCGGCCACCTCATCGGCCTGTTATCTGTTGCGGATGTCATCCACGCCCTCTCCCAGATGAAGAACAAGGAGGAGATCAAGGACAAGTACACCAGCAAGACCTTTGCCCTCTGGGAAGAGACGCCGCTCCCGGTGGTCGGCCGGGTGATGGAGATCTCTGGTGTTGACGCCGTCCCGATCCTTGATGCCGAGAACAAGTTGCAGGGCATCATCTCAGAACGCGATCTCATCCGCAGTTCCAGCATCGAGGACTCCGTGGGTGTCTCGGACTTCTCCAACGGGACTGATGACGATGAGTGGACCTGGGAGAGTATCCGGGACAACCACACCATCAGCTTTGGCATCTCTCGGGTCCACCTGCCGAACCGCCCGGTGAAACTTGCCATGGTAAAGAGCGTTGTCGCGGTTCCCCAGAATGCGGAAGTGAGCGAGTGCGCCCTGAAGATGCGGCGTGCACGGGTAGACCAGTTACCGGTTGTCAACGGGGACAAGAAACTGGTCTCCATGCTCTATGACCGGGAACTGATCCGGGCCTTCTGCAGCGACGACTCGGAATAACCATCGTAGTGCCCGCACCAATGCGGGAGACCATCTTTTTTTTTATTGACGGGGTGAACGAAAAGCCCGGCGTCTCTGCACCGTTAGAAACCTTTAAATTTCTGAGTAACACCTTATACCTTATAGCGCTTTTAAGAAATTTTAGGCGTCTTAAGTTTGTTTTTGGGGTATTCAATATGCCTGAACAGTTACCGGAGTCCATGAAAGGGACCACAACCATCGGCATTGTCTTCGCCGGAGGCGTGATTCTCGCAACCGAGAAACGGGCGACCATGGGCTACATGATCGCAAGCAAGAAAGCCAAGAAAGTCTACCAGGTCGCAGACCGGATCGGGATCACCATCGCCGGGGGCGTGGGAGATGCACAGCAGCTCGCCCGCATCCTGAACGTGGAGTGCAACCTGTACCAGATCCGCAGATCCCGGGCCATCACGGTCGGGGCAACAGCCACGCTGCTGTCCAATTACCTGAACCAGAACCGCATGTACCCCTACTATGTCCAGCTTCTTGTGGGCGGTATCGATGAGAAAGGCCCGAGTGTCTATTCTGTCGATGCCATGGGCGGGGCAACGAAGGAAGAGTCGATCGTCTCAACCGGATCGGGCTCCCCCATGGCGTACGGGGTTCTGGAAGACCGGTTCAAGCCGGACATGGCAGAAGATGAGGCAATCGAGCTTGCCGTCCGCGGCCTCAAATCCGCGATGAAACGCGATGCCGGGTCGGGCGAAGGAATCCACGTGGTTGTGATCACAAAAGACAAGTACCAGGAACTCAGCGAGGATGCAGTCAATAAGGTTGTTGCAAAAACCTCCGCATAACTTTTTTTAGGACGATTTTTTTATGCAGATAGAAGAACGGCTCAAAGAGCTCAAGGAAAAGATCAACGATAAAGTGCCGCATGGCATTACGGTAACGCAGGTTGAGTTTGAAGGGCCCGAACTGGTCATCTATACCGACGACCCGAAACGGTTTGCGGATGAAGCGGACTTGATCAAGATCCTTGCCCGCGACCTGCGCAAGAGAATTGTTGTACGGCCGACCATTCTCGAAGATCCTGAAAAGGCCTATAACGAGATCAAGGCCGTTGTCCCGGAGACGGGCGGTATCACGGACATCTTCTTCGATGCTGATACCGGGGAGGTGCTTATCGAGGCAGAGAAACCCGGTATCGTGATCGGCAAGAACGGAGCAACCCTCCGGGAGATCACCAAACATATCGGCTGGACACCAAAGGTGGTCCGGACCCCGCCCATTGAGAGTTCAACCGTCAAGCAGGTCCGCCAGTACCTGCGGTCCTCAAACGAGGAGCGCAAGCAATTCCTGCGCACCATTGGCCGGAGAATTCACCGGGACCTCCCGGGCAAGGGTGACGAGACCGCACGGAAAGACCAGTGGGCCCGGGTCACCACGCTCGGGTGCTGCCGCGAAGTCGGCCGGGCCGCGTTCCTGCTCACCACCCCGAACAGCAAGGTCCTTATCGACTGCGGGGAGAAACCCGACAACCAGGGCGGGACACCCTACCTCTACGTGCCCGAGATCCAGCCACTCACCGGGCTCGATGCCGTCGTCCTTACCCATGCCCATCTCGATCACTGTGCACTCATTCCCCTGCTCTACAAGTACGGGTACGAGGGCCCGGTGTACTCGACGCCCCCCACCCGGGATCTCTCCGTGATGCTCCAGCTCGATTACCTGGACGTGATCAACAAGGAAGGGCGCAAGATCCCCTACTCCTCGAACGAGGTCAAGACCTACATCCGTCACTCCATCACGCTCAATTACGGCAGCGTGACGGACATTGCCCCGGATATCAAGCTCACCTTCCACAATGCCGGTCACATCCTCGGCTCCGCGATCGCCCACTTCCATCTTGGCGACGGGATGTACAACATTGCGTTCACCGGTGACTTCAACTATGCCAAGAGCCGTCTCTTCAACCCGGCCATCAACCAGTTCCCGCGTCTAGAGGCACTCTTCATGGAGAGCACGTACGGGGGCAGCAATGATTTCCAGCAGCCCCGCTCTGAAGCCGAAGACCGGCTCTACGAAACGGTCAACACGGTCATCCAGCGCGGCGGCAAGGTGATCATCCCCGCATTCTCTGTTGGCCGGTCGCAGGAAGTGATGTTGGCGCTTGAAGAAGGCATGCGCCTTGATAAGATCCCGAAGGTGAAGATCTACCTTGACGGGATGATCCGCGAGGCAACCGCGATTCACACCTGCTACCCGGAGTACCTGAACACGGAACTCCGCAACCTGATCTTCCGTGAGGGCATGAACCCGTTCCTGGCCGAGTGCTTCATCCAGGTGGACAGCCAGGAGCTCCGCGAGAAGGTGATGAGCGGGTCAGACCCGTGTGTCATCATCTCCACCAGCGGTATGCTCAACGGAGGGCCGGTCATGGAATACCTCCTGAACCTTGCGCAGGATGAGAAGAACGCCCTCATCTTTGTCGGGTACCAGGCTGACGGCACGTACGGCCGCCGGATCCAGAAGGGATGGCGCGAAGTCCCGATGGGCCGGAAGGGCACCATCACGATCAATCTCGAGATTGTCACGGTTGACGGGTTCTCAGGCCACTCGGACCGCCGGCAGCTGATGAACTTCATCGGCCAGATCTCGCCCCGGCCCGAGAAGATCTTCTGTATCCACGGGGACGAGAACAACACGATCGATCTTGCCAGCTCGATCTACAAGCGCTACCATATCCAGACCCACGCCCCCATGAACCTTGAGACCTATCGTATGGTCTGAACTGCGATAGCCATGCGATCGTACATCACCCTCTTTTTCGGCGTCTTCTCTATCATGGCATTGTCCAATGCCATTGTTCCCGTGCTCCCGGCCTTTGCCACGGAATCGTCATGGTCGGGTGCAATCTACGGCGCCTACTTTCTCGGCGCATGTTTAAGCACGCTGCCGTCCGGGATCCTCTCGGATCGTTTCGGCCGCCGTTCCATGATGCGCACCGGGCTCATCGTGACCATTGCCAGCTGTGCGGTCCTCTGCATGACCACGGCCGCGGTACCGGCACTCGCTGCCCGGTTCATGGAAGGGATCGGCGCCGGTCTCTTCGTTGCCCCGGCGCTTTCACTGGTCAACGCGGATACGAATCATGCCCGGCTGAGCGGCTACTTCATGGCGCTGATGAATGCCGGCCTCGTCCTCGGCCTCATCTGTGCCGGCATCCTGGCGGAGGTCTTCCATGCCCCTGCTGCCGGTATCCTCCTGTTCACGGCCCTCGCGGTCATCCCGATGGTCTCCAGTCTCCTTGACCGGGAACCGCATGCACCGGCATTTACGGAAAGCCGGGATCTTCCGGCATTCCTCGCGCTCGTGCGGGAGTACCGGTGGATCTGGTATTCATCCATTGTCCTTGTCGGGATCACGGGCGTTGTTACATCGCTGTACCCGAAATTCTCCGGGGCATCGTCCGATATCCTTGGGCTCTGGATCGCCGGCATGAGCATCGCAACCATCATCGCGGTGCTCGTCATCTCCCGGTTCCGGTTTGATGAGATCCTGGCAATCCGAATCTCCGCGGTATTGATGATCATGGGGGTCATGACCTCGTTCTTCTCGCCAGTCGGGTTCCTGGTGCTTGGATTCCTCGCGGGGGTTGTCATGATTGCGCAGATGGGCGTCCTTGCCCGGGTCCGTGAGCACCAGGGGATTGCAATGGGACTCTTCTCCACGATGAGTTACCTCGGGATGGCGTTGTTGCCGTTCATCGCGGGGCTTCTCGCTGACGCGGCCAGCTTTTTCGTTGCGTTCTGCGTGATGGCGGTGGTGACGGGGACGGTGGCGGTGGGAGTGCGGAGATGATCACGGTGGGAGAAAGTCTGTGAATACATTTTGGATGTAAGGATACTTCCGGTTCGTTTCCTACACGGGTTCTGCCATCCACCGCAGATCCATTACGGAACCTGAAAAAACCCACGGGGCATCCGACATGGGGGACTCGAGGTGTCCAGAAAATTCTTCAGCGTACCCCCAACGTCAACGACCCCATCTTCTCTTCTTTGGAGTTTTGTCAGTACCGTTCCGATGAGGAAAACAGGGCGTCCTTTACAAAAACCCTGCTACCCCCTGGAAAAAATGGTGTTCTTCAACCAATTGAACCTGTAAGCGCACATTTGGCGTCCGGCGTAATATTTCAAATCCGGGCATTTTCTGGCCTGATAAAAACTGAATTTACATCCATTTTCCGCCAATTACGCACATCCTGGAAGTCCGGTGTATTTGAGGCAGGACAAAATCGCCCGATATTGTCCCTGATTGCCAAAAGAAGCCCGATTTGAGAGATCAATGCAGTGCCGGGATCGACTCTTTCTAAGAATGTGTTCTCCGACGGAAAAACTGCTCCGACGGAGAATAGTACTCACCTATACGGGGGACTCCAATTTGAGCAGGGGGGGTTGGTATCGCAGGGTGCAAATTTTTTAGGCGATCACACCACAAAATCCGGCACCCCGTTCAGAAATTTTTTCACCAGGATCGTGCTCGCATCCAAATATTTTTGAAATTTTTTCTTGAAACCGTTTACAGCACGAAATATTTTTTTAAAATTTTCGTCTTCCAGTCCCGCTATTATTTTTCCCGAAAGGATTGATGGGATATCGGGACTTTCATTCACGTACATCCCGATCCGGTTCCACTTCCCGCGAAAGCAATACATTCATCAGCGATCAGGGGAAACTTCGTCATGAGAACATGCGATCAAAACTTCTGGTAATCGGCCTTCTTCTGGCAGTCCTGGTAATCCCGGCGGTTCAGGCAGAGGATGCCAATGAATGGACCGTACGCGGGTGGGCAGCTCTTGATGCCAAACAGTACTCAAATGCGCTCACGTATTTCAACAACGCTGTTGCACTCGACAAGAATTCTGCATCGGCATTTTCAGGAAAAGCTGCCACGCTCAATGCCCAGGGGGATTATACCGGTGCCCTTGATGCGGCAACGAGTACCCTCGCGATCAATGCGAAGAATGATAAAGCCCTCAATGCCCGGGCCTATGCCCACTTCAAGCTCCAGCAATACAATGAATCGGTGATTGCCTACGACACTCTTTTTGCGGTCGTGGACGTGAACACGCCTGATGCCTATTGCAACCAGGGCTATGCGTACTGGATGCTGAACAGGACCGATGGTGCGGTTGTGGCGTATAAAAAATGTACCGCCTTCAATCCAACCGACATCATGAGCTGGAACAACCTGGGGCTCGTCTATATTGCACAGGGTCGTTATGAAAATGCCCTTGCGGCATTTGATGCTGGCACCCGCCAGACGGTTCAGAATGCAACCCTCTGGAACAACAAGGGAAAGGCGCTCGTTGGGCTGGGTCGCACGTCAGAAGCACAGGACTGCTTCAACAAGGCCATCGGGATCGATCCCGGGTATACGGATGCCCTGAACAACCGGGAGAGCATGCGGGGGAAACTGCAGGTATTCCAGATCACCGGCACCGTAACTCCCACGCCCACCATCAGCCGCCTCGGCACATTCTATACCACGGTACCCCCGACGGTTGTTGAAACACCAACCGATATCGGTACCCCGGAAGTGACCGCGACATCTCAATCACCCACAGCCACAGCGCTACCGGTCTCCGGCAAGGCAACCTATTCCCCACTCTCGCCATTCACCCTGCTTTCTGCACTTATTGGCGCCTGCGGCATTGCGATCTGGGTACACCGCAGGACATAATTTTTTTTATTTTTGTGCCTTCACGCACCAAAAAAGTTTTTTTTTTACAATTCACTGAATGAATTCATTCAATCCTGCGCTGCGGTTTCAGCATATCGTTTCATGATACCGCAGTAAATATCCGTGGCGTTCTCCAGGGAGGTGACAGAGACACGTTCGTTTACGGCATGGAGGCTCGCGATCTCACCGGGCCCGTACTCTAATACGGAAAAACCATATCTCCGGAGATGACGGGCATCGCTCGCTGCCCACTGGACGATGGGAAAGACCGCCCCGCCATAGACCCGTTCCACTTCCCGGCAGGTGATGGCAACGAGCGGTGATGCTGGATCGGTGATGGTGGGATCGTTCGATTCGGAGACGGTCATGGTTGCATGGTTCGCATGGGATGACAGGCGCTGGAGGATCTTCTCAATGGAGCATCCCCACGGGATCCGCATCTCGAGATCGAACTCGCAGTGCTGGGCCACCACGTTGGACTTTTCCCCGCCGCTAATAATGCCCGGGTTGTAGGTGAGTTTTGGCAACACCTCACGCACGCTCTCGATCCCGAACTCCTGCCCCAGGACACCGGATGACCGGGCAAGGATCTCCTTCATGGTCTCATCCACCGGGTACTCGTCATCATGGAGGGTACGAACGAACGAGAGGAATGCAGCAGCCTCCATGATGGCACTGACCCCGACCGCAGGATAGAGTGAGCCATGCGCGGAGACGCCTTCAAACGCAAAACTGGCCCGGCAGAGGCCTTTCTGCCCGATGGTCGGGTGCCGGGCCGGCGTGGGTTCTGCAATGACACAGTCACACGGAGAGAGTACGGATTTCGAGAGCAGGTACTGCATCCCGTGAACTCCGCCCTCCTCTTCATCGCAGACAAATGCCAGGGATGCCGGGATCTCGTTTCCGGCATCCACAAGCATGAGGCAGGCAGAGAGGATCGCGGCACATCCGCCTTTCATATCGGTTGCCCCCCGCCCCCAGACATGCCCCTCTTCGATCAGGCCCGAGAACGGGGGTCGTTTCCAGGTACGGTCAAGGGCCGGCACCACATCCACATGGCCGGCAAACAACAAGCGGCTGCCCTTCCGCACGGCCACAAGATTGTCAAGACCCTCCCCGTTCCCGTACACGGAAGCGTGAACACCTATCCCGTCAAGGAATGCCCGGATGTACTCGATCACCTCATCGGTCTTTCCGGGGGGGTTTTCGCTCCTTATCCTGACAAGATCGGAACAGATCCGGCTGACATGCATGATACAGATCTCTTGATAGGTTAGTGCTCGGCGCAGTACGCCGTAAACAGCGTCCCGAGCGAGGCATCTGCGTACAGGCTCTTTAAGAATTCAGACTCGAAGAACTCGTCAATGATGGCGATGAAAAAGTCCGGCTGGAGGGGTTGCCTGCTGTCCGGGTCAATGACAATCCGGAAACTCCGGTAGCTGGCGGGATCTTCCGTGTCATAGATCATCTGCCAGAGCGAGGGCAGCGCCTTGAACTTCTCCGGCTTGTTCTCCCGGAGCCAGTTGATAAAGGCAGGGAACTTTGCCCGGTCGCCCTTCTTCTCTTCATCAATGCGCCAGCGCATGTACTCGGCGCCGATCACGTTCTTTGGCGATCCGAAATTATATGCCAGTATTCCCCCGGTATAATCGATATGGGCGAGCGAGTCGATGAGATAAAAATATAATACTTTATTGAACCCGCTTGTATCCTGAAGCATCAGGGATTTACCATACAGGTAATCGAGGACCGTCAGGTATTCGTTTTCTTCCTGCATATCCAGAGGTTCGATGCGGGATTGTAAATATATTCCCGTAAGGGATCACGGCGGGAGATGAGAGTGAGGCTTCAGCCTCAAAACCGATCAGAACATGTGCCGGATCTGTCTCTTCCATTCGTCGGAAAGGAAACCGTAGATGGACCCTGCGGTTACCGGGAGCCACGCGAGGATCTCATCGCGGCTCAGGCCAGATGCAGCAGTGTATTTTTTCAGGTAGGCCTCGGCCAGGTCCCTGCTCCCCATGAAATAGTCCATGTAGGTCCGGCAGGCATCGCCGGCAGGAGCGCCGCAGGCAACTTCGGCCCAGTCGATGATTATGTACGTCTTTTTGTCAAAGAGGATATTCCCGCCATGGAAATCCCCGTGGCAGATGGAAAGCCCGTCCGGGAGCCGGGCGAGATCTGCAGTGAGGCGGTCCTTCTCTTCAGGAGTCAGGCCCGGGCTTGCGGCAATGTTTGCGCCAAGCACCATCTTCAGCGGCCGGAAGACTCCTGCACTCACCTTGTGCATCGCGATCTGCATCTCCACGACCTTGTCCAGGGTCTCTTCGAGCCGGGACGGGTCCTCAGTTGCAATATCATAGAGACTCTTTCCCTTCACCTGGTCCATGACCACGGCGGTCTGGTTAAGGAAGGTCTCAACGGCGTAAATCTTCGGCACCGGCAGGCCCAGTTCGCCGACAAGCGCGATGTAAAATGCCTCCATGAAGGGCTGGTAATGCGGCTGGTTCTCCCGGTACACTTTTGCGGCTATGTTGTTTTTTGCATAGACCGCGGCGGACTGGCCGAGACCGACCCGTTCGCCATAGCGCTTCTGGAACTCGCTGTCATTTTTGGGCACGGTGTATGCGGGAATGGTGGTTTTCTCATCTGCCATGGTGGTTCCCCGTCAGCCCGGGGGTTTTGTAGACCCGGGCGAATTCGGAATACAACCATGTTTACCGGCAATTTGCTAAAGGCTTTGCCTGCCACGTCCCCTGATACCCGGTGCGGGGACCATTCTTTATGGCGGGAATGACCGCAGATGCTCCGGAATACTTCACAAATGCTAAAGGAAAAGAAGGCCATAATAAAGAGACGTGATACAGGAGCCGGTCTGCCCGGCAAATTGCCAAGCGTCCTGTAATCGATCTAAACGACCCATGAGGATTCTCTAACATGACAGGAAATACCCCGCAGAACCAGGCACCAGCCCTATCCAGAAAAAGGGAGTTTGACTTCACGCTCGAAGCAGTCATCCTGCTCGTCCTGGGCATATTCATGCTCATCTTCGGTATCCTCCTCGTTTTCATCCGGACTGGGGCGCTGCCTTATACCCCTGACAGCACGTACGGGCTTTTCCTTGTCCTTGTCGCACTGCAGGTGATCACGATGGGCAAGACACCGTTTGGGGAGGTCCGGCGCACCTGGCTTGTCATCATCGTGGGGATCTGTGCCGGGATCCTCGGGATGACGGCCTGCTTCATTCCCGGTGCACTTTCCGCGGTCATCCACGACCTCGTGGGAGTGCTCCTTCTTGTTGGCGGAATCGCGCTTCTCCTCCAGCTGGTCTTAACCCAGGAGAAAGCCGCGTTATGGGTCCGGGTCCCCGGTATCCTCCGGCATCTCACGGTTGCCTGCGGTCTTGTCTATTCACTCACGGTACTGCTGGGGCTTGTCACACTCCTGCCCGGTCTTTTTGACGATACCATAACTTCGGTCTTCCTTATTCTGTCCGGCCTCGGCCTGTTCTACCTTGCGTGGAGTATCCAGAGAGCATCCGCCATGTATTCCCCTCAGGAGACCCAGCCTGCCGTGCCTCTTCCGCAGGGCTCGGGAGATGTGCCGTTCTTTTTCCGCGATGCACCCCTCTCGTTCACGATCGCACTCCTCCTCTTCCTCGCTGTCCTCTTATCCCTCCTTGCCGTGCTCCTTGTGCCGGTCAACATCGGCATCATCCCGTTCTCGCCGGACGGCCAGCTCGGGCTCTTGATCGTTATCATGGCCATCCAGTTCCTTGCCATGGGTGAGACCCCGGTTGGCCAGTTCCGGCGTACCTGGCTGATCCTTCTTGTTGGCCTGCTTTTCGTGACGCTTGGCGCGATAGCGAGCATTGTGCCGGGAGTACTGACACCCGTTCTCGTGGTCATTCTCGCAGCCCTCAATATCCTCGGGGGTATCGTCCCGCTCACGCTGCGTGTCATTCCGGTGCTGCAGGCCATGAGAAATCCCCCGGCACTGACGGTCGCGATCCCCCCGCCGCTCAAGAACCTGCTGATCACCCAGACCGTGCTCAACATCGTGGGGGTCCTCTTCGGCCTCTCGATGCTCCTCCCCGGGCTCATCCCGGGTATGGTTGTGGCGGTCATCCTGTTTGCGAACGGGGGGCTGCTCTTCCTGCTCGCATACATCCTCTCAACGATGCCGGCACCGGAATGATGGGGCGGAATTTTTTCCGGGCAAACCGGTTTTTTCCGGGCCAGGGAAAAAAACCTGAAATTTTTTGAAAAAAACTCCGGCTTTTTTCAAGAGAGAAGAATGCGGTAAATATTTCCTGTGAGTGACGAGAATCGCCGAAAAACCGAACTGATGACAATAAAAAATTTCAGGAACACCATAACCCTAAAAAAAACTCACTTATAGAACGGCTCGCGTTCCGCCACGGCCTTCCGGAACAGGTCTTCCAGTTCCTTCCCGCTCCTCCCACGGATATCGATGTGGTTGTCGGCCCGTAAGAGGCAGGGTTTCAGTTTCCCGTCCGAAGTTACGCGGAGCCGGTTACAGAAGGCACAGAACTCGGAGTTGTGGAGCGGCCGGACCACCTCGACCTCCGCACCTTCAAGGCAGTACTTCTTCCGGTGGTGCATCCGGCGCGTGATGATGGTCTTTGCCCGTAACGCCAGCGAGTCCTCCACGCCGTTCAGCATCGAATGATGGTCGCAGTCGTTGAAGTCCATCAGCTCGATGAGCTGGAGGATCAGGTCGCGGTTCCCCCGTATGTACGCAAGGAAATCATCGATCTCGTGGTCGTTGATCCCTTCAAGCACCACCATGTTGATCTTGATCGGCGTCAGGCCGGCATCGAGTGCCGCTTTCACGCCCGCCAGGACTTTTGCGAGATCGTCACGGCCGGTGATCTTTTTGTAGGTCTCCGGGTTGATGCTGTCGATACTCACGTTCACCCGCTTCAGGCCGGCTGCTTTCAGGTCCCGGGCATACTCAGCAAGGAGCGTCCCGTTCGTGGTCATCGATGACTCCATCCCCGCAGGGACGGACCGGATGATATCGACGATGTCCTTCCTGAGCAGGGGCTCGCCACCGGTAAACTTGACGCTCCGGATCCCGACTTTTGCTGCAACCCTCAGGATCTCTGCGATCTCCTCGCCCGACATCTGCTCCTTGGGGGACTTTTCCCCTTCCCGGTGACAGTAGATACAGGAGAGGTTACACTGTTTGGTCAGGCTGATCCGGATATTCGTGACGGGACGATTATACGAATCAACAAGGGCCATGCGGGGTTCACCCGTGAAAATTTTTTGCCACGATATAGAGTTCGGTGCTGCCCTTCCTTGTGGAGCGGGTGTTACAGGTCTTTACGGCATAGAAATGTTCTTTCACCATGGCATACAGTTCGGGAAAGTCTGTTCCCTGGAACGACTTGACCGCAAAGTTGCCCCCCTGTTTTAAGATACGGCAGGCAAACGCGAGCGCCTGTTCGTTCAGCTCGATCGCCCGGGCCTGGTCATAACTCTTGTGCCCGGATAACTTGGGAGAGGCATCGCTCAAGACCACGCTGACCGTATCAAGCCGGGACCGGACCTCTTCAATGATCTCAGGATCGTTCAGATTCCCGACGATCGTCTCCACGCCATCGAGGTTTGCGATAGGGTTGAGATCGATGCCGATGACCCGTGCATTCGTGAGCGTCCGCTCGACCTGGAGCCAGCTGCCGGGCGCAGCCCCGAGGTCCACGATATTGTCATCAGGCCGTATGATCTCAAACTTTTTCTGGATCTCGAGGAGCTTGTAGGCAGCCCGGGATCGATATCCCTCCTGCTTGGCCCTGAGATGCGTTTTGTCAAATCCCCATTGTGAACCCATGACGCGGATCGTTCCCCTATGATGTACAAGCGTGAAATCAGGTTGAAACCCAAAACACTATAATTAACGTATGACGATATACTGTATTAGAGTTTGTTAAGGGGTCACCGATGTTAAAAGCAACCATTGATGCAGACGTATTCAGGGAAACGATTGAAGCGATCTCGGCCCTCATCCCTGAGTGCCGCCTGCACACGGACGAGAGCGGTTTCTCCACGCGGGCCGTTGATACGGCGAACGTGGCGATGATCTCGCTTACGCTCAAAAAAGAGGCATTCGATTCGTTCAAGGCGAGTACCGGTCAGCTGGGTATCGATCTCATGAAGATGAAGAACATCTTCGGCATGGCCACAAAAGGCGACCTGATCAGTATCGAGATGGCAGACAATGCCCAGAAGATGTCGGTTTCGGTACACGGTTACCACTACTCGATCACCCTCCTTGACACAAACACGATCAGGAAGGATCCCAATCCCCCGACCATCAGTTTGCCGGGAAAGATCGTGATCAAGGGTGAAGACCTGAATAACGCGATGAAGGCAGCCGCCGTGATCTCCGACAAGATTGCCCTCGGGATCAACCCCAAGGACGAGACATTTTACCTGATCGCGGAAGGGGACACCGACCACATCCGCCGCGAATTTTCAAAAGACGAACTGGTATCCATAACTGCGGCAGAAGCCCGCTCCCTCTTCAGCCTCGATTATCTCAAGGACATGGGCAAGGTCATGAGCAAGGCAGCAGAAGTTGAGATCTTCCTTGGCATCGATCACCCGGTACGGTTCTCGTTCGATATCGCGGGTGGTGCCGGGCATGTCGAGTACCTCCTTGCACCCCGCATTGAGGCTGACTGATGGATTATTCCCCATCGGCAAAGGAACTCTCTCATTTTCCCTTTTTAAAAAGATCCCAGGATCAGATCAAGAAATCCTTTCCTCCGCTCGAACAGCTGCTGAACCAGGAGAAGGGCGCATTCCTTGTCGATCTTGCCGTGAAGCGGATCAACCAGGCCCTGCTCTCAAAAAAAACCATCTCTGCACAGTTCCCCCATCGCGATGATGAGGAGATTGCCAGTTATGTGCTTGCACGGATCATCATCTCCTGCATCCAGGACAAGCAACTGTACGATCGCGTGACCCGCTATGAATCCGAGCGGGCGTATTATTTCCTCAATACCGAGACCGGTTCCGAGAACGACAAAGGCTGGAACGAACATGCGGTTCTTGACGATGAGGGCAACAGCAGGATCGCAGCGTACCTGGCAAAGGAATTCCGGATCGATCTGGCCAAAGACCGGTTGCCCCTTGCCGATTACGTGGAGATCGTAGCGGTCCTGCACGATGAGCGGTTCAAACTGGTGAACCGTCGTGTGATGAACGGGCAGGTGGAGATCAAAAAAACCGAACTGCTCGAACTGCTCCGGGAACGGATCCGGGTGATCCTGCGCCGGGACCTGCCGTATACGGTGCCGAAGTCCCTCTGCCAGCAACTGAAACCGGTGGCCGAGACGATAAAAAAGGAGTACCAGGAGCAGATGCTCCAGCAGTTCGGGTCGATTGAAGAGACCGCATTTCCTCCCTGCATGCAGGCGTTGATCACGGCCCTGACGGGTGGCACCAACCTGACCCATGCCGGGCGTTTTGCGCTCACCTCATTTCTGCACATCATCGGCATGGATCTCTCCGGGATTGCAGCCTTGTACGGCAGATCGCCCGACTTTGATCCGGAAAAGACCATGTACCAGGTGGAACATATCACCGGCCGGGGGGGATCCGGTACCGAGTATACGGCACCGGCCTGTGCGGCCATGCGGACCACCGGTCTCTGCGTGAACCGGGATGCACTCTGCGAACGGGTGGCGCATCCCCTCAGTTATTACAAAGCAAAAAAGAAGGATCTGGCACGAAAAGGTAAATCTGCGGCTCCCGTGAACGCAGGGAAAGACGCTCCTTCTGCCCCTTAAGTGATCTTGTCGTTCACGAGATATCCTGCGCCGGACAGGAAGATCATGAACCCGATGATGGCAGCAAGATAGGCAACTGCAGCCGGCAGTGCCATGGGCAGGATGGCAAGCAGCATCACCAGGATCACAAATGCACTCAGGCCAATGACCACATCAAGAAGTCGGGCATCCATTGCTACACAATTTGCTTTTCGGAGAATATAGGTTTATCCGACCGTGAATTGGCGGGATTTTACGATAATATCTATATGCCGGTAATACGACATCCGCTTTATGGATCGATCAGCCTCAATATATCTCATCAGGAACTATATCCATGACGAACACCTGGTCCGTCACTGCCTCGCGACCGGTGCTGTTATGAAGCATGCAGCCCGGCAGCTCCACGAGGATGAAGTGCGGTGGGAGCGGATCGGGATCCTGCATGACATCGATTTCGAGCAGATCGGGGGCGATATGCAGAAGCATGGCGCCGTTGGATATGAGATCCTCCTGCGTCAAGGGATCGATTCCGATGAGGCAGAGATCATCCGGGGGCATAATTACCTGCTCCACAACGGATCCTATACGCGACCCGTGGAGATCGTGCTCCAGGCTGCGGATAGCCTCTCGGGACTCATCATTGCCTGCGGGCTGGTGAAGGGGGGGAACCTTTCCGAGGTTTCAGAAAAGACGATCACGAAGAAAGCCAAAGAGAGATCGTTTGCTGCCGGCTGCGACCGGGACCGGATCGCGCTTGTCGCTCCCGTTATTCCCATTCCTGAATTCTATGCCATTGCCCTCGCAGGGCTCATGGAGATCCGTAACGACCTGGGGCTGCACTGATCGTGCCAGAGAGCCTATCTTAATATTGCCCCGCCCTCCAAGAGTACTGCCATGGATCCGGTCTCTGAACGCAGCGCTGTCCTGGCACAGCTGGAACAGGCAGTTGCCCTCCTGAAGCAATCGATGAGCCCGGCGCTCGTTCTTCCCGCGGGTGCCCAGATCGGGTACGCGATCCGGGGGGCCCGGGACAAGGGTGGTGTGGCGTCGGTTGAGGGACGGCTCTATGGCCCTGCCGGGGTCATGAAGACCGGCGGGCCCTGTTCCTTTGGCACGGACGAAGAGATTGCCCGGGTGATCCTGACGATCCTGAAGTTTGATCCCCGCAGGAGAAGTGCAGCTCTCCTCCGTTTTACCGATCGGGCACTTGACGTTCTTGACGGGGACTTGTTTCTTGAATGCGTGTCCTATGATACATCGAAAACTCAAACCGGTATCAGCACCATGGACTGGGGGATTGCCTCGTGTTGTAACAAAGAAGTCCCCGACGTAATATATCCGGAAAACAGCGGGAAAACTGATGCAACACTGATTCTTCTGGGCGAGAATGCGATCGACGTTGCAAACAATATTATTATCTGCTCAAACCGCATTTAACGTATAGAATTCTTGAGGAATCATTCATGGGAATCAAGCCGTCATATATCAAGAACATTGGAACAGAACTTCTGAAACAGCAGCGGGACTACTTCTCGGGCAGTTTCGATGAGAACAAGGTCCAGCTCGGCGCGTCCGCCGTCATTGGAAGCAAGCGCGTCCGGAACCGCATCGCCGGATACATTACAAGAAAAATAAATACCAAAAGACACGCATAATCCTATTTATGTTCGAAGGTGTCCTTCCGGCAATCATTACCCCTTTTAAAAGAAACCCTGCAATGGGCCTGGATATTCCGGGTCTTGAGCGAAACATCAGTTTCCTTACATCCCGTGGCATCCATGGGATCGTGCCCTGCGGTTCGACCGGCGAGTCTGCAACGCTCACGTTCGAGGAACACGAGAAGGTTGTCGCAGTAACGATCGATAAGGTCAACGGTAAGATCCCGGTGCTTGCAGGTACGGGATCCAACAACACTGCTGAGGCAGTGCGCCTGACCAAGGCGGCTAAGGACACCGGTGCGGACGGCGTGCTCGTCATCAGTCCGTACTATAACAAGCCGAACCGGGCAGGTCTCATCAAGCACTACACGAAACTGGCGGATCTCGACATCCCGGTTGTCATGTACAATGTCCCGGGACGTACCGGCCAGAACCTGGAACCGGATCTTGTTGCAGAGCTTGCCCAGCACCCCAACATCGTTGGGATCAAGGAAGCGAGCGGCAACATCGGCCAGATCTCGCGGATCATCGAGGATACGCAGGATGAGGACTTCATGGTCATCTCCGGAGACGATGGGATCACCCTTCCCATCCTTGCACTGGGAGGAGCCGGTGTAATTTCCGTTACGGCAAACGTTGACCCGGCCCGCATGGTTGCCATGTACGAAGCGTTCAAGCAGGGAGACTACCAGAAAGCGCTGGTGATTCACTATGCACTGTCTCCGCTCCACCGTGCGATGTTCATTGACACAAACCCGATCCCGGTCAAGAAGGCAGTGGAACTGATCGGCCAGGCAGGAGGACCAGTCCGGCTCCCCCTCGATGAGATGGATGCAAAGAAGACCGAGCAGTTGAAGAAAGTTCTTGCCACTCTTCCGAAAGGTGCCGTGAAGGCAGCACCCCGACCGGCAATGACGAAAAAGGCTGTGAAGAAACCAACCCCCGCAAAAGCCGCACCGAAGAAGGCCGCAACAAGGCGCACACTCAGGTGACCCGATCATGATCAGGGTGGTTATCTGCGGAGCCTCAGGACGCATGGGGCAGACCCTAGGGCGGATGGTGCACGAAGCGCCGGATATGGAGCTGGTGGGCGGGATCAATCTGAAGTCCAGCTCCTTCTTTGGTGCCGAGATCGTTGAAGCGAAAGATGCCGATGCTCTCTTAAAGCGCACCAAAGCGGATGTTGTCATCGATTTCACGGTTGCGAGCGCCGTTGTCGGCAATGTTCAGGTGGCAGCGAAAAACAACTGCGCCCTGATTGTCGGCACCACGGGCATCTCCCCCGAACAGCGGGCCGAGATGGAGCGGGCGATACACGGTCACGTGCCGGCAGTCATCACCACCAACTTTTCGATCGGTGTCGCCATCTTCCAGCAGTTGGTGCGGGAATCGGCACGACTCTTGAAAGACTATGATATCGAGCTGATCGAGGCCCACCACCGGAACAAGAAGGATGCGCCGAGCGGAACTGCCACAACCCTCCTCCAGATCATAGAAGAGGAGGCCGGGACACGCGAGAAGATGTACGGGCGTAAGGGTATGACCGAACGCAAGAACGAGATTGGCGTGCACGTGATCCGCGGCGGGGATATCGTGGGCGACCACAAGGTGATGTACTCGAAGAACTACGAGACGATCGAACTCTCGCACCGGGCCTACGATCGCTCGGTCTTTGCAAGCGGTGCCATCGTTGCTGCCCGCTGGGTTGCGGGTAAGAAGCCGGGCATCTATGGCATGAGCGATGTGCTGGGCCTGAAGATATAATCCTCATTTTTTGGTAATCCGTTTTTCCCCCCTCGTCCTCTTTAGGGGAGATCCTGATAGTAACCCTTTTTTTACCTATAAAAGAAACATATAGACGGAGTGAACGAGTTGGTAGCAATCGTTGATAACGATAAGTGCACCGGATGTGAAACCTGCGTGAGCGAATGCCCCGCATCGGCCATCGCCATGGAGAATGACAAGGCAAAAGTCGACAAGGACATGTGTGTTGATTGCCAGACTTGTGTGGATGTCTGCCCGTCTGAAGCAATCCGTATGGAATAATCCGGGCACTAGTGTTCTCTTTTAACAGGATTTTTTTTAAAATGAAGATGGATTCTCCCCCAGAAATCCGGTAGTCATACGATTGACCCGGTTTTTTTCTTTCTCTTTTCTGAATGCGGGTGGCGGTTACGATCGAAGGTCTCCGGATCTGGCAGTGCATCAAGGAACCATTGTTCGTTCCCACGCGAACTGCACCGCGTGCACATTCGGCAATAAAAAATTACTATAAAAAAACAATGTTTTTATCATCTTAAGTGAAATGGGATTTTACAACCCGACAATATTCTAAAAAACGGGGAGCTAACGAACTTACAGGACCTGTCATCATGATCAATGTTGGAGTGCTCGGTGCAACGGGTGCGGTTGGTCAGCGATTTGTTGAACTACTAGCGGATCATCCCTGGTTCAGACTTACAACGCTTGCCGCTTCCGATCGCAGTGCGGGAAAGCCCTATGGATCGATCGTAAAATGGCGTCTTGACACGCCATTCCCGGAGAATATCGGGAAGATCAAGGTGGTCCCGACAACGCCAAAGGCCATGAAGAATGTCGACTTAGTCTTCTCTGCCATGCCGGCAGAGATTGCGACCTCGGTCGAGACCGAGTTCGCAAATGCCGGTATCGCGGTCTGCAGCAATGCCAGTTCCCACCGTATGGAGCCAACGATTCCACTCGTGGTACCCGAGGTCAACCCGGAGCATCTCGGCCTTATCGATGTCCAGCGGGATGCCGGCCGCGAGGGCTTCATCGTCACTAACCCCAACTGCTCCACCATCATGATGGTGACGGCCCTTGCCCCGTTGCGAAAATTCAAATTCACGGATATCCGGGTTGCAACCATGCAGGCGATCTCCGGTGCCGGGTTCGAAGGGGTTGCCGCGATGGCGATCTACGATAATGTGATCCCGTACATTGGCAAGGAAGAAGAGAAGATGGAGACCGAGGCGCTCAAGATCATGGGCACGCTGAAGGGCAAAAAAGTGCAGAACGCTCCCTTCAGGGTGAGCGCCAGCTGCCACCGCGTACCGGTAATCGACGGGCACACCATGGCCATATGGGCAGACATCAAGGAGCCTCTCGAAAAGATCCGGACTGCCTACCGCGATTACAAGCCCCCCATAAAAGGTCTCCCGACCCAGCCAGCCGAATCGGTTCATTTCTTTGAGGAGGATCAACCGGATCGCCCCCAGCCCCGGCTCGACCGCATGCGGGGCAAGGGCATGACTGTCTCGGTCGGCCGGCTCCGTGAAGGGGTCCGGTTCGTGGCCATGGGTCACAACACGATCCGCGGTGCTGCCGGCGCCAGTGTGCTCAATGCAGAACTCATTGTGAAGAAGAAGTATCTGTAACCTAGGGAGAATCTCATGCAACAGACAAAAGAGAATATCGTATTCGTAGGAACCAAGCCGGTAATGAATTACGTTCTTGCGGTGGTAACCCAGTTTAATAATGGGGCAACTGAGGTGGCGATCAAGGCCAGGGGTAAGGCAATCTCACGGGCGGTCGATACCTCAGAGATCGCACTGAACCGGTTCCTTGATGGTGTAACAAAAAAGGAGATCATCACCTCCACGGAAAATATCGATACGGATTCCGGCAAGACGAATGTTTCATCGATTGAGATCACCTTAATGAAAAAGGAATAACCCGGTACCGTCTTTTTTTATATAATTCTCTCAGAAATTACCCAAAACAATTTATGTAAAATTCACGAACGTAATACGATATGCGAGCCCGTGCTGTCGCGCTGATATTTCTTATCCTTACCTGCGTTGTGGCACCCGTTTGTGCTGCGGATGATGAGCGGTACGGGTACCTGAAGATATCCGATATCAATGTCAATCTCGACAATGGTACCGCCAATATCCGTGTCAATTATACGGTTGATGAAGGGACCCGTTTTATCTTCTTCCTGTTTGGAAAACAGGATCTCAAGAACAAACTCTTCAAGATCCTGAATTACGATGATGCCCGGATAAAAAAGATCGATCTGTCAAGTGCGGAATTTTCCGTGGATGATGCATCGTTCTCCTATGGTGATGGAATTTACTGGTATCCGGCTCATGCATTCAATGTAGTGATTCCCAACCTGACCATCAGTTCCCCGCAGGTGACCCGGAATTTCAGCATGGTAAAAGAGTTCCCCGGCGGGATCGGGTATTTTGCACAGGCAGATACCCTCCACACCATTCCCGCAGAGGGTCGTCGCTGATAAAACAATTGTCGTCTGCCTGCACACCCGTTTCTGGTGTTGTGCACCTTTTTTTTAAAGACCCTTTTTCCCAATACGGCTGAGAGGATACTGTACCGTTTTAATCATCTGTACTTGAAAAGAGGTATTTGTTGATCCGGTCAGGGATCTGGTTTGAAGGTGAAACGACCGGCAAAACGCAAGGTGGGACTGTTCATATAACTTCAATAATTTCCTGCTTCTGCAGATCTGCTACTTTCTTGGTGATGATATGCTGGACAATCACGCCTGTGATCGCAGCGACAATACCGGCAATCGTTGACCACAGGATAAACCGGGAGATTGTTTCTGTTGACAGGGGAAAATCCGGCACGCCCTGGAATGAGATGATGTAGATGCTTGCCGCGTACAGCAGGAGGCCGATGGCCGTAACAAAGAACGGAAACACAATCACTTTTCCCAGGTTCTCCCGCTCATTCTGATACACATCTATGATTACCCCGATGGACAGGACGAGGCCGGCAAACAGGAGCCACTCGAAAGCCCCGTAGATGAAGGTCATCAGGTACGTGATCAGGCCGAGACTGCTGTCCGTAGAGTAATATTTGAGGATATTGATAGCCCCGACGGTAAACCCGATGATCGCCAGGAGGATGGTTGTTGTATACGTGACAAAGGAGAAACGGCCACGCGACAGGGACAGGCGAAGAGCATCGGTAATGCCATGAGCGAATTCGTCAAACCCGAATCCCTTGTAGAGCAGGAAGCACCCGATGACACCCACCACAACGATTGTTGCAAGTCCCGGGGCTCCCAGCAGGTATGCACTTGCGTACAACAGCATCGCGAGCCCGATCGGGATGAATACCATGCGGGAAATTTTTGGATCGTCAAATAATTTTTTCAGGATATAATACGTGCCTTCGAGATTGGGCATCTGGTTAACAATCACCCTGCGGATGCTGGAGACGGGGATTCTCGACTGGATGATCGGGATCACGTATTCATCTTCGGCCCCATCGGTGACAAGGATGCAGGTGGTTGCTTTGGTCTCTGCAATCACCTTGTCAAGGGAGGATGCGATCCTGCGGTCCCCTTCAATCATATGCAGGTGATTGCCGGCCACAACGGCAATTGCCGTATCTTCGCCCTTTGCATCCAGCTCATCAAAAATTTTTACTGCGGAAAATATTGCATTGACATCGGAATCTTCAGGATCAGCAAGTGCCAGTGTATTTGCCGCCTTCAGACATGCCGCACGTCCGATGCAGGGGCTTTCAATATTGGCTTTCCAGCCGATGTCATCGTCACGGTCGACACTCAGGACTAAGGTTCTCCCCGGTGTCATTATATCTATAAAAATGCCGTAAATCTATTAAATCATTGCTGACGGCAAAAAAATGAAAAAAAAAGATCAGATGAGTTTTGAGCGCTGGAGGAGCAGGATATCATCCGTTGTGAGTTTCTCACCCGCGCGGAAGTTCTTGAAGAGGCTCTCTGCTTCCTTCCGAACTGCTTTCTGCTCCTTGGTGACCTTGACCTTCTTGGTCTTCTTGCGCAGACCTGAAATTACCTTGTCATAATCGCGGAGCTCTTTCTGGCAGGCGATGAAGAACTTGTGCTCGGCGTCAGCGGACTCCTGTGCCTCCACGAAGCTCTTGTGCGCTGCATCGGCTGCTTCCCGGGACTTGTCGGCCTTGCGGTAGGATTCCACCATGAGATCGTGGTGTTTCTGGGCGAGCTCAGCAACTTCAGTTACCTTGGCGTGGAGATCTGATGCGGCCTTCCGAAAATCGCGGGCCTCGGTGATCTTGGTGCGCATCTCCTTGTTCTGCTCGAGCTCTGCTTCCTGATCGCGGACCTGACCTTTCATCTGCTTGATCTTCTCGATCAGCTCGCGCTCCTTATCGGTGGTGAAGACCTCGGTCTGCTGGCGGTATTCCATGAACTCGATCTGCTTCTGGAGTTCCTTGACGCCGCGGTTCTTCTGGGTGCCGTGCTCTTTCTTGAACGCTTCGATGTCCTCAAAAAGGACATTCGCCTTGTCGTTCATCTCGTTGCGCTGGGCCTTGATATCGAGGACATCCTGGTTGTATTTGTCCCGGAGATCTTTGTTCTTCTGCGCCTCTTCAACGAACTCGCGGGTCTGGTTGTTTAATGTATTGCGCTCACGTGCGAACTTGCTCGCATTTGCATTGAGCTCGTTGCGGTGATTTTTGTGTTCTTCAGACTCGGCAAGGATCTTTTTTCTCTTTTCCATCAGGTCATTCAACATGCGTTACCAACTCCTCATTTTGATTCTCCATTCATGGGAGGCGCACACTCTTTCGTATGAGGTTTCTGTGACCAGAAACGCCGTATGGGTACGGCTTCCTGATTCACCGACACTATAACTCTGCATACAGGATGCAGGATGAAAAACACCAGAAAAGATACTCAGCGCAGAATTCAGATAAGACTCCAAACCGAAGTCTTTGTTCAACACACTGTTCATGATGTTCAACTCCCGATACCGGGGCGTGATCGTCCACAGGATCTCACCCCCATCCTCCCAGCGAAGGATTGGTCGAATGTACTATATTTTAAAGGAGTGGGGAACTATTAAGCGTTTCGCCGGTTACAGGAAGAGACACGGTTGTGTTGCGATAGCAGGGATTGTCTGGTGAAGAATTTTTAAAAAGGGTGTTGGTGGTTGGAATGAACCACCCGTGCCAGAATTTCCGACAGGATTCTTGTTTTTTATTATGCGAGAGTGCGGTACTTAACCGACCCACTCAAGGACCCCGCCGCCACTGGGCTGGTCCCTGCCGCCACTGGTTCTCCGCTGTGCGGGCATCTCAACGGCCTTGGGGCTGGAGCGCTTGTTCTCGATATCCTGTACCATGGTCTTGTAGGACTGGCGGGTGCCGAGGATCTGTGCGCTCTTGACACCGGTCATGATGGCGAGGACACGGATCTTTCCTTCCATATCACTCCTTACACGGGCACCCCAGATGACATCTGCGTGGGGGTCGAGCTCGTACGTGAGCGAGGTTGCAACCTCTTCTGCATCCTGCAGGGTCAAGTCAGTGCCGCCCGTGATGTGGATCAGGCTGCCGGTTGCGCCGCGGTAGTCGATGTCGAGCATCGGGTTGGAGAGGCATTCGCGGACAACGCTCTCTGCTTTGTTCTGCTGCTTGCTCTCTCCAACGAGCATGACAGCGACGCCACCCTTGGACATGATGGCGCGGACATCTGCGTAGTCGATGTTGATGAGTGAGGGCTCGGTGATGGTCTCGGAGATCCCCTTGACGGTCTCACCGATGAGCTGGTCCATGACCGAGAATGCCTGGCCTAGCGGGAGGTTCGGGACAAAGTTCTTCAGACGGTTGTTGTCGAGGACAATGACAGAATCTGCTGCAGCTGCGAAGGCTTCAAGACCCTCTTCTGCACGGATCAGGCGTGCCTTCTCCACCTGGAACGGATAGCTGACCATACCGACGACAATGGCGCCCTGCTCCTTGGCGATCTGGGCTACAACGGGCGCGGAGCCGGTACCGGTACCTCCTCCCATACCTGCTGTGATGAAGACAAGGTCGGCAGATTCAAGAATTGCCTCAAGCGTCGGGCGTGCCATCTCAGCAGCGCGTTTACCGACATCGGGGTAACCGCCGGCACCGAGACCTTTGGTCAGGGATTTTCCGATAAGGATGCGCTTGTCAGCCTGAATCATGTCCAGGTGCTGCTTGTCCGTGTTGATTGCGATCGTTTCTGCACCGGAAACGCCCATGTGGTGAATACGGTTTACGGTGTTGTTCCCCGCGCCTCCGCAACCAATAATGACGATCCTTGGCTGGCCTACGAAGTCATCTTCCATTGCATTGGTGGTACCGGGCTTGTTAATCTCTTTCTCAAGCTCGGCGTTTTTTAAAGCGTCGTTGATAATACTCTGCATTTCTACCCTCTCAAACCTTGAATGAAACCTGGTCACTTTCCTTTAAGACACGGCTTGCACGTTTTTCAACAAGTTCACGGACAGCTGCCCTCACTGCTTCTGAAACATTGGGGTATTCCCCCGAATCGACCATCTGCTGGAGCAGATTGATCTGCTGTTCAGGCAACCGGAGCGTGATCCTTTGCATCATGGCATCTCTCATTTCTGACATATGTCTGGCTTTTGTCTTGCATATGTCAGACAAAGAGAACACTTGTGTCTGACTCAACCAGATGATTCAAAATAAAACATCTATGCATATAAACCTTCTTCTTTGCGTGTTGCAGCGGCTTCACAACGCATTTATGACAGATTATCCAAGTATTTTAGAAATAGAGCGGATTTTTATGGTTATTGACTTTCCAAAACGGGTCGTACATGGGGGGATCGGAAAGCGACACATGGAAAAAACGAACAAAACCGTGCTGGATTTCAGCGCGAGCGTGAATCCGTACCCCCCAAGGTTCACCTGGACGATGGATCCGGATCGATTATCCGAATATCCTGACGATTCCTATACTGCACTGAAGGAGCGGATCTCTACGGTGTTCCATAAGGATCCTGCAGAGATCTGTGTTGGCAATGGATCGATCGAACTGATCCGGGCGTTCTGTGCAGTGGCATTCCGTAAAGGATCAGGCAACCACTCATTTTTTTTAGAATCCCCGACATTTGGTGAATATTCCCTCTCGGCGTTCCTGGCCGGATCGGTCCAGACCGAAGAACGCTCCAAGGCCGATGTATCGTTTCTCTGCAACCCAAACAATCCAACCGGCCGATTACTCTCACGGGACGCAGTCATCCAGAATCTTCACGCGGTACAATCTAGCGGGGGGATGCTTTTTTGCGATGAAGCCTTCATTGAACTCGCCGATCCCCGCCAGAGCGTAGCCGACCTGTGCGATCCCGGCCTTTTTGTTGTGCGATCGCTCACCAAGTGTTTCTCTGTTCCCGGCATCCGGTTCGGCTACGGTTTCGGGGATCCCGCAATCATTGAGAAGATTGAAACTGCCCGGTCCCCGTGGGGAGTGAATGCCTATGCCGAAGCATATGCCATGGAAGCCTTCCTCCATATGGATGAACTGGCCATCTCCCGATCCCGTATCGATACTGAACGGTTATGGCTCGTTTCCGAGATTCAGGCACGGGGGATGCACTGCCACCCGTCATCAACCAATTTTATTCTCATCGATTGCGGCCGGAAGGTCTCCCCCCTTTGTGAGAGGCTTGCTTTGATGGGCATCCTCGTCCGCGATTGTACTTCGTTTGGCCTGCCGGAGGCTATACGGGTGGCGGTCAGGACGCGGGAAGAGAACGAGAGATTCATCGAGGCACTGGCGACATGCGTGCACTAATTATGGCGGGGGGGGCAGGAAGCCGCCTTAATCGCGGGGAAAAACCGATTCTTTCGATCGGTGGCAGACCGATGGTTGAATATGTTGTAACGGCTTTTCAGCAGGCAGGTTGTGAACCGGTGGTTGCGGCATCATCCCGCACTCCCATGACGCAGAACTGGTGTCGTGCCAATAATATCTCGCTCTGCATTACGGAAGGAAACGGTTTTATTGAGGACATGGTGTACGCCATCCATGCACTTGAAGAGGAAAATCCGGTCTTCATCACGGTCTCCGATATCCCCGGAATAACCCCGGGTATCATCAAATCAATTTTAAAATCCTATGAGGAGAGCAACAAAGATGCGTTGTCTACATGGATTCCGGCAACAATGGTCAGGTGCAACGGAAGTATGCCCTACCGGAAGCTGATTGACGGTATTGAAGCATGCCCCGTGGGCATCAATATCCTACGGGGGGATCATATCCATGAACCGCAGGATGAATTCGCCCTTCTTCTCCATGAACCCTGCCTGGCACTCAATGTGAACACGCCGGATGACCTTATGTTCGCTGAAACATTCCTGAAGAATGCAGATCTCAGCAGACCCTGAATCTCTTTTGTTGTGCAGCCCGTTTTCTTTCCAATTTGTGACATTCACCCCAAAATACGGATAATATGGCCCTGTTTTTCAGGAATGCATATTAAGGATTATAGCCCAAGATCATGATATTATGGCAGAGTCGCAGGAGATTGAGCTGCGGGGTCATATCATTGACTCCGGTATCCTGACGCAGCTCTTTGACCGGGTCATGGATATGGGAGGAAATTTTGAGATCCTCACCTTTGACATTGGCAAGGAAAAGACTGACCCGAGCTACGCCCGACTCCGTATAACCGCGTCCAGTAAGAATAATCTGCAAGCTATCCTGTCAGAAGTGCACCGGCTTGGCGCACGCCCCGTTGAAGTGAAGGCGGTGCATCTTGTCCCGGCAGAGAACGATTGCGTTGTCCCCCGTGGATTCTATACAACAAGCAACCACCCGACCAACGTGAAGTACGGCGACGAATGGATTCCCGTTGAAGCGATCGAGATGGATTTTCTCATCGTTGTGGACCCGAAGAAGAGACAGGCTCGCTCTGTGGCTCTGGGGAAGATCCGGAAAGGGGATCTCGTTGTCGTGGGAGAGCAGGGCGTGAGTGTCCAGTATCCCGAACGCCCCCGGGAGCAGAGTACCTTTGAGTTCATGCACGGCACGGTTTCGTCAGAACGGCCCAGCGAGACCCTGATCGCAAAGATTGCAAAAGAGATCCTTGAGATCCGGAGAAACGGAGGCAAGATCGCAGTCGTTGGCGGGCCTGCGATCATCCATACCGGCGCTGACAAGGCACTGGCTGAAATGATCCATAACGGGTACATCAATGTCCTCTTTGCCGGAAATGCCCTGGCAACCCATGATATTGAATACAATCTCTACGGAACCTCCCTTGGCATGGAGATCTCCACCGGCAACCCCGTGATGGGCGGTCATAAGCACCACATCTATGCGATCAGCGAGATCATGCGGGCCGGTTCAATAAAAAATGCCGTGGATACGGGTCTCATCAAGGGTGGGATCATGTATGAATGCGTCAAGAAGAATGTCCCGTTTGTCCTCGCAGGTTCGATCCGCGATGACGGTCCCCTGCCGGATGTGATCCAGGATACGATGGTTGCCCAGGACGCGATGCGCAAACATATCGATGGGTGCAGCATGGTGCTGATGATCGCAACCCTCCTCCACTCCATTGCCGTCGGGAACTGTCTTCCCTCCAGTGTCAAGACCGTCTGCGTGGATATCAATCCCGCACACCTGACAAAACTGATGGACCGGGGTACCACGCAGGCAATCGGCATCGTCTCGGACGCCGGGACATTTTTGCCCCTGCTGGCACGACAACTCGAGATCCAGAGCGGTCAATCGAAAAAATAATTTGTTTCTTTTTTTTAATTACCGCGTCAGCGGCATGCAGTAGGGCATTTCACGGGCAAGAACAAATTCCCACTCGGCCTTGCACGAGCATTCGGTCTCAAGCAATGCGTTGATCAGTTCGCGATCCCCATTAAGGGAATAGTCGCGAATGCCCTTGACGAGTTCGTAATCACACGTCCCACAGTTATGCGGCCCCCGTTTCTGGCCGCCGCCCAGCGGATCACAGGTCATGTGGATGGGCGCATTTTTAAGAAGCGTGAGAACGCTCCAGAGGTAGGGGGGTCGGTATGCACCCCGTTTCCAGTAATATTCCAGTTCCGTATTTCTCTGAACGGTGCAGGGGTTCATTGAGACAAGATCCGCATGAGGGAGTACGTCGCGGATAGTAGTCTCCATATCCTTCAAGGCCTCATTTTCCGTAAGGAACAGTGGTTTAAAGAGAAGGTACGCCTTGATCCCGGCTCCCGCTTGACGAGCCGTACGGACGGCTTCTGTGAAATCTGCAAACCGGAACCCTTTGTTGATGCATTTATCCCGGATCCCATCGTTGCTGGTTTCAAGACCCATGGCACAATACAGGGGTGTCTTCCAGCTCCCGTCATCAATACCCCTGATAAACAGTTCGAGCCCCTCTTCTTTGATAAACTCCGGCCGGGTCTCGGCAATCACCAGTTTTCCGCGGAATGCCGCTGCCGCATCGGAAAGGAATGCCGGGGGCACTTCCGCAGGATCAAAAAAACTCCCGGATGTGAAGATCTTGACCATCCGGTAGTCTTCAGGCTTATGTTCCCGCATGACCCAGACAAGTTGTGCTCTGAGATGTGAGAGGAGGGCTTGGCAATCTCTCGACGCATACCGCTCATGCCGGTAACTGCACATCCGGCATTTCGACCAGCTGCACCCCCCGCTCTGAAAGATGATGGTCAGGCATTCGAGTTCATCGGTGCCATACCGTTCCTTTCCCCGCCAGACGGCAAGTGGCTTCTCTGCAGATTCAGAAATCATTAACAGCCTATTAGTTGATCTCATATAGATGAAAAAGATCGTCCTGCTGGTTATTGGACTTCTCTTTCTCGTGCACATGGTCTCCGCCTATCATGTGATGATCAGTGCACCGGATTCCCTTGCGATTGGAAAACCGCTCGTGGTCAAAGGATCAACCACCTACGGTATAGGGACACCCATCGATATCGTGCTGTATCACCAGGTAACCACAACCACCGAGATCCAGCGTAAGATCGTCTATATCCAGTCGGATCAATCATTCGAGGCGGTTTTTGATACCACCGGCCTTTCTCCCGGCTCCTACAAAGTAGAGGCTCCCCCGACCGCGAACGGGGATTCCGTGACCATGCGTCTTGTCAAATTGTATGATCGCAGTGAAGAGATCTCGCTCTCATCTTCTCTGACGCAGGCCTATTCTGGGAATCTCTACCTCAACGGTGAGATCAAAGGAAAAGCAAATTCCGGGGTGCAGGTTGAGGTGATCGATCCCACCGGGCTTGTGATCTTCGGGCCCCGGTATATCAATACCGACAACGCCGCTCATTTTGCTGCCGATATACCCATCCGTGAGCCCGGCTCCTACGAAGTATCCTTCACGGATGGGGACGGGTATATCGGTTCACGGGTTGTCACGATCCTTGGCGGGGATGCGTCCTCCCTGTCCGGAACAACCACCCCCTCAAAAACCACGCACGGCATGGTCCTTTCAGCACATTCCCCCTCGTCCCGCGATACTCCTGCATATTTCATGGTGAAGACAGATGTCGGGAAGGTTGTGTTGTATACCTCAAAGAGCACGGACTGGGTCATGGAATATATCGATGACCAGGGAATTCTGTATACCGAGAATGACCGGGGGAGTGCCTCACCGGAACGGGCAGAATTCACCGGCAGGGGAACCACCGTATACGTCAAGGTATATCCGTATAAATATGCATCAACGTCCGATGTAACCCTGTATGGGGAAAATGTCAGGGCGGTGGTGGTGAGCCCGTCCGTACCTGCACCGTTTGCAGTATCTGCGGTCAAGGCGACAACTCCAGCAACTCCCTTTGTCCCGGGTCTTGTTGTCATCTCCCTTGGGATCACCCTGTATCTTCTGGCCCGCAGAACGAGCTGAAGATACAGGATAATGGTACTCACTCCTCACCTGCAGGAGGGATACCTGGTGACGATCCAGCCCTGTCCGTGGGATCCGGTACAAGAAGGCTTTTTTATACCCAAGAACCAACATATGGAGCACTGCCGGGGTAGTCTAGTCCGGGAAGGCGGTAGCCTTGAAAGCTACTGGTGCCCTGCACCTCAAGAGTTCAAATCTCTTCCCCGGCGTAGTAATTCGTTTTATTTTTTTTCGGCGGTTCACATCACTGTTTTTATGTGGTTGAAACACGCAACAGTACCTATCAGATACCAGAGAGGATCATCCCATGTGTGTTGCAGTTCCCGCAGAAGTCATTGAGATAAAAGAGGGAAATATCGGTCTTGTGGATTACGGGGAACTCCGCCAGGAAGTCAGGCTGGACCTCGTTGATGTGAAGGTCGGAGAGTTTGTCCTTGTCCATGTCGGGTTTGCCATCCAGCGGCTTTCACGCGAAGAGGGGCTTGAGACCCGGGAAATTTTCAAACAGGTCTATGCTGCTCTGGAGAACTGATGCACGAGTATTCCATTGCCTATGACCTTTACGCAACCGCCCGTACGGCTGCTCTCGAACACAAAGCAACCAAGGTCAAGAAGATCAGCGTCGATGTCGGGAAGATGGCAATGGTGAACCCGGAGCAGGTCGTATTCCTCTTCAACACAATCCGGGAAGACGATCCGCTCTTTGTGCAGGCCGAACTGGAGTGCAGGGAAGTTTTGCCCCAGTCACAATGCCCGTGCGGATATGCCGGGACCGAGATCTATGTCTGCCCGCAGTGCGGGGCGCTCCCCGAACTGGTCAAAGGCAGGGAAATTGTCGTAACCAACGTGGAAATCGAGGTGGCAGACTGAGATGAAAGTCAACATGATGCATGGCGCCGGCGGGGAAGTGATGGGCGAACTGCTCCAGACACTGACAAAATTCCGGCATAACAACGCGGGGGGTATCGGGCTTGAGGCCATGGATGACGGTGCGGTCATCCCGTTTGGCGGGCAGAACCTCGTCTTCACCACCGATTCCCATGTGGTCCGCCCGATCTTTTTCCCGGGCGGGGATATCGGCCGGATCTCGGTCTGCGGAACCGTAAACGATCTTGCCATGATGGGTGGCAAACCCATTGCCCTCTCGTGTGGCATGATCATCGAAGAGGGGTTTGAGTCCGCGGATCTCGAACGGATCGTCGCCTCCATGGATGAAGCTCTGGGGGAAGCAGGGGCCAGTATTGTGACCGGGGACACCAAGGTCGTGGAACGCGGCGCCCTTGACGGGATCGCCATCAATACCGCCGGTATCGGTGTGGCAAAGACCATCGTGCGGGACAATGGTCTGGTTCCCGGTGATGTGATCATCGTATCGGGGACCCTGGGCGATCATGGTCTTGCCATCATGGCTCACCGCGAAGGGTTCGATCTTGGCGAACAGATCCTCTCCGATGTTGCGCCGCTCTCGAACATGATGGCAACCGTCCTTGATGCCGGCACCATCCACGCCATGAAAGATCCCACGCGGGGTGGGTTTGCGAATGCCATCAATGAGATGGCACGGAAGAGCGGCGTTTCTGTCCGGATCCGTGAAGAGACCCTCCCGTTCAAGAAGAGCGTGAAGAGTGCTGCTGCAATGCTCGGCATCGATCCCCTGGAAGTGGCAAATGAAGGAAAGGTGGTGATGGGGGTCCCTGCTTCGGAGGCAGAAGCGATTCTTGCAGCTCTGAAGTCGCACAAATACGGGAGAGATGCCACGATTGTGGGTACTGTCACGACCGGGGCACATGTTATCATGGAAACGACCATCGGGGGGGAACGGTTTATTGAACCTCCCATGGGCGATCCGGTTCCCCGGGTCTGCTGATTCCCGCTCAATTCTTTTTGTAACCCGGCGTGAAAAAAGGGGAGGTTTCTTTTAATTACGCGGGTGTTGATTCGGCAATCGATCGGAAATGTTCCCGGGGAACCCGTATGATAAATTGTGCGCCCTGCCCGAATGACCCGGCTTCGTGGATGTCCAGGTTTGTGATCGCCAGGATCTCCCGCGAGAGGAAGAGCCCAAACCCGGTATGCTTGTAATATTCTCTCTTGAAGATCCGTTCTTTTTCTGCATCGGGAATCCCAACGCCATTGTCTTCAATGATAATATCGAGACTGTCAGAACGCTCCACACTCCGGATCGTGATCTCCGTTACCTTCTCTCCATGACGAATTGAATTCTCAATCAGGTTATAGAACACCTTTTCGAGCAGGGGATCTGCGTAGATCTCCACCCGGGGGATATTTACCCGGACCCGGACGGCGTGGAGCTCGATCGTTGCCATGGCCAGTGAGATGAGCTCTTCAACCCGGTGCCACTGGGGGGAGTAGATACCGATATTCTGGTAGTCGCGGGTGAAGAGGATCTGCTGGCGGATGGCCGTTGCCGCCTGTTCTTCCTTTTCCAAAAAATTCCGCTGCTGCGGATCGGTGACATCCTCCTTTGAGAGTTCGATATACCCGAGGAGTGCCGTGAGCTGGTTCAGGATATCGTGCCGCGTCACGTTGTTCAAGAGGTTCAGTTTTTTATTGGCCAGGGTGAGTGCTTCCCGCGACAATTTGTTGTCCGTGATGTCTACCACGGTGCAGACGACACCCGGATCCCCGGTATCCGCGGCGGAGACAAGGGCCCAGCGCATGCTCCCGTCCCATGCCCGAAACCGGACCTCAATATCGCCAACACGGCGCAGATCGCGGATACTGGCGAGAAATCCCTCCCGTTCATCGGGATCGGGGATGATATCAGGAAGGGATCGCTTCATCAGCTCATCGCAGTCGTAGCGGAGCATGCGGGCGATTTTCCGGTTCGCATCACGGATCTTCAGGGTGCCGCGATCATAACTGAAGACCCCGGCCTGAGAGTTATAATAGACCCCGCAGTTCTTCTCGCCCTCCTTGCGGTATACCTGCGAATAGGTTGAGATGAGAATCCCGAGCGAGACAAAGATATAGAACCAGACCGTGGCGAGGGCATACAAATGCAGATCCGGCTGACCGATCAGGAAGACGAGAACAAGATACAACCATCCGAGCGCAACCGTCCCGTAGATGCTCAGTTTCGGCCGGGAGAACGCGATCAGGATAATGGGGATGAGATAGAAGTACGGAAAGACATCATAGATGCCCCGGCTGATACTGAAGTAGGTGACCACAATTGCTGCGAGAATTGTCACCACAATGCAGACGTCATACAGCAGCTGCTTTTGCCGGGTCATCGGCCGCATGGTCACGAGTGAATCACCGTAGTCCAACCAACGCAGTGGCGCATAACCAGAAGTGGGGATCCCTGATATATATTTATTTCCCGTTTTAAATTTTTCAAAATATTAAGAAAATCCGGGGATCGTTACGCGATATATTCCTGCAGGAGAGCGAGGGCCGCCAGCTCCTGTCTGCCCCCGCACTTGCGGATGATGCCGGCATGGTACTCGATCAGGTTCTTCAGGTCCGCATCCCCTGTCTTCAGGTAGCGTGTCGCATGCACCGTGGCGTCGATGATACTGCCAAATCCCCGGTTGACCGGGCGGATGACCGGTTCACGGATCAGTTCCTTCTGGAGCGTGAGGACTGCGACCTCTGCTTCCGAAGTCTCGTGATCGATCGTAGCGGTGAATGCAGCCCATGCATCCACCCCTTTCAGCCGCTGCATCAGGATGCCGTCAACCGGTTCATCGACAAACATCTCATCCGGAAGATCATCAAACGCGGTCCGGACATACAGGACCGGGTCATGGATGAAATTTGCAACAATCCACCCGTCCGATTTCACATTTTCTGCAGTATGGCTTCCCTTGAAAAGAATCACGGTGATCCTGCCGTTCCTCAGATGGATCCCCATCGGCGCCGCATTATGCCGGGTGGTGGCGATCACCTCGTTGATGCCGCTCTTTAAAATTCCCATGACCATCCCTCCCCCAGGGCAATAAAGATCGCGGCAATGACGATATCCGCAATGGAGCCGGGGTTGATGCCGCGCCGGATACAGTCCTCATCCAGTTCCTCCACGGACCGGCGCCCGTCAAGTACCTCGCGGGCAGCGAGCATGGTCTCGTTCGCAACCGCAACACCGTGTTTTTTTATGACAAAGGTATCCGGCTCAGTTGCCAGGAGCGTCAGGAACATCCGGGCAATGGATCTCCGGCCCGGCCCCAGTTCCTTCAGGAGATCGGCACCCCGCCGGGAGAGGGCAAAACCGTTCACCCATTCCCGGGCAACCATATCGCTCGCCGCCGAGTGCTGCATGATATCCATCAGGGTCATGTCGCGCTGGCGGATGAGAGTGAGGGCATGAGGGTCGTGCACATCGAGTTCATCGGATGCCGGCATACGGACCGACGTCATCGCAAATGCCTTGTAGAAGGCAATCGCGTCAGAAGAGTCCGTGCGGGCGATTGCCGCAAGGGCGCCGGGGATATCCTTCCCGTACACGAGCGGGATCAAAAGGATGAATGCACCGAAATGGGTATTTCCCCCGCCATGGCTGTTGGTGTCCCGCACCGCATGCTTGATGATCTCCCCGATCCGGCCCTTCCCGGACTCTGCCTCAACAAGGGCTGGCCTTGCAAGGATGGCCGATGCAAGAAAATGTTCAAGAACTGTATCGGGATAATCATGACAGCGGTCAACGTTTCCCGGCTTGGGGAACGCGCAGACCTCCAGCATCATCGCGAGCTGCGCACGTTCAACAACAGTTATCCGAAGATCGGTCATGAAAAATCTGCCCTGTGATCGTATCAGAGAGATCGCGCTTCAAGCGCATATATTCTTTCTTCGAGAGCCCGACCTGCTTGATCGTCATGTCCCGGAACATGCAGGGCGACGAGGTCTTGCAGCACCAGGCAAGACTGCCAAAACAGGTCTGCGGCCCTTCGGCGAGCGGGGTTCCCTCCACACTCTTCCGTTTCATGGTCACATAGACATCGTGCGAGAGGCCGATCCGCGCCAGGGCCGGGATGAGCGGGCACTCCTTGACCGGCATGCAGCAGAACGCCAGCGACCGGATATCGCCGCCACGGCAGAGCTGCTTGGGGGCATTGTACCATCCCTCTTCATCAGCAAACCGGGTGATGGCAGCATCAAGCCCCGAGAGCGTCCGGATATCGGACTGCCGGGCAAGGGAGACCATGTCCGCCCCATGGGAGAGCATGTCTCTCATCCGGTCGAACGAGGTGATAGAGTTATTGGCGATCAGCATCAGGGGGCAGGTGTTGCGGATCTGCCGGAGCTTGGCGGTCCCGAAGTCCATGAGATCGATATGGAGGATATCAGCGCCTGCCCTCCAGAGCAGCTCCGCCAGCTTACGGTCGTCATCTGCCACACCGGCCCGGATCTTGACCGAGACCGTGACACCTTCGCTCTTGAGTGCCCGCACAACTTCTGCAAGGCTCCCGGTCTTTTTTAAGTAGGCTTCGCCGCACCCTGCCGCGATCATGGCCGGCTGGCGGCAATGGGCATCGATCTCGTAGACGACGGCAGTTCCCAGCGCCCGCGCCACCGCCCGGAACGCGTCCGGTGTTGTTCCGCGGAGACTGATACCGGGGACTACCTGACTGTTCGCCATCTTTGCCAGCTGGCCTTTGAGGTCTGCTACCGGATCGTCACTGATGAACTCTTTTCGATCGCCGGCTGATGCAACCGCCTTCGCGGCTTCTGTAGTGGGGGCGTCTATCGAATATCCGCCAATGAACGCAAGGCCGATATGATCGGCCCGCTCAAGCACATAGTCTGCATCGACAATCCCGGCCATGGATGCGATCGCCACCGGAGTCCGGACAACGCGGTCGTTGATAAGCAACCCAAAACGATCGAATGCATCCATCATAGATTCATATCCATTAACAATGTACCATGAAATTACTTTCGTTGGTTCGGGTTCTTGCTCACTCATTATATTCGGGTGAGCCACACGAAACGATCGGTCATCGCCATTCTTGCGGGGCCGGTGCCCGGGTTCATTGCGCAGATGGTGTGAACGGGATCTCCCGGAATTTTTTTGGAGGACTGCCGGTAAAATTTTTCGGTAAATTTTTTTTCGCGGATTGTGTTTGCATCCGGAATATTTTTCCCGGATCCGACCCGGTTTCGGGTACCGGTGAACAGTCTGGCGCCCGGGCCGGGTGGCGGTACAGCCGCTCCGACGGAGGGAGAGATCCCCCGTCGAAGAACACCCCCCACTAGGAGGTGCACCAATCCGGGCCTGTTGCGGGCTCCGTTGTACCTCTTTTCCGGCACGGATGTCAAAAACCGGGGAATAAGGCGACGAATTCGCAGGTTTTTTGCGTGGTTTACGTCGGAGAAAATGGTGACCTAATAGCCGTGGCCGGTGGGCGGATCCGGTGCCCGCATGAGGTTTTGGACGTTCTGAAGGGGGATCTGAGGGCCGGAGGGCACTATGAGCGTTTTGAAAGGGGTCACGATTTTACGTCGTAGGATTTCAGGTTTTTGAGGGTAAAATGTGATGAATAAGAGTGGGCGGGATTGCGGAGCGGGAGTGGCGAGCTGGAATTTTTTTTCGGAAGGATTGCGGGAGAGCCGGAAATTTTTTTGAAAATGGATTGTGAAATTTTTTTTTTCAAAAGATTGGTGGGGAAAAAATTTCCAGATGTTCGCGGATCAAAATAATTTTAATTGGGATCTCAATCGCGATTGAAAATTTTTTAGCCGGAAAAAATTTGCGATGCCTGACGCGCTTACCTGTTCGCTTGCTCGATAAAGTTCCTTGCCCAGCGAGGGGTCGGCGAGACCCCCGAGCGACCCCCGAAGGGGGTGGGTTGGCTCGTAATTGTGGCGCTGGCTTGGAAAAATGTATGATGATTCTTTGACTCCATGCGTGACCTCTGCAAGATTACGGCATGCGCTCAAGAGCCTAATGACAAGGTGAAATGGAATGCCACTGAAATCCTAATTGGTGAGGAGGAGAAGAATCTTGTTTGGCAGCTTATAGTGCCTACCGAATGGGACAATCGCATGCGGGTATATCATGAAGTAGTTACGCTTCAGATGAATCAATAAAAATAAATTTTACGAAAATCTTTAATTAATTGAATATTTATCCAGATGAATAGGATCGATTATGTGGTACTATGGAAAGCCAATGGAATTTGAAGAAGTGGCTAGTGCAATATTTGCTTTAGAAATTTTTTGTATTGCAATTGTTTTAGGGTTATTCTCAAAATCTATTCTTGTCTTCCTTATTTCCATAATTGGGTTATTATTGGGAGTCTATAAGTATCAGTTTAAACCGCTCGTTATAGGAATAACATTAGTAAGTATCTTTGTCTTTGGTTACATCGGTTGGTTTGCTGGGGTTTTTATTGCAATGTTCTTCTCTGATCTTCCTCAAATTGGTGGTATTGTCGGAGCAATATTTGCTGGATTTATTGCACTTGCTATCAGTATAGCTGAATGGAGTTCTATTACTAATTGAATGAATTAATGGACCCTCAAACAATCGGTTGTACAGGAGCTACAATTACAAACAGTCGAAAATTGTAGTAAACGCGTTGGATGATGGGTATCCTTGCATTAATGCAAAATTTATAGAAACAAACAAGACTTGGACCTGAAAAGTGATACGCCCGGCCGGGACTCGAATCCAGGCCCGGCTAAACTTGCAGGCCCCCCTCCCCGATCCAAACAAGAAAGTTATTACGATTACAGGTATATTTTCATACTAAGTGTTTTCTTATGTTGATTTTTCAGCATGCAGAAAATCAGGATCACCAGACGATCACATGCTAAAAAACATCTCAAAAATAACGTTGGAGTTAGACACATGAGTAAGAAGGGAATGTTACTTGTAGGGCACGGGAGCACGATGCCCTACAACCAGGAACTCGTTGAGAAGACTGCCGCCATGATCCGGGCACACAACACCGATTTTATCGTCAAATGCGGTTTCATGAACATGAACAAGCCGTCGATCAAGGAGTCGATGGACGCGTTCAGGAACGAACCGATCGATGCGCTCGTGGTCGTTCCCCTCTTCCTGGCCAAGGGAGTCCACATTGAAAAAGACATTCCCGGCGAGATCGGGCTTCCGGAAGGAACGAAGAAAGGGATGTTCGTGCTCAACGGCAAGTCGATCCCGCTCTTCTATGCCGATCCCATTGGCAGCGATCCGCTCCTTGCCGATCTGATGGTCAAGAATGCACATGCGGCACTCTCAATCCACTAATCTTTTTTTATGGATATTCTCGTGCTTGACACAATCCATGGCGGAACGATCCTCGCTGACGCATTCCGATCGCAGGGCAACCGGGTGGATGCCGTGGATGTGTACCGTGGCACGAGCGCAACCGATATCCCCACAGCCTTGTCCCGCACGTACGACCTCATTGTAGCCCCCGTCCATCTCGATCCGGATCATCCCCTTGTAACCCAACTCAGCGCACCGGTCATCACGCACCACGAGGCGGTCCGGCAGCTGCTGGGCAACCGGGTGCCGGAGATCTTCGTGGAGATCACGGGATCACGCGGGAAGACCACCACCGCCCATGCCCTCGCCTCCGTGATGCCGGGACCGGGCGTTCTCCATACCTCTTCCGGGACATTCCGGTATCCGGAGAAGATTTTGCTCTCGCGATCGAGCATCACACCGGCCTCCGTGCTCGCAGCGGTAGACCGGGCAAACGCGATCCACGGGTGGCTGGTTGCTGAAGAATCGCTGGGTGTGACCGGAGCCGGGTCGCTCTGTATCATCACCTCGGCCGGGGATTACCGGTGCGCAGCAGGAAAGAGAGATGCACTGGCAGTTAAACTCGCATCCACCTCATCCTGCCGCAGGCTGCTCGTAGCCGAAGGCATTTCGGATTCCGGACTGGCTGGTGTCGAGCACATTGAATCGGCAGCCGCGTGCACCGGCACGGAATGTTCTGTCACCATCGATGGAAAGACCGGGACGTTTTCAAACCCTCTCATGGCCCTGCCCGCGTATCGCGATTCTCTGGCACTTGCGGCAGCTGCGGCCCTGATGCTCGGAGTTGACCCGGCCCCGCTCAGTTCATTCGGGGCATTGCCCGGCCGCATGGCAGAGCGGTTCGAAGATGGTGTGCTGGTCATCGACAATGCCAACAGCGGCACCACGCTCGCCACCACCATCGATGCAGCGCAGTATGCAAGGCAGCGTTCAGGCTCACCTGATCTCACGCTCGTCATCGGCCAGCAGGAAGGCGACGGGGCGGTCTGCGAAGGATTTGCCCCGGAGCAGATCGCTGCCGCAATAAATGCTATCCGCCCGACCCGCGTAATTTATGTTGGAATACCGGCTGGATCCGCAGGGGAAACCCGCGTCCCGACCCTTGAAGAGGGATATGCTCATGCCTGCCGGATCACTTCCTCAGGCTCCATTGTCCTTGCGGTAAAAACCTGGAGATAAAACCCATGAAGTACATGCACCCCCGCCCGAGTTCGATTGTTGCTGCGCTCTATACCGCCCGCGATCTTGCTGTCGATGTCGCCATCCTGCACGGCCCCTCCGGGTGCTCGTTCAAGCACGCACGGCTGCTGGAAGAGGACGGCATGCGGGTACTCACCACATCCCTTGCCGATAATGAATTTATCTTCGGCGGCCAGAAGCCGCTCGAAGATGTGCTCCGGTACGCCGAAGATACGTTCCACCCGCACCGCATTGCCGTTGTCGGCACCTGTGTCTCGATGATCATCGGGGAAGATCTCCAATCCGCGATCGATGGGGCGGGGATTACGACCCCCACCATCGCGGTTGACATCCATGCCGGGTTTTTGGAGAATATTGCAGGCGTGATCGCAACGCTCGAAGCCGCTGCCGAGGCCGGGTGGATCACGAACGAGGAACTGACCCGCCAGCGGTTCATGATGCAGAAGGCAAACGAGGTGGAGCGGCTTCGCGGCGCTGCCTCGCAACCGTATATCGAAGCCTCGCGGGGCGATCTCAAGCATATTGCTGCGCAGGAACTCCTCCGGCTCGCACGGAGCGGGGCCAAAGGGGTTGCCATCCTGAATGCCAAGAAAGAGACCGCGTACATGTTCGCGGACGAACTGATCGCGCTCCACGATGCCTGCCCGGCAGCGGATATCACCTATATCGCAAACCTCGAACAACGCGGACTGCCCAAGACCCGGGGCGATGCTGAACGGATTGCAGCAGAACTTGCCGCCCGTGGGGTGAAGGCGGAACTTGTCGGGGCACTGGACGAGTACGGCGCGAATGGCGAGGCGCTGGGCAAACGAATTCAGGAACTCAAACCAGCATTTGCCCTGATTGCCGGCGTTCCCCACGCGATTTCCCCGGAATATACCAACGGGATCGAGTGTTTCTCCATCACGAACGGCCCGCGGCAGGTAGCGCCGCTCCACGAAATCGGCCATAAGCACGTGATGGTCGAGATCGACCTGCACCCCAAGACACTGGGCGTCCGCGAGATTGTGGAGAGCGAGTTCGGGGCCGTGCTCCGGAGCCTCGCATGAAGGCCATCCTCATCACCGGTGACCGCTCCGGGAGCGGCAAGACCAGCATCACGCTCGCCCTTGCAGCCCTCCTCGCAAAAAAGAACCGCGTCCAGACCTTCAAGGTCGGAATGGACTATATTGATCCCTCCTATCTTGCAGCCGTCTCGCACCGGCCGTGCCGGAACCTGGACAGCTTTGCGCTTGAGCCCGGCCAGGTCCGGGATATCTTCCGGTTCGGTTGCCGGGATGCGGACATGGCGCTTGTCGAAGGAGTGCGGGGCCTGTACGAAGGGGCCGAAGCCCTGACCGATACCGGCAGCACGGCCGCGATTGCAAAACAGCTCGACCTCCCGGTCGTTCTCGTGGTCTCGGCGCAGAGCATCACCCGGAGCGCTGCTGCCATGGTGAAAGGATTCCAGGCATTCGATCCGTACGTGCGGATTGTGGGCGTCATCCTCAACAATATCAAGGGCCCGTCCCACAAGGCCAAGGCGGTTGCCGCCATCGAGCATTACTGCCGCGTGCCGGTCATCGGTGCCATCCCCCGGATGGACGAGATGCAGCTGGCCATGCGGCATCTCGGGCTCGTCCCGTACCGCGAAGGAGCGGGACGGGGTGATTTCGATGACCGGATCGCCACCATCACGGAGATGATCGAAACGTACGTGGATCTCGACCGCTTCGTCTCGCTGATGCGGGAGATCCCGGAGTCGATCGATACCGGTGTCCCGGCCCTGTTCCAGCCCGTTGCAGAACCGGATGTGAAGATTGGCGTTGCCCTGGATGAAGCGTTCAACTTCTATTACGCGGATCTCTTTGACATTCTCAAGACCTGCGGGGCAGCGACCGTCCCGTTCAGTCCGGTCCATGACCGGCTCCCGGATGCGGATGGCTACATCATTGGGGGAGGCTACCCGGAACTCTTCACAAAGGAACTCGAAGCCAATGATCGTATGCGGGAGGCCGTCCGCGAAACGTCCCGGAACGGAACGCCGATCTATGCCGAGTGCGGGGGGCTCATGTACCTGACCCGGCAGATGACCCTCAAAAAAGGCTGGTGGGACCAGCCAACCGAAAAGACCGCTGCGATGTGCGGGGTTTTTGATGGAGAGACCCGGATGCCGGCCAAGCGAATCGTCAGTTACGTGGAGGGCACGAGCAGCTCCGATTCACCGATGGGACCTGCTCATTTCCGCGGCCACGAGTTCCATTACTCGGAAGTCCTGCTCGAAAGAGAGACCCGGTTCTCTTACACGCTCTCGCGGGGTGTCGGCATCCGCGACAACCGTGACGGTGCCGTGATCAGCAATACGCTCGGTAGTTATACGCACCTGCACCCGGTATCAAGTGCCGGCATGTTCCGGCATTTCGTAAACACGTGCCGGGGAACCTGACCGCGTAGTAACGAGGAGATGCCCCTTACAGGGGGCACACATACGCTTCTGCCTTGTCGCCATCCACGATATGATCCACGAACGAACTCATCTGTGCGATGATGACCGGGTCCAGCCCCTTCTCCACGCAGAGAAAGATCCCGGAGACATCTGCGAGGTTGAGTTTGTTGACCAGGAAATGCAGGAACTTTGATGTGGTCACCGAAGGGGAATGGATCAGGAGCATGCTCACAGAATCGAACATGATACACTTTTTTCCTGCCGGCATCTGCTTGAGCAGTTCTGTGATGGCGATACCCAGATCCGTAAGATTGGAGGGCATGTTCACATACCGGACATGGCACCCCGTGATGCACTCCCCGCCGGAGTATTTTGTCACGGTATCGATCACGTAGTACGAATCCAGGCTGATGCCTTCCTTTGCATACATCTTGACCAGAACCTGGTAGGGTTTATTGACGGTAACCACCAGGGGAACAACCTGCGATTGCAGGATCTTCTTCATCACGATCAGGTTCAGATCATAGACCTTGTCGGCTTGCGCCAGAAGAAGACAGAGTGAACTTTCGGGGTTTCCTCCAGGGGCGACCGGTTCATCCATGCCAACTCACGTCCTGCCGGTGAAAAATTCCTTGAACTCGGCAGGAATCTCGTCTTCCCGGCCCTCAATGGCGTTCTGCTTGAGTTCTTCAAGGTTTTTTATGATCTGGCCCAGATTATTGCCATTGATCTGGAGCTGCATGCGGATATCCTCGGCATCATACTCCCCGCTTGCAGTCTGCCCTGCAAGATCCCGAAGGTTCTCCTGTATCAGTTCCAGGGGTTTTTTTACCCGCAGAATTGTCTCTGAGAGATAGGCGATGAGGGCACGCTGGCGCTCCTCGGCCCTCTTGTGATCCGTGAAATCCGTGAAGCTCTCAATGAGATACTCCTTGCCCCCGATCTCCGCCTTTGCTACCGTCTTCAGAACCGGCACATGAACACCGTTGGCACGGATGATCTCACGCTCGATGTTCAGGATATTCTTATGCAGATCGGTGACCGGGCACTCCCCGCATTTTGCCGGGCAGACAAACTGCTGGCACCCGTTGCCGAGCATCTGGTTTCGTGAATACCCGGTCAGGGCCTCCATCAGGGGATTGGCATCTACAATCCGATGGGCCGCCGGGTCAATGACCAGAATGGCGGTCTGAACCCTCTCAAAAACAGCCCGGAAGAGGTCTCCCGCGGCCGGGTCCCCGGGAACTGCACGCTCGATTAGGCCTGTTTTCTGTTCAGTCATCGCAACCACCCGTCATCCATGCATCCCGAATCAGCATCCATTGTCTGATACACATGGGAACGTATATCAATATTGTGTGAACCAGCCAGATAAAAAGAATAAACTAAAAACCTCCGCCACCCCAATACCGGATATGTTCATTTATCTTGATGGGAAATTCCTGCCGGACGACCAGGCCAGGATCTCGGTCTTCGACCACGGGTTCCTGTACGGCGACGGCGTGTTTGAGGGGATCCGTTGTTACCATGGCAGGGTCTTCCGGTTGAAGGAGCACATTGACCGGCTCTATGACTCGGCAAAGACGCTCGATATCATTCCCCCCATCTCCAAGGAAGAGATGATGGAGGCGATCTGCGAGACGCTGCGCAGGAACAACCTTGAGGACGCGTACATCCGCCCGATCATCACCCGCGGTGTCGGGGACCTCGGGCTCGACCCGCGGAAGTGCGCAAAGCCCTCGGTGCTGATCATTGCCGTCACCTGGGGTGCCATGTACGGCGACCTGTACGAGAAGGGCCTCAAGGCCATCACGGTCTCGATCCGGCGCAACCCGGCCGAGTGCCTGCCCCCCAATGTCAAGAGCCTGAACTACCTCAACAACATCCTTGCCAAGATCGAGGCGAACTACAAGGGCGGGGATGAGGCGATCTTCTTTGACACGAACGGGTACCTCTCGGAAGGTTCCGGGGATAATCTGTACATTGTCAAGAACGGCGAGATCATCACGCCGCCCACGCTCAACAATCTCCGTGGCGTTACCCGGCTTGTCGTGCTTGAGATCGCAAAATCACTGGGCATCGCTGTACGCGAGCAGAATCTCGGGTACTTTGACCTGTACACGGCCGATGAACTGATCTGCTCCGGCACCGCAGCAGAAGTAGCCCCCATTGTCTGGTGTGACGGCCGCACCATCGGGTCCGGCAAGCCCGGCCCGGTCTTCCGGCAGCTGGCCGCAGCCTTCAAGCCCATCACCGAGAAAGAAGGCTACCCGATCAATAAGAGATAATTGCTCTGAAGAAACCCTCAGATCAAATTCCTTTTAAGGCGACCATTCGCGCACCAGGAGCCAGGTATGCGAATGGTATGAAGGGTTTCACCAGAGCCGGAATTTTTTTAAATTACTGCCGGATTAAAAAAAGGTGCGATCTCCCTCTCTGGGATTCTGCCAGGAGACCTCTTATGTCATACTGGGGACCAGTTCATCATAAACCCGGTACGACACACCATCGGACATCAGGGCAATGATCTCGACCCGGTCGGTCCCTTTCGATCCATCGAGCATGATCTCAGATATCCCCCGTAATGGCTGGAGAATTCCTGTTGACACAGAGTTATCCGGATGGGTGACCTTGACATCCGCACTTTTGATGCTGTTATGCCCCGCACTTCCGGCAAACGTGACCGCGATCCTTGTGGTGATCGGGCTTTTCTGGACCTGGAAGTAAAGTTTCTGGCCCGAGGGGATCGTCTGGGTTGGCTGGGGGATGAGTGCTTTGGAGGCTGGCGCGGGTGTTACGGCTTGGGTGGGCGAGATGGTCCCGGCAATCGTTGTATCCGGCAGGGGCGTGATCCCCGCCACGGACGGAGTGCTGCCGGTGCCCATGCCGCTGATCATGGGCAGCCCGAAAAAATACACACCTGCAATAACGGCAATCAGCACCATGCACCCGAGAATTATGCCAGTTCTCTTTACCTTGGGTTGAGCCGGTCTCTTCGGTGTCCCCGGAGACAGGAACAGCGCGTCATCAACGGTCTCCGAAGACCCCCGCGTTCGTGGTGTAAGACCCGTGGCCGGTCGTTTTGCCTCTTGTTTTCCCGGAGACCGGGTTTTTGGCGTACGGGAGGATGCCAGCGTCTCATCCGGATCATATTCCTTTCCGTATTTCTCGAGTAACTCTTCAGTATCCGGTTCCCGTATCTCCCTGCTGTAGTGGCGCGGAGATGGAGCCTCAGCTGGTATGGTCTTCTCTTCACTCGGGTCTTCCGGTACTTCAGGGACATCTGGTTCCGGAAGTTCCTCATCATCCTGTTCTTGTACCAGTTCTTCAACCGGCCCGCTCGTTGCATCCTCCCCGGGTAGCGGTGAATCACCCCGCTCCACTTCCAGGACAAGCGGTGCCCCGCACAGGTCGCAAAACTTTTCCGGGGCAATGAATTTGGTGCCGCATTTGCTGCAGGTTTGCAAGGGCGAGATCCGCACCCCGCACGTCTCACAGAATTTATCGCCAACTACGATAGGTCCTTTGCAGACGGGACAGGGACGCGTGAGTTTTTTTGGCAAGGCCGGATCCTGCATGGAACGCAGTTTATCTTTCACACCATAAAAATGTAGGTTATTGCCGCCTGCTAAAAGACCAAGGGGACAGGGAACGGGGGACCCGCATCCTGCCCGTTCACGGACTGAGGAACTCCAGTACTAGTACGTCCTGGTCGAAATTTCCTGTACTGATCATCCGGACATGCGAGCCGGTCACTCTCGCGTACGTGGCGGGATAGAGATCCCGGAACGTGATATTCTTGTCGGCATTGAGCGTGCCGATCACGCCCGCGGTGAACTCGTCCGAGAGCCACTGCTTGATATCCATGTCATAGACCGCCCCGAGCGAGGGCTCGTTCCGGGTTGCCCCGGTGAGGTACAGGATACCCGGTGCCGAAAGATTCGAAGCAACGCTCTCCCCAAAACAGGTGTCCACGAAGAAGGCCATCTGCCGGTACTGGCGGTTCTGCTCCATCGAATCGGTGAGCGCGGTGAACTCTTCCGTGGTCAGTACCGAATTGCCTGATCCGAATACGATCTCATTCGGTGCTCCATGGCTCGCAATGTACACGAACACATCGGTGGTGGCATTGCTGTCCAGGACCACGGGAGCAGACGCAGTCTTTGTACCTGTCATGATCGTTTTGAATGTTGCCGCGGTCACGTCTGCACCCGAGTAATCCACCAGCGCCCCGGACCGGATATTCTGTCCTTTGGGAACGTTATGGATGTCTCCCCTCAGGGGATTTTCCGCAACCGTGGGAACATCGTCGTATGTCATGAGGATGATGTCGTCATCGGAAACCCCGTTATGGCGGAGCAGGGTATAGAAGGACAGGGCATCAGCCTGGTGCCGGTAATTCTTCCATCCCCGCGAGGGTCCGATGATCACGGCCTTCAGACCGGTTCTCTCGTCAGCAGCACGATAGGTCCCGGCAAGCGCTGACGAAGAAGACATAAGTCCGGCCGAGGCCCGGGACAGCCCGGCCGACTGGCGGCCGGTCTTCTCGGTGACGGTGGTGTTCAGGGAACTGATGGTCTCTATTGTCCGGAACGTGCCGTTGTTTACCTGCCAGTTGGCGTAATACGAGGCGATCAGGTCTACGCCCAGCACTTCGTCGTACTCCAGGCCGCCGCTTGCGCCGGTGATCCAGGGCATGGATCCATGCAGGATATCAGCAATTGCTGTACGGACTCCCGCTGCATCCCAGCCGGTAACCGTAGCTTCGCCGATAACCACCTGCCGGACCGACTCTCCCAGCGGTTCGAAGGGGGTTCGCTCCTGCCGGGCTTCGGTGAACGCGGCGATCAGGAGGGCATCATACGCGGGTGCTGCAAAATCTGCCGGGCGTTTCCCGAACGTCTTCTCGTACGCCTCGGCAAACCCGCTCGCCGGGTCGGCCGTGGGGTTGGTGCCCTCGAGCCCTTCAGCGGCAGCACCAAGCGAACTGATAAGGACCGGCGTGGCTGCTGCATCAGTGAGGAAGAGTTTTGTCTGACTTCCGGACCGGTCGATCGCCCGCTTGATGGTGGCTGCATCTTCCGGTCCGGCGGCTGCCACCATATAATCCGGGTTCGTCTTCAAAGCGTCTGCAACATCTGCATCGAGCCGGTCCGATCCCGCGTCGAACTGCCTTATGAAAGGAACTTCGATACCGTATTCGGTTGCAAAAAACCCGGTCCAGTCATAGAACGTCCGCCCGTACGTGCTGTTCTCCGCAAGCAGGGCAACTTTTGTCGCCCCCTTCCCTTTCAGGATCGTGAGGATGACCTTCACCTGGGCTGCGTCGCCCTGGGTGGTCCGCCAGATATAATACCCGTTCCTGCCAAACGCCCGTATGATATCGCCGGAGGTTGCGGTGGGGCTGATCAAAACCTTCTTTTTTGCAATGAATGCTGGAGCAAGCGCATACATCTCGTCGCTGGTCGTGGGCCCGATCACGATCCGGATGGAATCGTCGTTCAAAAACTCCTGTGCCTGCCGGGTGATATTGCCGGTCGTGGTGTCCTTGTACACCAGTTCAACGTTCCGTCCCCCGATCCCCCCCTCGCGGTTGATGGTGTTTTTTGCCCATTCGAGCGGTTCTTTGAAATCCACATCGCCGGTCAGGGCAAGGAGGACGCCGATACGGACCGGTGTATTTGCGTGGAGGATCGAATACCCGGCCCAGGCTCCGGCAGCAATGAGGAAGATGGCGAGAGCGATGAGCCCGAGAGTCTTCTTGTTTATGGATATCACCTCAGTACTCAGGATGGACCGGGTATTCCCGAACAGCAGCCTGTCTTTCTTGTGCGTACCAAAGATGGGAAAACCAGCATAATAAGGCTGGTTATCCATACCCTTCCCGATCCCACGGCCCACTCAAGACAGGTTCCCGCCCGGCATCCCTTCACCATCGCAAGACCTCTCGTGATGAGGGCGATCCCACGGACAATTCTCGTCATCCACGCGGTTTTTTTTGGAGCCTCGCAGGCCCGCTTCACAGGCTCCATTTATATGAGCATGGCACCCATTGAATTTTATGTTTGACACCATTGTCACCAAAGTGAAAGGATTTCTCGTAAGTCCGGTTGAAACATTTCAGCAGTCCAGAGCTGATGAACCAAAAGCGGTCTTCACCTATTTTGGCATACTCCTCCTCCTCAATGCCGTCCTCTCTGCACTGATCGCAGCCCTCGGGATCGAGACCATGCAGATGTATGCCGGCGTGCCCCTGGGACACGCATTCCCGTTCCTGGTATTCTTCATGATGCTCGTTGGCGGGTTTATCTGCACGGTCGTCTTCTCAGCATGGCTCCATCTCTGGGTATATCTTCTTGGCGGGAAGAGGGGCATCATGCAGACCGTACACGCGGTGATCTACGGGAGCACGCCCCGCCTGATTCTCGGGTGGATCCCCTTTCTCGGGATCATCTTCACGCTCTGGTCGCTTGTCCTTGGCATACTGGGAGTCCGCGAGCTCCAGGACCTCGTTACCGGTAAGGCAATCCTTGCGGTTGCAATCGCGGTGATCATCCCCCTCATCATCATGATCCTCGTTGCAGCGTACTTCTTCACCACCTCCATGACAATGGGGCCGGTGCCGTATCCCCCGACCAATGCGGTAACTTAAGCCCCCGGAAAGGGTATCAGAAATATCTTGCTCTTTTTTTTGGATTGCGCATATCCTTCCTTGCCCCGGTTCATGGAGCGTCCGTTGCTGCGTGGGCGATGATTCGCGGTTTGAATCCGGGGAATGCGGGGGGCTTCCCTAACCCGCGCAGGAGTTTTTTCACGGTCATTGGGTTATTAAGGCGCTACGGCGACTCATCCCTTTATTACGTCAGGGATCATCAATAGTGTTCTGTATGCACTGTCAGCAGCAACGATCACAGTCACGGCGCGTGACCTTATTCGCCAGGAGACACTGATTATAACTATGGATATTTCAGGAGCAGGTGAACCCGAAGACCGGATCGTGACCCTTGAGAAGAAGGTGCGGGATCTCGATGCGCTGGTCAAGGGGCTGGTTGATGAGTTCCTCGACTTCAAGGCAGTGGCCATGAAACTGGCACGGGATGAAGGAGAACGCAACCGCGAGGAACTGAAGCGTGCGCCCGTTGCGCAGGTCACCGCAGTCCCCTCCGGTGCCGCGCCATCAGAGAGTACTACCGTGATCCGTCCCAAGAGCACCCGCCCTGCGGAGGTTCCGGCAGCACCGGAAGAACCCACGATGGTCCGGATCATGCAGACTGACGGTACCATGAAGATGGAGGCTCGGTACGGAGACAAGAGCATGACGAGCTCAACCGCAGGATACGGGAAGAAGGGGAAAGGCACGTCCGTGAAGGGCAACCAGAGTGCCCTGATCTACGCAGCCGATGAAAAGACGTCCGGTCCAAAAGAGAAGTGATCACTTCGGGGTCACCCCCCCTACATCCGTGTTTTTAGGACCCTGGGTAATTGTTCCGGGCCATGCGGGTATCGGTATTACCCATCACTAGTCTCACTTTTTTGCGGGCCGGGCCATATGGGACACGCCCGATATCCTGCACAATGCCGTGATCGATCTGGCTAAAAAAAGATTATTTCTTGGCCTTCCTGATGATCGTCAGGTCGCCCAGCGTGGGGGCAAGGGAGCCGGGTACTTTCTTCTCTACCTCGGTCTCCGGCGCATCGATCAACCGGATACCCAGCACCTTCTCCAGTTTCTTGCGGACATTCTCCTCGGGGATCAGGTCGTGGTTCTCGATCTTCTGGATGAGGTGTTCCTTCTCCTTCATCTGGAGGGCAAGATCTTTCTGGCTGAGTCCCATCTCCAGCCGTGCCCGTTTGATCCGTTCGTGGTAATCATCGACAATATCGCCTTCGATGTAATCGAACATATCGCGTTTCCGGTAGGCTGAGGGGGCTGCAGCCGGCGCACGAACACTCCCGGCCTTTGCCATGGCCGGGCGCACAAGATCGGTGCGCCGGACCTGCTGGACCTCCGTGCCGTATTTTTCGCATTTGCTGCAGACCTGCAGCTCGGCACCTTCAACCCGCACGAGTTTGGGTGCACCGCGAATGGTCTCTCCACACATTTCACACTGCATAATCTCACAAGAAGGTCGTTGTCCGGGTATAAATGTCCACTGAATGGAGCCAGTCCTGCGGGGATGCTCTGACGGGTGCCTTCTTACAAACACTTTTAATGCAATATATCTATATAAGCTATTTGAGATACAAGATGTCCGACACCCTCCATCAGTCCACCGAACCGCAGACCCCTGAAGAGCTCTACCGGTTATACCGGGCGCTCTCCGAGGAACTGCGGGAGCAACTGAACCAGATCGGCACTGACAAGCATGAGCTTGAAGTCCAGATGATGGAACGTGTCGGCAACCTCGAATCCCGCAATCTCGAGCTGCGCGAACAGCTCCGGCAGATCGAAGCAGACAAGCGGTATATCGAGACCCAGAAGATCCGGTACGAGCGGGAAGTCAGGAAACTCAAGAGCGAGAGCGAACAGCTGCGAAGCCCGCCGCTGATCATAGGCACCGTGACAGACATCGTGGACGCAAACCGGGTGATCGTCCGGAGCAGTGCCGGCCCCCGTTTCATGGTCAGGAGTTCGCCCTCCATCAATGCTGAGGATCTCAAGCCCGGCACCCGCTGCACGCTGAACCAGCAGTCGCTCGCGATCGTGGAACTTCTCCCGAACTCATTCGATTCACAGGTCTATGGCATGGAACTGGTGGACTCCCCGCAGGAGTCCTATGCTGACATCGGGGGGCTCAAGGTGCAGATCAACGAGATCCGGGAGGCTGTCGAACTCCCGCTCAAGCGCCCGGAACTCTTCCTGCGGATCGGGATCGACCCCCCCAAAGGAGTGCTCCTCCACGGCCCGCCGGGAACCGGGAAGACCCTGCTGGCCAAGGCGGTGGCCCATGAGACCAATGCGCATTTCATGCGGATTGTCGGGTCGGAGCTGGTACAGAAGTACATTGGGGAAGGAGCCCGCCTTGTCCGGGAACTCTTCGACCTCGCCAAGAAGAAGGCCCCGACCATCATCTTCATCGATGAGATCGACGCGGTGGGGGCAAGCCGGACCGAGGCGAACACATCCGGTGACCGCGAAGTACAGCGCACCCTCATGCAACTGCTTGCCGGTATGGACGGGTTCGAGAACCGGGGCGATGTGAAGATCATAGGTGCGACAAACCGGATCGATATCCTTGACAAGGCACTCCTCCGGCCCGGCCGGTTCGACCGGATCATCGAGATCCCGCTTCCCGATGAAGAAGGCCGCCGCTCCATCCTGAACGTGCACTGCCGCTCGCTTACGGTTGACGAGGATGTCGACCTTGCTGAGGTAGCACGGCGCACCGATGGCAAGAACGGTGCGGATCTCCGGGCCATCTGCATGGAGGCCGGTATGTTTGCGATCCGGAAGGATCGCCAGGCCATCACCAACGAGGACTTCCTCGCCGCCATCAACAAGGTGGCCCTTGACTTCAACCGGGGATCAACCGATGTTGAAGGCGAGATGTTCGCATAATTGCCCCCCCTTTTTTGTTCGTGCCTGCTGGTTCCTGTAACCTGGCGGTTCAATGATATATCCGTGCGGTATTCAGGTGCAACCATTGCCATGAGCCCAATTTATACGATGAATGGTTGAATGGCTTGGTATACCAGTATCGGAGAGAACGGGCACCAGTGCTTGGCCCGGGGTTCCGGTGCGGTGAAGGTAAGGAGATCTGATACCATTGAACGCAACAAAAGATCTTGGAGAATACCGGGTCTGCTTCCGGGCCATTGAGGGCGTATTCATGCTCTCGTTTGTGTTGGTCTGCCTTGCAGTCAGCTGGCTCGTCAGGCACGACCCCATCATCTGATCATTTTTTTTATTTTTTCTTTGAAACAATATCCGAATTACTGTTTTTTTTCGTTTATCCCGGACACAATGCATTCCCTTGCATCCGATTACCCTGCCATCGACTGGGATTAAGAGGCGCGGTCAGCTCTCCGGTTCATCGATCCGCTCGCCCTCTTCCACCTCATCTTCCGTGCACCAGATCTCCACCGTCTTATCAGCCCCGATATACTCCTGGTGGTACTCATCGGGCGTTGAACCGGGAGTCATCGGCAGCGAACTGATTCGCTTCCCGTCACGGAATGCATAGAGTTTGCGGTACTGCCAGCCCGGGCCAAGCACAGCGGTACGTTCAAAGTAAACATCCTGCGCCAGCTGGTGGGTAAAAAAAATGCCCTTCTCAAATTCAAACAGGGGCTCGTGCACGTACCGGCGCATATACCAGCGCAGTTCGGCAACGAGGGAGAGGGCGCTGCTGAGGGCGCCGCAGGTGATGTACACGCCGCAGGGCAACTTTTTCGGGTGGTAAAACCGCAGTGCCATGCGGCTGGTCTCTGATGAAAAGAGGGTGTGGTGGAGATCGATACCATCGCGCTGGATCAGGAGGATCTTCATCCCAGTCTCCACAACGGTTCTGATGCCGGTGCCATACACCGGTTCTTCAGATATACATACGGTTATCAGCAACCGCCTCGTTCTTCACCTTGTGGACGGCACTGGTGAAGTCTTTCATCTCAACGGTCTCCCCTTCACGGCGCACAGCCATCATGCCCGCCTCGCGGCAGACTGCTTCAAGTTCGGCACCGGTCGAATTCTCGGTCATCCGGGCGATCTCGTCCAGGTCGGCATCGCCGATCTGCATCTTCCGTGAATGGATCTTCAGGATCTGGAGCCGGGCATCCTTGTCCGGCAACGGGATCTCGATCAGGCGGTCGAACCGGCCGGGCCGGAGGAGCGCGACATCCAGCATATCGGCCCGGTTCGTGGCAGCCATGATCCGCACGTCGCCCCGGTTGTCAAACCCGTCCATCTCGGCCAGCAGCTGCATCAAGGTCCGCTGGACCTCGGCACTGCCACTGGTCCCGTCATTGGTCCGCATGCTCCCCACCGCATCGATCTCATCGATAAAGATGATGGCCGGGGCACGTTCGCGGGCCAGCTGGAAGAGTTCGCGGACCAGGCCGGCTCCCTCCCCGATGAACTTGTGAACCAGTTCGCTGCCGGACATCCTTATGAACGTGGCCTTTGCTTCGTGGGCAACCGCTTTTGCGATCAGGGTCTTACCGGTTCCCGGAGCCCCATAGAGGAGAATCCCCTTGGGCGGTTCGACACCAATGCGCCGGAAGATCTCGGGCCGGGTCAGCGGGTATTCCACGGCCTCGCGTACTTCCTTGATCTGGTCGGAGAGGCCCCCAATCTGTGCGTAAGAGATCTCCGGGGACTCTTCGAGTTCCATCACGCGGACACGGGAATCGTAGATGTTGCCGATCACCTTCACAATGGAGAGGGCATTATTGACCGCAACCTTGGCACCCGGTTTTAAGAGAGGCCGGAGTTCATCGGATACATTGGTCAAGTACTCCTGGTTGTTTCCCTGCTGGCGGAGATAGATCTCCCCGTTCTCCAGGATATCAATGACCACCGCCACAAAAAGGGGCATGCGTTTGAGCTGGTTGTTCTCGCGCTTGAGTTGGCCGTTCTCCTTCTGGAGATCTTCGATCTTCACCTTCAGGTCGAGAAGAGCAGCCTCGAGCTCGTTGAGCTGGATCTGGAACTTCAGTTCTCCGGAAGATGCGGAATTATTGACGGCAGTCTCTTCCATATCACTCTTATATCTTCATCTTCAACCATTTATGTGGTGTGATTTTGCCAATAACCGGAAGAGGAATAGCAAGGGGAACGGGGAAGGGCCGGCTGCTGGTCAGTCCGGCACCCATCTCGTTCTTATCGGGCGTGGACCCCGAGACCGGCATCATTGTCGAGACAGGGCACCCGCTGAAAGGGTCGTGTATTGCCGGGAGAGTACTGGCCTTCCCGTATGGCAAAGGCTCAACCGTCGGGTCCTATGTCCTCTATGCACTGAGCAGGAACGGTCATGCCCCGGCAGCAATCGTCAATACCGAGGCAGAAGCGATCATAGCCACCGGTGCCATCATCGGCAACATCCCGATGATCGACCGGATCTCGGTGCCGCTTGCCGATCTGCAGGATTCTGCTGTCGTGTTGGTGAACGGGGATGAAGGAACACTGGCCTACGAAGAGTAACTCGGGATACCCCATTTTTCGGTTACCGGGAACGCAACTCTCATATAACCCCGGGTTGCATCTTCAGGTATGCAGCGCATACTATCGGTTCTCGCAATAGTTTTGTTGAGTGCAACGGTTGTTCTTGCCGGGTGTTCCAGTTCCACGGGAACTCCCGCCACCGGATCCGCCCCGGGTATGACCTCAGCTTCGACAGCCGGAAACTCAAACTTTGTCACCTCCCCGACCGATGTAATTCCCGATAACAATGCGGTTAAAGTCACGGTCCAGGAGAAGGTCTATGACGGAAAGATCCCGGTCGTGTTCAATGGGGGCAAGGGGCAGAACCTGGTAAAAAGCATCGAAGTTACCTTGTATACCTCTGACGGGCAGGTTAAGAAGACAAATCTCGGGATCAACAAGGATGACACCATCTCCCTGCAGGGAACCAAGGATCCCAACAATCCTGACCGTGTCGTTGTGTATGTATCCGAGATGAACGGCGAGACCTACAAGGTTGCCGATGTCCTGAGCACCTACCGGCAGCACTGATTCCCCCTACCTTTTTTTTTATCTCTCATGCATCATGCAGGTTAACTGGCGCATCATCCCGGCAGCACGGAACTCTTTTGCGGTCCTGTATGCTGCATGCGAGCGGGAAGGTATTGTCCTGAACCCGGTTGAGGTTATGGCTAAGGATGTGACCTGTTACAGCCTCACGTCCATCAGTGCGGCCCGGTTCCGTGATGAGATCGCCCGGGCTGGATGCATCACCATTGTTGGCGGACCGCATGCAACCGCCTCTCCCCGCGAGGTTGCGAAGATTGCCGATTATGTCGTGGTCGGGGAGGGCGAGTTCACGCTGCCCCGCCTCATCACCGATCTTGACGAGGGCGGGGACGGCAAAATTCCCGGGGTGATGACCGGTGACTGGTACCAGCCAGCCGATACCGGGGTCCGGCTCGATGCCTACCCGGCATTCACGGAATACAAGGGATATATCGAGATCTCGCGGGGTTGCCCGTTTGCCTGCGGCTACTGCCAGACCCCCCAGATCTTCGGTCACTGCATGCGGCACCGGTCCATAGACTCGATTGTCCGGTATGCCCGGTGGCACCGGCAGGCCCGGTTCGTCTCGCCCAATGCCCTGGCGTACGGATCGGACGGCGTACACCTGCGGCTCGACAAGATCGAGACACTCTTCCGCTCCTGCACCCAGGAGATCTTCTTTGGGACCTTTCCCTGCGAGGTCCGGCCGGAATCCGTCACTCCGGCAGCACTCGATCTCATCACCCGCTACTGCACCAACACCAAACTCCACTTCGGGGCCCAGTCCGGCAGCGATGCGGTTCTTGCCCGGCTGAACCGGGGCCATACAACTGATGATGTGATCCGGGCCGTGGAACTCTGCAAGGAATATGCGATCACCCCTATCGTGGACTTCATCGTAGGGTTCCCGTTCGAATCAGACGAGGATCAGAGACAGACCCTTGACCTGATCCGGTGGGTTGCCCGCTTCGGGAAGGTGCACGTGCACCGGTTCCTCCCCCTGCCCGGAACCCCGCTCGCCGGAACGAACGCGCGGCCACTCCTGACGGAGACCGAAAAATGCTGCGGAGAACTGGCATTACGGGGTAACCTGACCGGTTCGTGGAACGATCCTGCGGTAAGGTTTTTACGACATCCTTCAAATGATATACCATGAAAGATGTGCTTTTGATAGCAGATCTCCATGGTCAATTCGGTAAAATTGATTCATTTCTGGAACTCTCTCCAGAAGCGGTATTTATTGCAGGAGATATCACCAATATGGGTCCAGTTGACGCGGTCGACGACGTGCTCTCACGTATTGACGTCCCGTGTTTTGTAGTCCCTGGTAACTGTGACCCGCGTGAGATCCTCGAGACGTTCGAACACTCGGATGCCGTGAACATGCACGGATCCTCGATGAACCTTGGCAAGATGACCATCGTTGGTGTTGGCGGGTCCAATCCGACCCCGTTCAACACCCCGTTCGAACTGACCGACAAGCAGATAGATGACGTGTTGAACAGCGCGATGAAAAAGATGGAGAAGACGGTTCATAACGTCCTCCTCTGCCATGCTCCACCCTACGAGACACTCGACAAACCTGCCGGGGAGCACGTGGGAAGCCAGAGCATCCGCAAGCACATGAAGTCGTTTGACCTTGTCTGCTGCGCTCACATCCATGAAGCCCGTGGCATCATGGACGTTGACGGCGTAAAAATTGTCAATCCCGGCCCGGCAATGGACGGGAACTGTGCAATGATCCACTTTGGAACCGATGCACGGGACATCAAGATCGAGCTGCTGACCGTTTGATCAGCCCGCAGAACGAGGCAGGTGGCGGGAAGAGACCCGCCACCTGCACTAATCTCTTTTCAGAACCCGAAGAATCCAGCGAAGCAGAATTCGCGGCCTGAGAAAATTTTACGGAGCAAACCTCCGAGTTCGAAGGTCGGCTTCGCCACCATTCACCATCTGAACGTCCTGGTGGAATTTCTTTTGAATGTCGAAGAATTACCTATCCCATGTGTCCTGCCAACCGCGTGGTGAGCAGCAGTTCAAGGTAGGAGGCAAGAATCGGTTCGCCCGTCACGCCAATCTCGTGTGCAAGCAGGGTGATCCTTTCGGTGGGATTGTCGTTCTCGTTCTCTGTGATCACCTCAATCTCCACAAACGTACCCAGTTCTTCCACCGTATCAAGGGATATCGTTGCCCCGTCAAGCGCATAGGTCTCCCGCCATTTGTTCACGTTGGTCGTGAGGGTGAACCCGAGCCGGGCCAGCATGGTCTCGAACGCTTCGCCGGACTCAACGGCAAAGTTGAGTTCTTCCCGGGCCTTGAGTTCGAACTTCTGTAATTTCGGGCCTTTGTAGGTGACAACGGCATGGTCGTCCGTGTAGCGGACCCGGACCGCTTCGTCGGTTACGGCAAAGTCGCGGTGAGGGGCATTGTAATACCGGTCATGTTCATGCACTCTGCCCAAGGAACGGGCATGGCGCCGGACGAGATGATCCCGGACGGGATCGAGCGAGGGAACACTGACTTTCAGTTCGATTTCAAGCATGATTGTGCCACACTTTTATCTGTCTTGATTACGACTTAATATAGCAGGTGAACCATGGCAATTATTAAAGAAGGAGATTTTATCCGGATCAGCTACTCCGGGAGTGTCGCAGACAGGGTTTTTGACACAACCGATGATGCCGAGGCAAAGACCGCAGGAATCCACAGCGAGAACGCGATTTACGGCCCCGTCACCATCTGTGTCGGCCAGAAGCACGTGATTACCGGGCTCGATGAGGATCTCGTAGGAAAGAAGGCCGGCTTCGAAGGAAGCGTTACCGTTGCCCCCGAGAAGGCATTCGGTGAACGCGACATGAAGAAGGTCCAGTCGTTCCCGAAGAATAAGTTCAGCCAGAAGCCGGTTCGCGGTATGCCGGTGAAGATTGACGAGCAGGGCGAAGGAACGGTTGTCGATGTCATCGGCTCCCGGGTCATCGTGGACTTCAATGCCCCGCTCGCCGGCCAGACGCTCACGTACAAGTACAAGATCGAGGAGGTAGTCAAGGAACCGCTCGCCCAACTGAAGGGACTTGTGCGCCTCTATGCCGGTCGGGAGATGGAGATAGCCCTTGATGGGGACAAGGCAACCGTCACCCTTCCCCCCGGTATCAACTACGACCGCCGCTGGCTGCTCTGGCGCGGGCGGATCATCCATGAAGGTTTTGAACTGATCTCCGGTATCTCCGAGATTGTTCTGGTTGAAACCTACAAGAAGCCTGAGAAGAAGGAAGAATAATTTTTTTGCCTGAAACCAGGCCATCTTCAATGGATTCTTAATAGTCCTCTCACTCGGCCGGTAATGGCTTTTTTTATAGGACAATGCAACAATTCTATTTATGAAAAAAACATTAAGCGTTTTTTTATTACTCGCAATTCTGGTGATTGCCAGCATTTTTATAGCAGGCTGTTCTGACAGCACAACCCCTGCCGATTCAACATCCACCGAGCCGACGGTTACGGCGGCTTCCGTGACTGCCCTGTACGCTGCCGGAGACATTGTGAAGAACCCCAAGTCAAGTTCCAAGGCGGGGCTTCTGATCCTTGGGTATGATGCCGGCACGGATACCTATGAACGGGCCTATATCTACCCCAACACGGACGGAAGCTGGGGATACCGGCTCGATTCAAAGACTGAAAAGGTTAGCCGGTCAACGATCGAGACCATGTATACCGAAAAGTCCGGCACCATTGAAGTTTCTGCGGTCCCGACCGGGAGGCCAACTACGGTTGCCACAACTACCGCTGCAACAACAGCAACTACCTCAGCAACCGTTGCAACCACAACAACCTCGTCTGCTCCAGCGCCCAGGATAAGTGATATTGAGCCCGGTTCGGGCAAGACCGGGACAACGGTCTCGATCACGGCACTCAAGGGGAAATATTTCGTGTCTGGTGCAAATGTGAGCCTGACAAAGAAAGGGGAGACAACCATTGTTGCATCAAGTGTGTCAGTTTCATCACCCGAATTGATCACCTGTAAATTTGCCATACCCTCCGATGCCGGAACGGGCGTCTGGAATGTGGTTGTTACCAACCCTGATAAGCAGGCGTATACGTGGCAGAACGGATTTACGATCACTCAGGGAAGTTCAGTTGCAACAACAACCACAACGAGTTCAACCCCGGGCACCTCAACGAAAAAAGTAACTTTGTATTCTGCATCACCGATGATCGTATACTTGAGTGGATCATCAACCTCCGCACAATTTGATGTGATGGGAACCAATCTCAGTTCTGCAACCAATCTGAAATTGGTAGGAAGTACACATACGTTAAAAGGAACCGATGGATCATATGCCAGTACTGGTACCCAGGGTGCAAGAGCGATGTTCTCAATACCGTCAGGATATACCGGTGATTATACACTCACTGCAATCGATTCGAGTGATACGGTTTTAGGCACACTCTCAGAAAAAATATCAATACGGTGAATAATTTCTTTGCATCCTTTTTTTTTTAAATACCCTTTGAAGTTGCTCAGTTGAAATATCGCAGCATCGCTTTGTTATTGCAGATGCAATGACAGGTTCACATCGAGATCGCGCTTGGCAAGATGCCGGCCCCTAACCTCGCCAACGATACCCATAAGTATGGAACACAAAACCCGGCCGACATTTTACGCGTGGGGCCTCGAAAAAAATTCAATGGGATTTTAAAAAAATTCCCACTCCGGAAAAATTTCAGGCATCACGTGACACCTAAAATGATTTCCCGAGTCTCTGCAACCGGGAACGTTCCCTAATGCTCATTATCACTGGCGTAACCCCTCCTCCATCCGACCTGACCCCGCCCATGAAAACAGGTTGTCCTTCCCATCGCCCCCTCCCCCGGCCTGTCCGGTCCTCCGTTTCGCCTCTGTATTAGCGCTATTTACGTCTGCAATTCTCCGACGTAAAAATGAGAGAAAAATGGGGACTTAGTACCTCATTTTGGCGAATTAGTACCTCATTTTGGGGTACTTAGTACCTCTGGGGGGTTTCGGCGGAGGGCAGGCTACGACGTAGAGTAGATGTGACGGGAGTACTGGTCCAATAACCCCATTTTGACACGGAGGAGACCGGGAGAATACAACAAAGGGGGGGTCAACCATCGACCCCCCACCCCATCAGAAAACCCGGCCGACCCCCCCACACCACACGCTCCGGCGGGAACGTGGGAGCCGGGCACTCAAAAGACCTGATCGGGAGGGGGGTCGGATCGATTTGAAACGCGAGCAGGGTGGGGGGTCGGATCGTTTTTGAACGCATGAGGTGGGGGGGTCGACTGTCGACCCCCCTCTCCAAAAGTGGGATGTACGCACTATTGCACGCGTTATTTATCACGATCTTTTGGGGTCGTTCCGGTGGAGCGCCCCGCCCGGCAGCCTACCCAGATATGGTAAGGGGGGGTCTGTTTGAGCCGAAAGGGGGGAGGGGTTGACCGGTGACCCCCCCCACCCCTAGGCAGGGGGGGTTGACTGGAATTAAAAAAATGCAGGGTGGGGGGT